>ERZ1740067.6-NODE-6-length-304303-cov-46.713198_pt1 | contig 304303 bp, 307 predicted proteins | sample MGYA00581736_ERZ1740067 | MGnify/ENA primary metagenome ERZ1740067 (study PRJEB43018, sample SAMN04849236) | marine metagenome | isolation source: floating plastic debris | place: Pacific Ocean | collected 2008-08-27 | study: EMG produced TPA metagenomics assembly...
AACTGACGTTTCAGGAGCGGTTGAGCTATTGCCGAAATGAGGGACTTCCAACCCCCAAAACCACCTTACCATTCAAGGCGTTGGGGCAGTATTGCACATCTGAGAGGGTGATGGCGGAGACGAAGGGATTCGAACCCTCGAGACGGTTTCCCGCCTACTCCCTTAGCAGGGGAGCGCCTTCGACCACTCGGCCACGTCTCCACAATCGGCTCTATCAGCAATAAACCGAGCGAAACAAGTCCTATCTTGTAAACAGGTTCTTTACCGTCGGTGTGCTGCATGGCGACAAACGCGTTGACCAGTGTCAACAGCTGAACGTTCGGCCGTCGTTGCCTTGACCGAATAGAACCGCTGTGACAGGACTTCGTATCTGTCGCAGGATCACATGATGACTGAAAAGACCAAATATGACGTCTGTCTTGTGGGCTTGGGCTATGTGGGTTTGACCCTTGCGACCGCGCTGGCCGATGCCGGTTTTAACGTTCTGGGCGTGGAAAAGCGGCAAGAGATTGTTGAGCTGACAAATGCTGGCAAACCCCACTTCAGCGAGATGGGCCTGGATCAGATGCTGCTCGACGTCACTCAGAGCGGCCGACTGGTCGCCAGGGTCGATTTTCCGAAAGACAGCTACAGCGACATCTACATTCTTTCTGTTGGGACCCCTCTTGGCCCAGATGGAAAAGCACGTTTGGATTTCATGGAAGCTGCGGCCAGATCTGTGGCGGAAAACATGCAGGATGACGCGCTTGTCATTCTCCGATCAACGGTGAAGATCGGGACCGCACGACAGGTCGTAAAGCCTATCCTGGATGCTTCCCAAAAAGCCTATCAGATCGCCATGTGCCCTGAACGCACGCTGGAAGGGCGAGCCATGCAGGAATTGCGCATTCTGCCCCAGATCATTGGCGCCGATGATGTTGCAACGCGTGAACGAGCCGAACAGTTCTTTTACAAGCTGACCAACAGCACGGTGAAGGTGTCAAGCCTTGAGGCAGCTGAAGTGGTCAAGCTGGTCGACAATACGTTCCGTGATATTCAATTCGGGTTTGCCAATGAGGTCGCGCGAATCTGCGACGCGGTTGGTGTGAACGCGATGGAGGTCATTCAAGGCGGCAAGCTTGGTTACGCGCGAACCGACGTCGCCCTGCCTGGGCTTGTCGGCGGACCTTGCCTTGAAAAGGATCCACACATCCTTTCTCAGTCTTGCGTTGATTATGGTCTGGATCTTGACATGACCCACGCGGCGCGGCGGGTCAATGAAAGACAACCCTATGAAACTGTGGAATTTATTGTGGCTGAGTACACGCGACGCAATCCTCGGAGGGACCCCGTTATCGCTGTTCTAGGCATTGCATTCAAAGGCATTCCTGCCACCGATGATCTGAGGGGAGCGATGTCCCTACGGGTGTTAGAGGCCTTGGATCAGCAGCTACCAGGGGCGAAGGTGCGTCTTTATGATCCCGTTTGCACCGAACGCGATTTGCTTGGCGTGAGACCGAATGACGAGGTTGTCTCAACACTCGAAAGCGCAGTTATTGACGCAGATATCGCGATCATTGCGAACAACCATCCAGAACTCGCTGAACTTCGCCCGAAACAGATGGTCAGACTGATGGCCGATCGCGGCTTCATCTACGATTACTGGAATAGCTTTTCAGACCTGCGATCCCACGAATTGGGTGGAACCTATTTTGCTGTCGGTAACAGTCGAAAGATCAAGCAGGGGTAAGATGGCAAACAAATGTGTTGTCACTGGCGGAGGCGGCTTTATCGGGTCCTATCTGATCAGAACGCTGGTCCGCGACGGGTGGGATGTCACCTGCATAGATAACATGACCCGCGGGGATCAAAGCAGGTTCGCGGATGTCGCCGACAACGTGACGCTGTGGAGAAGCGACATTCGCGATGCCGACAATATCACGCAGGCCTGTGTAGGCGCAGAGGTTGTCTTCCATCTTGCGGCTGTCAACGGAACTGAGAATTTCTACACGCAGCCGGAACTCGTACTGGATGTTGGCTTGCGCGGGGCGCTGTCGGTCGTTGAAGCCTGTCGGCGCGCAAACGTGCCCGATCTTGTCGTGGCAAGCTCGGCCGAAGTCTATCAGACACCTGTTGTCGTGCCGACGGATGAGAGTGTGCCGCTGCTTTTGCCCGACAGCCTCAACCCACGCTATTCCTATGGCGGGTCAAAGATCGTTTCCGAACTGATCGCCTTCAATTACGCCCGGGACCATTTCCGGAAAGTGCAGGTTTTTCGACCGCATAATGTCTACGGCCCGAACATGGGATGGAAGCACGTTGTTCCTCAGTTCGTCCTGCGCGCCCTGGATTGCGCCGAAAGACAAGATCCACACTTTGCCATCCAGGGGGACGGGTCCGAAACACGTGCCTTTGCCTATGTGGATGACGTGGTCGACGGAATTCTGACGATGTACACAAGGGGCACGCATCGCGAGGTGTATCATATCGGCAATGACGAAGAGGTCAGCATCGCCCATCTGGCAAGGATTACCGGCGCACTGGTCGAACAGGAATTGACCATCGTGGGCGGTGAAGGAGCCGTGGGCGGAACGCCGCGCCGCTGTCCGGACATCCAAAAGATGCGCAGGCTGGGATACAATCCAACCATATCACTTGAGGAAGGGCTGCGAAGAACTGTGTCCTGGTACAAGGCGAACCGCGATATGACTCATGAAAACGCCCTGATGTAAGCGCTGCTGCATGGACCAATCAGCGAAAATCTACGTGGCAGGTCACCGAGGCATGGTCGGTGCATCCATTATCCGTGCCTTGAAGAAACAAGGATATGGCAACCTGCTGACAGCCACCAGCGATACTCTTGACCTCAGGAATCCTGCCGCGACTGGCGACTTCTTTGAAAACCACAGGCCGGACTTTGTCTTTCTCGCCGCGGCGAAGGTCGGTGGAATTCTTGCGAACGCTCAGCAGGGTGGCGACTTTATCCGGGATAATCTTCTCATTCAGACGAACGTGATCGACGCAGCTTACCGGGCGAATGCGCGAAAGTTGTTGTTTCTGGGGTCATCCTGCATTTACCCCAAACACGCTCAGCAACCGATCCAGGAAGAAAGTCTTTTGACCGGTCCGCTGGAAGAAACCAACCTGCCATATGCGGTTGCAAAGATTGCGGGCAAAACCATGTGCGACGCGTATCGCCATCAATTCGAATTTGATGCATTTACAGTTATGCCCTCGAATGTCTATGGGATCGGCGACAACTTTGAACCACAGCAAAGTCATGTGGTGGCGGGACTTATGCGCCGCTTCCACGAAGCGCAGGAAGCTGGCGCGCCCGAAGTGGTCGCATGGGGAACCGGAAGCCCGCTGCGAGAGCTTATTGACTGCGATGATTTGGCCGACGCGTGCGTCTTTCTTATGAAAAACTATGACAAAGGTGGAATGGTGAATGCCGGGTCAAGCGAGGAAGTTTCTATCAAAAAATTGACGGAAATGATTGCAGAGATCACCGGTTATGCAGGCGCGATTGCATGGGACGACACCAAGCCCGACGGAACACCCCGCAAGATTATGGACAATCGGATCCTCGAACGCATGGGCTGGCGACCCAAGATCGACCTGCGAAGCGGTCTTGAAAGGATGTATGAATGGTATTTAGAGACCGGAGGGAAACGGACTTAATTTCAACGCCCAGAGGGGCATCCGTTAGCCGCGCACAAACCCGTCAGAAGTCAGTTGCGCTTTTATGGCCAGCAAAGGCTCAAAGTCCGGCGCAAGTTCCAAACCCTTTTCAACTGCATCAAGTGCGTCCGGTCCGTTTTGCATCTCAAGATGTATCTCTGCCAACCGCCGATAAGTTTGCCGAGAAGTGCGCGCGATCATCTCGATATCCGACAGAACCTCAGCGGCTTCTTTCATGCGGCCAAGACTTTCCAAAATACGCGATGTCGTCATGATGTAGCGGCTGTTGGTCGGAACAAGGCGACGCGCGCGCGCGACAGCTTCCAGCGCGTCTTCTCCCTGGGCGTTCCGATGCAAAGCATCTGCCAAAATGGCATGATTTTCAGAAACACCGGGCATGGTTTCGGTCGCAAACCGAAGCCAACGTGCCGCATGATCATAACTGCGAACTTTGATGGCCAGTCGGCCCGCCCAAGCGGAATAGATCGGAATGTCGGGCGCTTGTTCGGCCGCAACAGCAGCGATCTTGGCAGCTTCGTGCCAGTTTGCATCAGCTCCGTGCGCGCGCGAAAGCTGGAACTGTGCATAGGCCAGGTTCGGGTGTTCTTCAGCGAGTTGAACAAGCGCTTGCATCCTTTGATGCGACCGCTTTTCCATCAACTGCAATGCGGCATGGAAAACACGGCCTTCAACCGTCTTGAGCTTCGATGAGCCCTTGATGTACGCCCTCGCCCTATGGCTTCTGAACATTGCCTTTCCAACCGATCCCGCACCCACAATATCGGCCTGGTCAAGAAAAAGAATGTCAGGTGACGGCAGGTGTTTTGCCCCATCCAGATCGAAAATCTGGCGCAAGATCGCATGCAGCTCTGGTTCCTGCCGTGACTTGAAGCCGACCTGGTTCATACCGGGCGCTTCGCCAGGGAACACGGTGAAATTGCGATCTCCCACCAACCCTGTTTGCAGTGCGGCAGACAGCATATCCCGCAAGATCCGCGATCTTGGGCTGATCGTTGCGGCATTCAACAAGTGACCAAGCGCTTCTTGCGACCGTCCCGCTTTCAGTTCAATCGCGGCGCGCAGGCCAAGCGCTTCGGCGAAAGCCTTATCCTGAATGATGGGGACTTGATCCATCCGCTCCGCCAGTGCTTGGGCGCCGCTCCAGTCGTCAGAAATGATCTGGCTTCTCAGCAGCATCGGAAAAATAAATGATATCGAGAGGCCCTCGTTCACAAACGGTGCCGCAAGACTCGAAAAATGCCGTCGGTCGCCCGTTTGATCCGACCATGCCGAAACATGGACTAGCATCTGGGCGATCTCCCCATCATTCGCAAAGGTCTCGGGCCGGTCTCGCAATCGGTTGCTGAGTGCTACGATCGCCTTTGACTTTTGACTTTCTCCAAGTGCTTCGGTCACGTCTATTTTTCGACTGCCGCCAAGCTCTGCTGCCGTAGTAGAAAAAGCGGATTGCTCGGGGGCAATAATCGTCGAACAGCAAGACATCGCAAAAAGCTCGAGCAGATCGCATTGGCCGATGGTCAGGCAATCGCGTGCGATCACATCATCGGCCGTGCGCAATTGCGGAAACTGAGCCGAGAAGGCTTTGACCGTATCTGGATCGTCCGAAAACAGGATGACATCTCTTGCTTGCGCAAGTTCAGTCCGCATGTGCGCCTGGTAGAATTCATCCGGTATGCATTTGTGCGGCCAGGCAGAATGCTTTGTTCGCACTCCGGTCGTTAGATCGCCACGCCGGATATGATAGGCCGTAGCATTGGCCAGCGAAGACGCAATCTGACTTTGCTGAGGAACAAGAGAGGCGGCGAGCGGGATGTCACGCGACGCTTTGCGAAACGCATCGCTGACGTCTTCGGAGTCTTCATTGCGAAAGCGGGTGATGCCGAAAGCGTTGTTGACTGCGACATCCTTACCTTGGGCCAAGAGACGACGGATCTTACTCAAAGGGTGATCGGTCAGCTTGCCGACCGGGATCAGATCCGGCCGTGCCTGAACCCACTCGTCGTGGCTCAGGAAGTGTTCGGCTATGAAATCTACATCAAAAAGTTCGTGCGGATCGTTAATATCGGCGCTGTCGTGGCCTGGCACGCTTTGCACCCAGTAAATGCAGTAAGGCGCGTCTAATTCTTCTGCGATACGCCGCGCATTGACCAAACTATTCACTCTGGCGCCAAGTCGGTCGGTACGATGCGCAATAAGACGTCCGCTTTTTTTTGAATTCGGCATGCGCGCCTTTCCATGTCGGCGGTCTAAAGTCTCAGACAACGCCCTCTAAATTGAGCGAAACCAGCGTCCCGTTTTCCTTATCCATATGCGGCAGGTAAGCTTGGCTATAGTCGTCCACATCTGCGTGTTCTGTCGTCGTCCAGTCCCATCTTCGAACGGTGCTGAAACCAACCTCTTTCAGCGCGCGCGTTAGGTCAGGCTCATCAAAAACCATGCCGTGAAAGTCGTAAACATCCCGTTGTCCACCAACCATTAGCCCCCGAACATCTTCGATACCGCGAACAAGCGTGCCTGAGAGATACAGCTTTGCGCAGGCCTCAAAATCAGGAACGGCCAGACGCAGAACACCGCCTTGGCCAAGAACCCGGCGCCATTCATGAAGCGCCTCCATATAAGTCTTGCGATTGAAATGCTCCAGGACATGGCACGCATATACAAGTTGGCTCGCCCCATCTGGAACGAATGACAAGTCATCCACTCTGCCGATGTGGTCGATATGCGGATAATCCAGCGCATCGACATGGTACCAGCCAGGGAAGTGCTTCACACCGCATCCCAAATGCAACTTCTGATACGTTTCGGGCATGGCAGCGCCTCTCTGTTCTCTCACGCCAGGATAGCAGGTAGCGCTACAGCCAAACACCTGTGCGCTCAACAATGGAATGCCAAAAGAATGGCACAAAACGTGACGCGAAACAGACGGAGCCGGATGGTAGATCGGCAAGAATCCCCCGCACAACGTCACAGCTTTTTCACAATGCGAACTTTACCGTTACGCTCAGAAAAAAGGAGCTTTCCGCATGCCGACGATCGTTCAAACTGATAGTTTCATTGGTGAAAACACCAATGGAGATATTTTTTCGGGTTCTTTCAGTTTCGACCAATTTGAAGCTGGACCCGATGCACGACTGACCAGTGCGAGCGTCCTTTTGACGATGACCTTCTCGACGACGGGTCAGATCTTTGGTGATCCGACGCCGGGGCCGCAATCCGGCTCAGCGACCTCAACTTACTCGCTTGAAGTGGGTGGCGACTCGTCCCCGCTAGGGTTGACGGTCAGCGGCAATATTAATGCTGCGTCAGGACCAGTTTCATTGACGTCACTTGGTCCGACACCGGTTTTTTATGCGGGAGAGTTTCTGGGAACAGATGTCCCGCTGGCCAACGTGAATCCCTTCGTCGGAGGCGGGGAAGTCGAAATACCCTATGAGGCGTTTTCGGGAACGCTTGCGTCGGGCGGTCTAACCGTTGGTCCCCAGGGTCCACTATTCACAAATGAGAATACCGCGATCCTGTCGCTGACCTACACATTTGAGGTCGTCAATCAAACACTGAATGGGACGGCGGGTAACGACCGGCTCGACGGGGGTCGTGGCAATGACACGATCAACGGTGCGGACGGCAGTGACACGATTCTTGGCGGCGACGGTGACGACGTGCTGATCGGTGGGGCAAGCACTGTTGATCTACGCGATGCGATCTTTGGTGGGGTTGGAAATGACCGCATTGATGGTGGTTACGGCAATGACGAACTGCGCGGCGAGGCGGGCAATGACACCATGGAAGGTGGATTTGGCGTCGACACCCTGATCGGTGGTGACGGCGACGACGTGCTGACAGGCAGCGCCTTCTCCGACCTTGTCTTCGGCAACGACGGAGATGATTTCATCAATGGCGGTTTCGGATCGGACCGAGTCAATGGCGGAGACGGCGGGGACCGCTTCTTCCATATCGGCACTCTGGGCCACGGATCCGATTGGATACAGGACTATGATTCCAGCGAAGGCGACATCCTTCGGTTTGGTGGTGCAGGTGCTGCCGCGAACTTCCAAGTCAACATTGCAAACACGGCGGGCGCTGGCGATGCCAGTGTGGCTGAAGCGTTCGTCATTTACCGACCAACGGGTCAGATCCTTTGGGCGCTTGTTGACGGGGCCGGCCAGGACGAAATCAATCTGGGGATCGGTGGAGATGTTATCGATTTACTCGCTTAGGATGTGGTTGATCGCGGAATGTCAAAAGAGGCGAGTAATCGCTCATCTTTCGTGAATAATTCGTCATGATCTTCAATTTGACTTCACAGATATCGCTTAGCACTGAATAAACGACGCGGGGACCCAAGCGCCCGAAGAGGAGCGCAGGCAGAAAAGGGACATGCGTGTCAAAGCGAAGCGGAGGACCATTTGATGGTGCGGAGGCCGTTGCGCGGCTATCCGAACTGATTGGTCGTCAAAATGAAAAGGCGCACCCAGCTCCTATGCCAGTAGAAGTGGATATCGGGTCGCCGATCCAACAGATCCTGTATGGCGACGACGATCGCATAAGTGCTCTTTTTCCGGCATCAGAATATGAAGACCTATGTCGCCACGCCGCAGCGGCCAACACGCTGGATCGCGGAACCGTCAGTTTGGTTTTGCCGGTTATGGATACGAGCCTCCACCCGGAGATGATGGAAAGCGTTGCACCCCTGATGCGCAATGGCGACACCTTTATGACGCTGGCATGTGCCGATATGTCGCCACATGCCGCCTTCCTTTTGGTGTCCGGGCTGACGCTATACAAGTCGTCCAGATCCGCACTGGAAGACAATGGGTTATCGATTCGCGGACTGACGATGAGAGAAGCAATTCTGACTGCAAGGCGTGAAACAGCCCGGCTTTCGGATGATTGACCCAAGGTAAAAGCGTCTTTCCTCAAAAAATGCGCGAAGCTCTGCTCGTTGAATGCTACATCTTTGCTGCAGCAAAACAACTTCTGATTGTTGAAGTGTGAAGATCATCTTCACAATGGCAGAATATCGCTCGTGATCGCCTCGCGGGATGTTGGCACCTTTCAGCCAGCACAACAGCCAATGCGAAAACGGCCTCACGTCGAAGAATGTCACGATCAAAGCAACACAAAGCACTGAGAAGAAATATTATTCACCATTTCGTTATTGCCTCATTGCATCACTTAATGCTCTCAAAGGAGCGAGCGCTGCATCCTGGTTTGCCCAAAAAACAGGCGCGCGCCTTCACAGTTTCTTCACAAACCACCCTCAGAATGAACATCTTTAGGTTGTGTTTTTGGCTTCCAGACACGCAAGGTTGCGTGAAACAGTTTCATATGTCAGCCATATAGTACGCCGCCAGATCACGGTTCAGATCTCTTAGGGGCGGCATATCAAATTTAAAGACTTGATCCCGATCCGTTTGGACCGGTGCAGGTGTTTTTTTATCGGACTTTTTGGTCCGTAAATTCGGTGGGGTTTGACCAAATGACAAGTCACCAAGCTCATATTCTTATAGCAGACCAGGACAAGATGTTTTCACGTCTCTTGGCAAGCGATCTGAAAGAAGCGGGTTTTAACGTAAGTTCAGCGCGCTGTGGCGACAGCGCGATGGAAATGATAGAAGATTATGCGCCAGATCTATTGATGACCGAAAGATCTCTTTCGGGCGTATCAGGGATCGAGCTAACGCGAAAACTGAAAGCGCGGACATCAACGCGCCAGTTGCCGATCCTGATGCTCGCAACGAATTCAGACCATGTGGACCTCGCACGGGCACTGGAAACTGGCGCGGACGATTTCGTACACAAGCCTGTAAGCGCGATAGAACTGGTCGCCCGCGCGCGGGCGCTTTTGCGTAGAGCCAAGCCAACAACCGTCGGTGAGCGGCTTGAATACGAAGACATCGTCGTTGAGATGGAAACGCTCCGCGCTTTTCGTGGCGGGCAACTCCTCAAACTGGGTCCAACCGAATTCAACATCCTCGCAACCTTCGTGGAAAAGCCAGGGCGGGTTTGGAGCCGTGACCAACTGCTAGATGTGGTGTGGGGTCCAAATACTTACATCGATCCACGCACGGTGGACGTGCATGTAGGACGACTGCGCAAGACACTCCGTGCGCATGGAGACGGTGATCCATTTCGGACGATCCGAGGCGCTGGTTACGCTCTCGGTTGAACTCAATAACAGTCAAATGCAAACGGCGCCTAATGGGCGCCGTTTTTTTTGACAGCCGCGAAATGGCCTCGGCAAACAATTGCGCAGACTTGTCATAATTGCTCTGCTTGCATACGGCTAGATGAATGCAAAATCGGGATCGCCACAAAATGACAAACAAAAAAGAAGTTGTAATTCAATTTGTTAAGCCGTGCGTGGGCGCGAAAATGTCAAGATTTGGAGAATTTCGCGACGTCTTCAAGGTCTCGTCATATTCGGCTGCTTTTCTACTTTTAAGCTTAGTGATCGGTGGGAAAGCGATGGCTCTCGACCAAGTGTTCAAACGGGATTTTCCTTATGTGACGTCTGAGTCGGACGTTCAAAAATCCCTGTCGGATATGGGTCGCCGCATCGGCTTGACAGTGCGCTTAGATCCGTCGGTAAGCGGTGCCGTCTCGGTTGATAACTCTGCCGGCACAGTTGAGACGTTTTTGAAGGAAGTGGTCGCGCAGACAGGATCCACATGGTGGTATGATGGCGTCATCCTCTATGTTGAGCCTCAAAGCGGTCTGACAACCGCACTGGTCATCAGCCAGGGATTGTCCTTGTCGGACGTCCGCGAAGAGCTTGAGCGTCTGGACCTTCTGGATGAACGCTTTCCGCTGGCATCAACAGGCGATGGCGCCGTCATTCGGGTCATCGGCCCACAGGGATATGTCACCCAGGTTCGAAGCCTTATAGAAACCCTTATTGCAACGCGACGCGCGCGAACATCAACGCCGGACGAAGTGGGCCTTTACGTGCCACGCGTCTTTCATGGTCGCGCGATCAACTGACGCCAGAACAGGAGCAAAATTGTGAGTGAGCCGTTTACAAACACCGCCAATAATGACGACCTTCATCTTCTAATGGCTGTTGCCGTTCTATGCGGTCACCGCAGCGTCTCTGAAGACGTCTCGCCAATCTATGACGTGTGGTCTGAATGCTACCCAAGTGATGCTTTGGGCGGAATCGGGCGCGGCCTGTCGATGATCGGCAACGGTAAGCCACGCGACGGGTACAATCTGATTGAAGAGACAGCGCGGACAGCAACCTCACGCGGTGAGCAGGCCCGAGAGGTCCTCGCGTCGCTGCGCCGCGACATGCGCGAACTGGTTAGCTGAAGCATCTGTTCGGAGGTCACCCCCATGGAAATCAATCGCGCCGATATGAAGCTTCTGACCGAGTGCGGCTACTCTGGCATTCTGCGGAACATCGACGTCACGTTGACACCGATATTCGAGGCGCTTGAGGCTTGGATGCCGGATCAAAGTGCAGGGCCGATCGGTTTGGCGCTAGAGGCGATGGTAGACGGTGACTACCGCAGCGCAGACGACATACTGACCGGATTGCTCACAACCAAGCGCAACGGGCGCGACGAAGCCCGAGCCATCCTCGCGATGTGCAAGGCGCTTCAGAAAGACACGAATTCAGCGGAAGAGCTGGCCTCTGAACTTGAGGGGCAGGGCGGCTCGGCCGAGACTTTTGCTTCTTTGCTTGTCGGCAAGGAAACAGACGGGATGCAGGCTCCTGATCAGATGCCTGCGAAGATGACTGCGGGTTAGTCCGCGTTTCGCAGTCAAGGGTAGCGGACAAAATGAAGGCATGAAAGGAAACCAATATGTTTGGTGGAATTGGAGACGCCATCGGTAAGGCAGTGGGGGGCATCGCTGATGGCCTCGGCCTCGGCGGCGTCGTAGACGCCATCGGTGATATCGGTGGTTTCGTCGGCGGCATCACCGATGCGCTCGGCGGTATTATGAACTCACCACTTGGAGGTCTGATCGGAGCGATTTTCCCGCCCGCCGGTGCCATCATGGGGGCCGTTAACATGGTCGGCATGGCAGCAGACGTCGCGCAACAAGTTGGTGGAGGCGAAAACTACTGACCTAGAGATGTAAAAATGGTGGGGATGCGGCTTCCTTAGACGTCGCCAGCAACGACAGGCCCATCCCCAACCATCGCGACGTAACCAAGACAGAAGAGACAAACGGAACAGAATGACCCGCAAAAACGAACATAAGACTCTCGCCCGTGCGATCCGCGCAGCCAAGCTGCGTCTGGCCTTCGCTCGTTTGGCACGCAGAGCCGGTCGTTTCCGCGGACACGTGATCCGACGCGTCTTGCACGCAGTCGGTCAGCTTGCCCAACCCAGCAAGCTGCGGATCAGCACAACTGGTCCATTTTTGATCAACATGCCTTCCGTTCACCCTAAGATATCCAGCATGGGCCTTGGCCTTGCCGGTGGTGGTGGCGGAAGTCCGGGTTGCATTCCCTCCACGTAACTGCGTTCGATTTGGGTGATTGGCGCCTGATATTGTTGAGATTTGATTTTGGGAAGTAAAATGGCTGGTCAAGAAGCAGTAGGCGCAGTGTCCGGCGCATTTTCAGACACAACACGGCTCAGCAATCCCTCTGCCCAGCATGTATCCGGTGATGGTGTATCGCTCTCCGAAATGGCGAGAGGCATGTTGTCGAGCATTAGCTCGCTGCAGACGGACTTTCAGGCCGATGTCGTGCCGGCAGCGCAAGACAGCGCATCCATATCCAAGATCCAAGAAAGCGGTCGAACCGAAAAGACGGATCCCGAGCATATCAACGAATCTGTCAAGATCCTGACCGACCAGATCGAACAAAGCAGCCAGGTTCAGCAACAACTCACCCGGTTTGTTATGGCCTCTTCGGTTTCTTCCTCACTGGGAAGAAATCTGAACATGTTCCTGCGAGGACAGTAACCTTGAAAAAATTGCTTAGATTTGCCGCTTTGGCAGCGGCCTGTTTCGTGCTGTCCGGATGCAAAGCCGAATTGTTTTCGGATCTCTCTGAACGCGAAGCCAACCAAGTCGTCGCGGCGCTGATGTCCGTCGGCATCCCTGCCTCCAAAAGCGCGAGTAGGGGCGATGGCGTTACTGTCCTTGTCGATGAATCCCGCTTTGCCGAGGCGATCGAGATACTCAACGCGAAAGGACTGCCGTCAGATCAATACGACAGCTTTGGCGACGTCTTTCAGAAAGACGGCCTCGTCTCCTCACCAATCGAGGAACGGGCGCGATACATTTACGCCTTAAGTCAAGAGCTTAGCCGAACAATCGCCCAGATTGACGGCGTTCTGTCAGCACGGATACATGTCGTTCTGCCAGAAACGGACATGTTGGGTCGAGATTTCAAGCCAAGCTCAGCCTCCGTCTTCATCCGGCATCTGGAAGATGCCCGCATCGCCAAGTTTACATCGCAGGTTCGTCTTCTTGTTGCCAACTCGATCGAGGGGCTTGTCTATGACAATGTCACGGTCGTTGCCGTACCCGCAGAAACGCAAGAGATCGCTGCATCCGAAGGTCCCATACTGCAAAATGTTCTTGGGATATGGGTGCATCCCAACTCGGTCAATCGCCTATGGGCCACATTCGGAGGTCTGGCCGCCGTTGCCCTACTGGCCCTGGTCATGGCGGGCTTTCAGGGATTTGCGGGGCGCAAGTCCAATGCTGCCGACGAATTTGACGCGGCCTGACCATGGGACGTGATACCAACATAAAAGCGTTTGAACTGGCTCGGGCCAGAACTCTGTTGCACCTTCAAAGCAAATCTCGTTCCGCAGCGCGGAGGACTGCGCACAGGCCCGACTTTTCGTCCTGCAGCCCGGATCTTTTGATCATGTCGGCCGATCATGAAAAAAGAAAACGGCTGGTTTGCATGGCAGCAGCAGCCCATCACGGTGCGGAAATCGCCCGCTCCATTGGATCAGCGGAACGGGCCGCGATTGTTAAAGCAATCGGGGAAGATGCACGGCGCTTTGGCATATCCAACCGATCAATTTCGGTCGCCGACGTTGGTGAAGAGCCTTTCGATGTCCGGTTTCATGCAACCGTCGCGGTCGTGGACGCCGCGCTAACGCGCTATGTCCGTGGCAAAAAGGCAGAGAACGAAGCGCTCTGTAGATGTCTTGAAGCCGCGATCGCCAAATGCCAATCAGAACTGCTCCCTGGATGAGACACCCCCGCATCATAAAACACGCCGAAGTTCAACGATTGCAAAGTGTCGATGCGATAAAGGAAGAACTGCAGCGTGAACATCGCGAGATGCGTCTTGCGCTTGACGCTGAGCGATCCGCAATACTGGAAGAGGCCCGCCAACGCGCGATCCGCGACAGCATGCAGGCCGCAACAAGAATTGTCGTAGATGCCGAACAGGCGGCGCACAAAAGGCTCAGTACGCTAGAGCCACAAGTGGCAGCGCTGGTGTCGACGACAGTGGCGCAAGTGATCGGCCAGATGGACCAGAACGAGGCTGTAACCAGAGCCACCTGCAATGCGCTAGAGAAGCTCAAATCACATCGGCGGGCGCGGATACTCACGGCGCCAGATGTCGCAACAGCCGTTCGCAACGCAATCGATCAGCTTGGCACAGATTGCGCCGAAATCGTGGATTTCGAGGTCGACGAGCGGCTCGAACCTGGACGGACTGTCCTATCGAGCGACCATGGCCACGTTGAAATCGGTCTCTCGGACCAGATCGCCGCTGCATGCGAAGTCTGGGATGAGGAAGAGGAACCGGCGGCATGACCGACATTGCAGATCTGTCATCACTCACGGAACGGCTGCAGACAAGAGCAGCACGAGGCACATCTCTCAAGGTCAACGGACGGATCACGCGGATCAGCGGAACGGTTCTTCATGCAGTCCTGCCACAGGGCCATATCGGTGAAGAGGTCATTCTGCGCGACCCGATCCGCCGCACGGAGATGCCTGCAGAGATCATTGGTTTCAGCGGTGAAGAGGCTGTTTTGGCCCCGGGTGGCCCAATAGAAGGTCTCTCGAACAGGGCCGAGGTGATCGCAACCGGTCAACGTCCCATGGGGCCATCAGGACATGTCGTCATAGGACGGGTCATCGACGCCTTCGGTCGGCCCCTTGATGGAAAAGGTCCGATCGCCTCCGACCGGCCTTTGGACATGGACCCGCCGGCGCCGCTTGACCGACCCGTAATCGACACACCCTTTGTCACGGGTCTGCGCAGCATAGATGGCCTGCTCACCTTGGGCACTGGCCAACGCGTCGGCCTCTTTGGCGCAGCAGGTGTTGGCAAATCGACACTTCTCAGCCAGATCATTCGGGGCGTTGAAGCGGATGCCATCGTTCTTGGTCTGATTGGGGAACGGGGACGCGAGGTCGCGGAATTCCTTGAACGCGACTTAGGGGAACAGGGTCGCAAGCGCGCCGCCGTCATCGTGGCGACGTCGGATCGTCCGGCGACGGAACGGCTCAGGGCCGCCATGACCGCGACTGCTGCTGCCGAAGCCTTTCGCGATCAGGGACTGAACACCCTGTTGCTGATCGACAGTGCCACACGGATCGCACGCGCCTTGCGAGAGATTGGCCTGGCGGCAGGCGAGCCGCCTGTGCGGCGAGGGTTTCCGCCTTCCACATTTGCGCGACTGCCGCGTTTGGTTGAACGGGCTGGGCGAAATGCCCAAGGATCAATTACGGCCATCTACACGGTCCTCGTTGAAGGCGACGACGACAATGCCGACCCGGTTGCTGACGAACTGCGCAGCCTCCTAGACGGTCACATCATCCTGTCGCGCAAGCTTGCGCAATCCGGCCATTTCCCGGCCATCGATATCCTCCGCTCCAAAAGCCGGGTGATGGATGCTGTCACCAAGATCGACCAGCAATCGCAAGCCCGACAGCTGAACGGCTGGATGTCAAAACTCGATGACATCGAATTGCTTGTGCAAGTGGGTGAATACGCGGCGGGCGGCGATCCGATGGCAGATGCAGCCCTTGCTGCCAAGGACAACATCAACAGTTTTTTGCAGCAGAAGCCTGACGATCATTCGGATTTTGGAACAACCCGACAGGCCCTGGCTGCCTTGGTTGGTGCACCATGACAAAACCGATCAATCGCATCCTGCGTCTGTCCGTTTTGCGTCGGGATGCCGCCGAACGACGCTTGCAGGCTGCCCGCTTGGTCCTTCAGACCGCCGAAGCGCATGTGATTGCTGCACAGGAAGAAGAAGACACAATCCGGCGCAGGACCGAGGAACAGCGCAGTGCGGCGCGCGAGGCATTCGTCGGCGCATATCATGCCCGCATCGCCGTTGAGAACATGATGCGCAATCTGACATCGCTCGACAAAGCTGAAGAAGAGGCGGCCGCCCATGTCGAAGAGGCAAAGAAGGCGCGTGACGCAGCAAAACCACCAGTGGCTGAAGCACGCAAAGGACTCCTGAACGCACAGGCGATTGTTCAAAGACGCGAAAAATTGGTCGATCAGTTGCGGATCACAGCAGAACGTCAGGCAGAGTTACACACCGAAAACGAAACTGCGGAGCAATGGGTAGGTCAACAGCGCTTTGGAGGTGTCCGATGACCGCCCCAACCGATGTCCTGGTGCTGGATGATCCGGTGAGGGTACCCATCTTGTCGCTCAGATCCGTTGGTGTCGAAGCAGCACGTGTTCAATCGCGCCTGTCCCGCGTGCGGGAACCAATCAACATTACTGCAGGCGGCGCACAAATCTTTCTGGGCCTGGATGCACCCAGGAAAGCCGCACCCGATGTGCCATGGTTGCATCTGACAATTGATTCAGCACCTGCCGCAATTCAATTGCCTTGGGGTATGGCACGTCGTTTGACTGGCCTGACGGTCGAAGGTGCTATTCCGGAAGATATCGGTTTGATCATGGAAGACGCGCTTGAAGCCGCCCTTGATCAAGCTGAAGCATTGACGGGTCTGACATTACGCTTCATCGCAATGCGCGAAACAGCAGATGATTTGCCAATCCAAACTACGCTGAACATCCAGGGCAAAGATGCAGGTGGTCGCTTTGTCCAGATGCGCCAAGCGGTAACCTTGTCCGCTGAAGCAGCACAGGCATTGCTTTCAGGTATCGAACCCCGCGAAATCAAGCGACAGGATCTTCCTGGGCTGGCCCTAAGGATTGCGTGGGAAATCGATGCAATCACGTTGTCCCTCGGTGATTTCCAGGCGCTGGAAGTGGGCGATGCAATTGCGATGTCTGCGCCTGGCGCCCACCGGCGTCTCATTCTTGAAAACAAGCTGTCTGCGCATGGCGAGGCCGTCGCAAATGGCATTGCGCTGCTAGGGAGCTTCAGTCTGCAGGCGCTCAAAAAGGAGTTGGGTCAAATGTCCGAAGAAGCGTTGGGAGATAAGATCGAAAGGCCGGCGCTGAAAGATGCCGATCTGGACGAAGTAGAAGTGCGTCTGTCCTTCAGGACGGGCGAGGTTCAGTTGCCATTGCGCGAATTGCGCGGCCTCGCACCCGGGTCGATCATCGAAACAGGAGATCCGGCGACGATGGAGGTCGAGATTGTGGCCAATGGCCGGACAGTCGGGTCAGGCGAGCTGATCGAAGTTGGTGGCAAGCGTGCTGTCCAGATCCGTCGGCTTTTCACCGGACACTGAAAACACATGGAAAACAGCATCCCACTTCTGGTCTTTGCGACCACATTGATGCTGGTGCCCTTCGTTGTGGTCAGCATCACGGCCTTCGTGAAGATTTCGGTCGTTCTCTTTCTTGTGCGTTCCGCTCTGGGTGTGCAGCAAACACCCCCCAATCTTGTCCTTTATGGCGTGACAATCGTTCTGACCGCCTATGTCATGTCACCTGTTTTCGGTCAGTCATTTGAGGCGGTCACAGCCAGCGGTCTGACCCTGACCAACCCCTCGCAATGGCAGGGGCTTTTTCAGGCTGGCGCCGACCCGGTGCGTGACTTTCTGATCAAATTCACAACAGAGGCCGAGCGGGTCTTTTTCCTTGAAGCCGCGCAAGAGATGCACGGAGATATCGACACCGACCTCGCTGAGGATGATCTGTTCATCCTCGCGCCGGCCTTTGTGACCGCTGAACTGACCCGCGCTTTTGAGATTGGAGTCCTGCTTTATCTTCCGTTCATCGTCATCGATCTCGTGGTGACAAACATCCTGACCGCCATGGGCATGATGATGGTCTCGCCAATGGTGATTTCATTGCCCTTCAAGCTTTTGCTTTTCGTAGCAGTCGATGGATGGACCCGACTGACACACGGCCTCGTGCTTAGTTACATCTGATGGACCTGTTTCAGCATATAGAAACGTCGCTGATCCTGATCCTTCAGCTTTCGATGCCGGTCGTCATTGTCGCCACAGTCGTTGGGCTGCTGGTTGGCCTCTTTCAGGCGCTCACACAGATACAGGACCAAACCCTGCCACATGCGGTGAAACTTGGCGCGGTCGTTGTGGTTATCATCCTTCTGGGCGCAGGCCTGTCACAGCGTTTGGTCGCCTTTACTGTCGATGTGTTTTCGCGCATCGTAGCGGGCTAGCGATATGACAGAGGCGTGGTTGCTAAGCCGTGGGCCAGAAGTCCTGTTCTTCGGTCTCCTGCTGTCGGCGGCCCGTCCCTTGGCATTCATATTTGTGTTGCCGCTTTTCACACGCTTCGGCCTGCAACAAGGATTGATCCAAGGTGCGGTCATGGTTGCGTTCGCTGCCCCGGTATTTCCGGGTGTCACCGCTGACCTGCAAGTGCTTCCCCCCATCCCCATAGCAGAGCTTTCCGTTCTTCTCGCCAAAGAGCTCTTGATCGGATTGATCCTTGCGCTCATTCTTGGCCTTCCGCTTTGGGCTGTCGTTGCAGCAGGCGACATTGTTGACATGCAGCGCGGAGCGTCCATGGCCACGATCGTCGATCCCGGATCGGGCGAAGACAACACGGTCACTGGCACCCTGTTCTTTCTGATTACAGCGCTGATCCTTGTGACATCCGGCTGGTTTACGGAAGTGCTTCTGGAATCGCTTTATGGCACGTATCAGACTTGGCCTGTGCTTAGCCCCTTGCCCGCATTGACGCCGGAAGCGGCCGAAGGCGGACTGATCCTGCTCGACAATCTGCTGGAGACCGGAATTGTCTTGTCTATCCCTCTGCTTGCGCCCCTGCTGCTCGCTGAAATAGCGTTGGCTTTGGCAGGGCGGTACACTCAGCAAATCAACGTTATGTTTGTCGCCATGAGCCTGAAACAGGTTCTCTATGTACTGATCATGCCGATCTATTTCGGATCGCTGATCTACTACGTCCAAGGCGAAATTCGTGATCTTGGTGGGACCGGCGGCATCATGGAGGGTTTCCTGAACCCATGAGCGGTGACCAATCAGAAGAAAAAACCCTACCGGCATCGAAACGCAAGCTGCGCAAGCAGCGTGAAAAGGGTCAGGTCGTCACGTCCCGTGAAACGGTCATGTCGATCGTCGGGATCGTCGCGCTGATCTATCTTTATACGATGCGCTTCGACATTTCGGAGAAGCTGACCGCCCTGTGGATTCTGGAGCCCGAATTCGAGGGGCAAAGCTTCATGCTTCAGTTTCAATCGAAAGTCTCCATCGTCTGGAGCCTCGGCTTGCAATTGGTTCTTCCACTGACCGGAATGGTCATTGGCGTTAGCATCCTGACCGGAATGTTCATCACGGGCGGGCCGGTATTTTCCCTCGACCCCATCGCGCCAACCTTTGACAAAATAAACCCAGCCAGTGGTTTCAAGAAAATTCTTGGACGCAGGGCCCTCATGAGTTTTCTCATGAACTTTCTGCGCCTGACGATACTCGCTATCGTATTCGGTCTGGTGCTTTATGGCGCATGGGAAGCGCTGATCCTTGCGCCAGTCTGCGGGCTTGGATGTGCAATGGAGACCTTGGACAGCGTGATACTTCCGATGGTGATCGGTGCTGTTGCCGTCATGGCGACCATGGCGCTTTTCGACTACATCGTTCAACGTGCCGAATTCATGCATGAACAGAAGATGACGCTCAGCGAGTTCAAGCGCGAGATGAAGGACCAGATGGGCGATCCCCATCTTCGCGGGCAGCTCAAGAGGGAGCGCAAACAGATGCTGACCTCGCCGATTGGTCCATCGCAAGCCACACTTGTCGTGACGGCAGGGTCCGGCCTGGCCGTCGGGATCCGCTACAAGGAAAATGAAACGCCAGCGCCGATGATCGTCGCGCGGGTCAAAACGGGTCCGGCCATCCGGAACATGCTGCGCAAATCGGGTGCATTGGAACATGCCGATCCAGAACTCGCCAGGTCTATGACAGGTATAGCTGTCGGTGGTTTCATCACGGATGATGACTTGATCGCCCGGATCGCGCCTCTTCTGCAGCGCGCGGCAACCCTTTAGCCGATCAGCTCTGAGACGCCCTTGTTGTCCTCGCGCCCTGTGGCCCGATCCCAATCGGGACTCTGATAAATCAGATCCTCGCGTTGATAGTCGGATTGACCTGCATCCACCCGAACCGATGTATCAGAAAGCCAGTCATCGCTGGCGGCACCCAGGATATTGTCCGTCACACTTGAGAGGGACAAGCCCGAACCGATCAACATCTGCCGCGCGGCTTCCCCGGCCATGGCCGCATTCAATCCGTCGCGCACACCGTCCAGCGTATCATCTTCAAGGTCGGCGGCGCCCTGCCATTCGATATTCAGGGGCGTATCTTCCGAGACTGCCTCAATCCGAACGGACTTTTCGTGGTCGTCTTGCATATCGTGCCTCTTCACTTCTCATCCCATCTTAGCAGGTGCGTACGAATGCTATGTAAAGGTTTTGTTAAGCTGGCAAATCCTTGCTTTGCCACGCAGGACCTTCAGACAAATTTCAATTGGTCTTCACAGTTCCTTATTAATCCGGTGTTAACAAAATAGATGCTGGCGTCGAACTTTTTATCTCTGACCTTTTGGTCGGATTGGGAGCGAATTGATGACAGACATCCAATACAACACGGCAGAAACGCTTCTTGCGAATGTCCGAGCGGACACCGACGCCCTGATGGGCGGACCATCTGCCGAATACGCAACTTCTGGCAGTTCGTCCGGCGGCAATGACGACATGATAGATCTTCTCGAAGATCTATCGAAATTGCTAAAAAAACTAATCGACAAGCTGGGTGACGACGACAGCGGTTCGTCCGGCGGCTCCGGCTGGAGTGGTGGATCATCCGACGACGACACCGTGATTGCAGGCACAGGCCGCATTTGGGGCGACCCTCACTTTATCGGTCAGGACGGGGGCAAGTACGACGTTCAGGGCGAAGCCGGAAAATCCTACAATTTGCTGTCCGACAAGGACTTCCAGATGAACGGCCGCTTCGACCAGTACAAGAACACGGACGGTCTGACAGTCGTTGGTCAGGTTGGCATCGCTGCCGGATCTGATCAGATTGAAGTCAACAAAACTGGCGAAGTTCTCGTGAACGGCCAAGAACTGAAAGCGGGCGATAAAGTTCAGCTCGAAGATGGCGGCTATGTTGAATACCACGCCAATGGTGGCGGTGTGACCGTCGAATCTGGCGAGTGGAAGACCGACATCGACTTCCAGAACAAGGGCAGCGGTCCAACAGCGCATCTGAACATCGACGTGTCGACAGACAATGCCGTTGCGGATGGCGTCAAACCGCACGGCCTCTTGGGTCAGACATTCGACGCTGACGACGACGCGCGCAACGGTGACAAGGGCAAAGGCACACAAGGTGGCGGCGCCATTGAGGATGCAAACGGCAACATCACCGACCGCGGCGATCGCGAAGCCATCGAACTTTACGAAGTTGACAATGTACACGATCGCAACTTCACCGAGTTCAATCAGTTCTTCGACGACTACGAAGCCAATCCAGGTGGATACAATGAGGAAGTGATGCAAATCATCTCGAACGCGCTGAGCATCATCAGTGACATCATGGATGATTTCAGCCTGTCGACGTCCTGATACGTTGATCGATTGATTGTCCGGCCCGCCAGTATCTGGGCCGGACAGGTCATCCAAGTTGGGGTCGTCTGATCCAGCGCCCCGCCTTCCTCAAATCCCCGGCCGACGGGATACCAAAATCGACCTGTATCTCGCTAAGCTGACAAAAAGGATTTCACCGATGATAGAACCACTCAACGACATGAAAGCCGCGCTGAACGAAGCTTCGACGCCGCAACTAGAGCGAATGCTCGACATGGCCAATAAGGGCGTCGGCGGCGACGCGATTGCACGCCTGCGCGAGACGATCAAAGATATCCTCGACGGCCGCGCCGGAGCGGGCGAGGATTTCATGGACAGTCCCGAAGCGAAGGCGCTGCTGGGCGAGATGGCGGCGTTCGGCTACGGCATGATAATGCAACAGATGTCCGAAGCGATGAACGAGGCGCAAAAAGTCGCTCTAACGAGCTGACAGCACGAACGATGAATTCGGTTTGGCGGCTTGTTGCCGTCTTTCGTCTCGTACCCAGTGCGCGACATCTCTGAAACTCAGCTAGTCTTCTGATTTGAATAGGGAAAAATCTTGACCTGACCGTGATAAATGTGTCGCCGATTTCGCGAAACCTTCACGTAAAGACCTGAGACTGCAATCAGTAGACCGCCCCAGACGGGCGCTGACCAAGAAAGGGAAAAGGCAAATGTCCAGCAGACCGATAGAGATTGTGGAACTTGATCAGCGTTTGGCGAATGACCCGGATGGGACAGAGCTCAAACGTCTGACCGAGCGGCTTTTGGCAGGCAAAGGGAGAGTGGTCCAGGAAATGGATCGGGGTGTCAGCACTGACGAATACGCCCGGCTGTCATCTCTCTCTCAAGCCTATGACGCTGGCGTTGAGGCGCTGCCAAAGCTTTGGGCGTCGATTAACCAACCAACCTAAACCAACTTACGGAGCAAAAACATGGACCCTCTTGGCCAAATGAAAGCTGCCTTCGCTGACGCACAGGAAGCACAGGCGCAAATCACAAGTGAAACAATGAAGCACCAGACGATCATGAAGACGCTGGAAGCGATCAAAAACGCATTCCAGGCCATCAAAGCCTGATCTGCAAGAAATCGGGGCGCATCACAAAGCTGTGCCCCGGTTTACCTTTTTCGGCGTCTAGAGTGGGGAAGTAACATGGGCAGTCATGCCGCAGTCACATACTTGCTGACGGTTCTGACAGGGCCCAATGCCGGTGCTCAGCAGCGATTGACCAAACGCAAGATGATCGTTGGATCCTCTGACTCCGCCGACATTTTCCTTGACGAATTCGACGGCGATGACATCGAAATCGCCGTCTCACGTGGAAAGCTGCGTGTTCTGACAAATACAAGCGGTGTTCATGACGAAACCGGCAAAAGCTGCATTGCAGGTCAACCCTTGTATTTGAACATGCCAGCCACGCTGAGCTTGACAAGTAGTATCCAGATCAACATCTGCGCAGCTTTTGCCACCCCCCCTAGCCGCACCCTTCCGCGACTGGCCGCGGCTATCGGTGCTGTGGCTTTGGTCGGCGGGGTTGGATACACGGCGCAGTACTGGTCGGATCTTGATCTGATAGGTAACGCGCAGGCCGGCGCAATGATCGAAGTTCAAATGCCGGATCAAGCATCCCCCGTTTTGCCAGATATTGCTATCCTCGAACCTCAAATGGCTGCAGTCTTACCAGTACGTCTGAGCATGGACGACGCCACAGCGATGCTTGAGGCGGGCATCGCCGAAGAACAACTGACCGGGCTTGAAATCAAGGCCGATGCGGGTGTGATCCGCGTGTCTGGCATTGTAAGCGCCGGGCAGATGCCCCAGTGGCGCGGCATTCGCAGCACATACGACACCGAATTTGCGCATATCGCTCCGCTGCTGATCGACATTACCGAACAGGATGACAAGCCACCACTCGCCGTCGCCTCGGTATGGTTGGGGGAGACGCCTGAGCTGACAACGCGGGACGGCGCAACGCTAATGCTCGGCGAAATCACCGAAAGCGGATGGCGCATCGAGACAATTGAAGCAAATTCAGTCCAGTTGGTGCGCGGTCAGCAGACCATCATCATCGACTTCTGAGGCATAGCGAATGGCCGAACGCAGTCTCACACCGGTCGGCGCCGACCTTTCCAGCGATCCGATTGCGCGCATCGCGCGGGCCGAACAGGCTCGGGCCGACTCCCCGCCCCAAGCTCAGATCTTCGATAGCGGTCCGGATCTTGTTGAACCGTCTCGTCCTCTCGCACCTCAAGGATTGTCGGCTGTTGTCGACGCTTCGCTTGGTTCCGTAAAACTGCCCACGCTTCTCGAACTGGCGAATGCCCTGGATGATGTCGGTCAGCATGCGGGGCTTCTGGCCGAGATTGATCCAGCTATGTCTGAAATTGTCACGGCCGTTCTCGACGATGAACAACGCAAGGTTCTTCGTTATGTTGATTTGCGTGACAAGTAGGTGTCGACATCCATGAACCAGTTCAGCGCAATCACCCAACCCACCGCCAAGTCAGCAAGGATCGTATCAGGGCTCGCCACGCTCTATTATAGACACAACGATCCGGCCCGAGCACTCGCACTTGGATTGATGGCCATGCGGTGTGGATATGACAAACCCCGCACCGCCTTGCTTGTCGCGTCTTGCTTTCTCAAGACCGGCGACCCGGAACAGGCCGAAGCCGCCTTGTCACGTCTTAAAAGCCAACCACTCACACAATCGGAAGAAGCTGCTTCGGCCTTTCTCATGGCAAAGGTCCACTTTCGGCGCGGGGACCATGAGACAGCCCAAAACCTTCTGGCTGAGGCCGCCAGACTGACGGAGGCGTTGCTATGATCGCGCTCGCCCGGTTTGGCAGGCTTGTCGCCTCGCGACAGGATCTGGCGCTGATCTTCCTTTTGCTGATGATCATCTTCATGATCATCTTGCCACTTCCAACGTGGCTGATCGACCTGCTGATCGGCGTGAATCTTAGTCTCGTTTTGCTGGTACTGGTGGTGACGGTGTACCTGAAAACCCCCACCGCCTTTTCGACCCTACCTGCTGTTTTGTTGTTCTCGACACTATTCCGGCTTGCGATTTCGATCTCGACCACGCGCATGATCCTTATGCAAGCCGATGCGGGCAAGATCGTTGAAACCTTTGGGGAATTTGTGCTTGGCGGTTCACTGATCGTCGGCCTCGTTGTTTTTCTCATCATTACAGTCGTTCAGTTCGTGGTCATCACGAAGGGTTCGGAGCGGGTGGCAGAGGTGTCGGCGCGGTTCAGCTTGGACGCTTTGCCAGGACGCCAGATGTCGATCGACAGCGACATGCGCGCGGGCGAGATCGATATGGCCGAGGCCAAACGTCGGCGTCAAAAGCTTCAGCTCGAAAGTGAATTCTACGGTTCCATGGACGGGGCGATGAAGTTCGTGAAAGGCGATGCCATTGCGGGCCTCATCATTATCGCCGTGAACATCCTGGGGGGCATCGGCGTTGGTGTCGGGCAGAACGGCATGGCCTTCGGTGAGGCTGTCGCACGCTACTCAGTTCTGACCGTCGGTGATGGCCTTGTCAGTCAGATTCCCGCGCTGCTGATGGCGATCAGTTCCGGAATCGTCATCACCCGGATCACCGCTGATGAAAGCAGCGATCTTGGTCGCGATATCGCTCAACAGATGTCAAACAGCCCCAAGGCGCTGATGATCGCAGCTGGCGTTCTGGCCCTTTTCGCGCTGATCCCAGGTTTTCCCGCTCTTACATTCCTCGCACTGGGTGCGTTTTTTGCAATGGTCGGCGGGATCGCGCATGTGTCTGCAAAACGCGCACTTGAAAACGAAGACGGACTTCAACCCACCACGCCAGCCGAGATGCGTCAGGATCTTCTAATGACGCCTATGGCACCGGTCCATGTCGGCATTGGTCCGGGCATTTCAACCTCGATCAATCGGCAGTCTTTCAGAACGGAAGCGCTGATCGAACGGTCTCGCCTTTTTGAACAGATCGGCGTGCCTTTTCCGCCGATGGTCCTCGTCGACGAACCTGACGCACCGGAAAATCGCTGGCGACTGATTATTGAAGGCGTGCCTGTGGTCGAAGAAACGCTTCCATTGGGTCAGGTCCGCGTCACGGACGATCCGGAGGCCGCTCAAATCCTCAATGTACCCGTCGAAGAGACGGAGCTTGGGCCGAACAGCATGCGCAGCTACTGGGCCGATGCAGAGCACGCAGCGACCCTTAAGAAGGGCGGCGTCGCCACGCAATCGCCCGAGGCAGTTCTGGCAATGCTTGTTGGACAACGCCTGCCCAAGCACGCAAGCGAATTCCTTGGCGTTCACGAAACCAATGCCATTCTGACATCGATGGAAGCCCGCTACGACGATCTGGTGGCCGAAGCGCAAAAAGCATTGCCGCTGCAAAAGATCGCCTTGGTGATGCGCCGTTTGGTCGAGGAAGAAGTGCCCATTCGCAACATGCGTATTCTCCTCGAGACGGTCGTGGAATGGGGCGCGCGTGAGAAGGACCCAGATGTTCTTTCCGAATATGTTCGCGCTGCCTTATCCCGCCAGATCAGCCACAAATACGCCGATCCTGACCGTTTCATTCCGGCTTTTGTCGTTGAAAGCGATGTTGAGGACACGATCCGCGGCGCCCTACGGCAGTCTAGCGCGGGCACTTTCTTGTCACTCGAAGCCGCGCAATCGCGGTCTTTGCTGGGCAATATCAAGAAAGCTGTTGGTGATCTTTCCGGTCATGCAACAATGCCTGTCTTTTTGGCAACAATGGACACAAGACGACATCTCAAACGTTTTCTTTCTGACCATGAAGTTGAATGTCCTGTACTGTCGCACAAGGAAATCGCGACAACATACAAGATACAGCCGCTTTCAATGGTCTCGATGAGATGAATGTCCTAAAAATTGTTTTTATATTCCTGACGCTTGTCTTGCCTGCGCTGGCATCCGCGCAAGCAACCCGCACACTGGTTGAAGGCACCGGCGCTGTTGTCGAATTGTCTCGCCCGGCCTCGTCAATCTTCGTTGGAGACCCTTCCGTAGCTGATGTGCGGGTCGTGTCCGGCAACACGCTTTTCCTTGCGGGTATCTCGCCAGGGACAACAAACGTTTTTGCTCTGGATTTTGAGGATCGGCTGATTAGCAGCTATCAGGTGGCTGTTGTGGCCAATAACAGCGAAGCCGCGCGGACCCTGCGGTCCGGCGTGCCAAATGGAAGTATCCGGCTAAGCGGAAATGAGGGCGCGGCTATCTTGCGTGGACGGGCCAGCAGTCTTGAAGATGCACTGGCTGCACTTGATGCACGCCGCTCGCTTGAGGCCAATGATCGGATTGTCGTGGACCGGACCGAACTCGCGGGAGGCACGCAGGTTTCAATCAAGGTGCGTTTTGTCGAGGCATCTCGCATCGACCTTGAAGAATTGGGGGTTGATCTAACCGCAGCGGGTACAATCGATGGAGGACCTTTCCGAATTTTGACCGGCGAGGGCACTGCATTGCGCGGTCGACTGCCCGCAGCAACCGGGGGTATTGCTGCACGCGTTGGCAACGACCGGGGTACTTTTGATGCGTTGCTGCGCGCCTTGGACAGGGAAGGTCTTGTCGAAATCCTGTCCGAACCGACATTGACCACGACCTCTGGCAAGCGCGCAAATTTTCAGGCCGGCGGTGAATTTGCGATCCCTGTGCCGCAGGGCGACGGCGTGCTAACGGCGGAGTATCGCGAATTTGGAGTATCGGTGGATTTTCTGCCAGTCGTTCTGCCAAACAACCGGATCGCGATCGAAGTCAGTCCCGAGGTCAGCTTTATTGATGATACCCAGACGCCGGTTCAGATCGACAATTTTGTCGCGCCAAGCCTCTCGGTTCGCAGTGCAGAAACCACGGTCGAAGTTGCCAGCGGTCAGACCTTTGCCATTGCGGGTCTGTACGAACAACGTGAATCCAGAACCAGCCAGGGCATCCCCGGCCTTCACAAGTCCCGGATCTTTGGGCCAGTTTTCGGCAGCCGGGTCAATCGCCGGGAAGAACGGGAGCTTCTGATCTTCATCACGCCGTTTCTGACCAGGGCAACTGATGTTTCAGCGGCCAACCGCAACGAACGGCCGAATGTCGTCGATACAGTGGGGTTCATCGTCAAATGATCTTGAGATCCGTTTCAGCCGCGCTTATCGGCACCCTCGTATTGAGCGCATGTGATTTCGCCCCAGCGCCTGACGCAAAGAGGCTCAGCATAGTGACCCGCGGAACCGAGCCGATTTATCTCTATCGAGGTGACGGTGCGATCGTACCCAGCGCATGCCTGACACGGGGTGGATCGACCTATGGAAACTCGCCCTCGGCCTGTGCGCTGGACTCGGCGCTTGGTCAACAGGTCGCGCACAGCAATGATCTTGTTCATCCTCGCCATCCGGGACCACCGCGCGCGGCCGGCCCGGCGCGGGCAGCTTACGAATACATCTACGGTGAACTTCCGTCTGATGGCCAAGGCGAGCAACCTCAGCCGGGCATCCTGATCCCTGTGAATCCGGCGGCTACGGATCCTGATGCGGATGAAACAGACGCTGATACCGCCGAGTAACAGGCCTGCCTATTAGAATTTCGTGGCCAGCCCGAAAGCGGCCATGCCCTGTGTGCGGGCCTTACGTCCAACCGCTGTAACGGCCTTGATCTCGCTATCACTCAGCGAAAGGCCTTGGCCATCCCGAATAGCACCGCCTTCCTGGCCCATCATCGCAGCAACCAGATAGAAGTTGCGGTGGTGTCGGAAATCGGAATCCGGTGCCAATGCAACGGATCGCTGCACTGTATAGGCTCGCGGGTCCCTCATAAGTGCCAATGTCAGGGCCAGGTTGTTGCGAACGTCCAGATCACGGGCGTTGATGTCCAAGGCACCATCAAGCATTGCCTTGGCCTCGGCATGGCGCCCCTGTCCGTTCAGAGCAACCGCTGTGACGATGTAGGCCTCCACATCTGCTTTCTGCTGCAAGGCGCCATTTGCATGCTGCAACGCCGACGCGAACTGCCCAAGCGCCGATTGGGCCACGCTGTAGCCCAGTTTGGCCTGCCGATTTCCGCCATCAACAATCAACGCCTCATTATAGGCACCCGAGGCTTTCGACCAGAAGGCCAGCCGCGAATACTCTTCCCCGATGCCAAGCAGCGCGTTGATGTCAGAAGGGTTGCGCGAAAGATCGGCACGGAAGGTCGCCACACGCTGGTCGGAGGTCGTCGTAGGCGACGGCGAGCGCCCAAAATTGCCGTCCTCACAAGCACCAACAACCACAAGCGCTGCGCCGAAAAACAATGTCTTTGCACTTCGCAACATAGTTCTGCCCCTCATTATCCGAAGCTGGCGAGATCGCCCGGCCGGACATTTTTGCGTTGCTTATCATGTCCTTGTCAAAAGCAGCATGAGCCCGCAACGAATTTGTGCCAAAGCCCGTCAGTTTTTACAAAAGCTTTAAGCTTCCTTTAGGATTTCTCCGAAAACCCGTGATAATAAGATCATGCTGGCGCGCCTACTTTCTGAGTTGAGGCTCAATATGGTTGTTCCCCAGACAAACGTTGCCGAAAACAACGATCCGCAGGCAAATGCGGCTAGCGCGGTGGCTTCTCAATACACTCCATCAGGCCCAAGTCCTTCAAGCGCGGCATCCGGCCCTCCACTGGAAGTGGTCGCACCTGTTCTTCAGGATGCTGCCGATGCGGTCGGAGGCACCGCCGAGGCACTGATGGTTGATGAAGGCGTCGCGCGGCTGAACAGTGACGGCGATCGCGTCTACATGCGAGTAACCGGTCAGGTGTCAGTCGCCGCAGAAATCGGTGTCGGCGCAGGTTATGGCGGCGACATAGCGATCACGCAGCGGGGCGATGGAGAGAATGCCACGTACAGTGTGACCGTACGCAAGGAAGCGGTGGCATCACTGACCGGAACAATCCCGATCCCAAATCTGCCTTTGAAAGGCGATTTGGGGATCCAAACCTTCGACACCGTCGAAATGCGCTTTGACACACCTGAAGAGGCAGCGCGCGCCGCCAAGATCGTTCAGCGCCTCGCCATCGCAGATGCGGCGGGAGATGTTGCATCGGTCGCCAGCAACGCAGCACTGCCTGGGACAGGCGGCGGCAATCCCCTTGCCAACCCTTTGAATGAAAGCGGTGCGCCTGGCGTTGGTCTTCAAAATACGATTGGCGTCACAGATGATGACCGGAATTTCCTCCAATCTAGCATCACAGCCTATGAGCAAACCTTGTCCGGTCGTGCTGGTGCCGCGATTGAAGCGAAACTGCCACAACTCGTATCACCGCTTGAACTGGCCGGAGAGGCGCGTCTTGGTGGCGGTCGAGAAATCACCCGCCGGGTTGAATTGCCAACAGATACCGAAGCCGGATCTTTGACTTATTCGATCGCCGAAAAGGCCAGCTTGACCGGCAAGGAAAAGGTGACGCTGGGCTTTAATGCGGGCAATCAAGCCGTCGCGGGCGTGGCCGTGCAAAACCGGTTTGAATTTGCATCCGGGCAGATGTCCCTGAGTGCAACATGGGACATTCCGGCAGGCACGGACGTCGTCAATTCTCCGATTGGGGGACGGCCTGTGCCCGAGGTCAACCTGATCACCGAAGGTGATCTGGGGGCACCAGATCAAATCACAGCGGAAATCAGCACGCGATGGAGAGATCAATCGCTGGCGACGATTTCGCGAGGTGACACAAATGGAGCGACCCTGACACTGGAGATCAACGATCCGGCAAGTGCTGGTGCGGCCTTGCGCGCTTTCGTTGATGGAGATCCGAGAGAAGCAGCAAACCTTGCCGATGCAACGCTGACCGGAGAGGTGCAGAGTGTTAAGCGCACAGGCCTAAGCGGTCAGGCTGGTGTCAAGCTGCAAGCGGTGGAGGGCGTAAAGATCGATGGCTCGGTCATTTTGGAAGCGGGCGTTGATGACGTCGTCGGAACACGCAGTATCACATTCGATGGGCGGCCTGAAAACGCCATTGCGCCCGCAGAGAAAGCAACGCCCGAAGAACGGCTTGTTGTGACGCCCCGCGATGGTCTGGCATTGCGCGACGCGGCAGACGGTGAATGGCAAGCAACCTTTCAGCACGGAACCTTCGTGGAGCCAATTGAGGACGCCGTAGTGGATGCGAATGGCAAGGCTTGGATCCCGGTGCGCGGCACCGATCTTCATGATCAAACTGCGACAGGCTTTGTATCGGCGGACTACGTGCGCCCACATGACAGCGCATTGGGCGCCATGGACGAAACGGGTCGCACCAACCCGACACTTGAGGACCAGAACTTCCGCGAAATCGCTATTCAAGAAGGGGACAACCTTTGGGATATCGCTCAGCGCGAAGGCGTTGATTTCGGCGAGATGGTCTCACTGAACAAAGACCACCTCATTCAACCAGACCTGATCTTTGAAGGGGACAAAATCTACGTCCCCGGAACCGCGCAACCAGATGTGCAGGTAGAGGCGCCGGAACAGCTACTGCCGCCCTCTACGACCACGGAAACAACCGGGGAGACGAATGTCGACGGTATTGGGTCGGTTCCATTGACCGCCTCACCCATACCGCCAAGCTTACCGCTGCCGCCGACGTTACCGGTGTCGCCCAATATCTCTACAGATAGCGGCGGCCTTGGTTCAGGTTCAACTGACAGCGGCCCAACCGACACCGAAGCGCCTGCCCCGGCTGCACCACCTGCGGCAGACCCAACACCCGCGGGCGGACGGGGCGACCTCGACGCGGTGCTGACCGAATACCAGGTCAACGATGCGGAGATGACAACCTGGCAACCCAAGGCAACGCCGGATTGGGCCGAAGGGCCCGTCGAATGGGCCGGCGAGAATCTCGGATGGATTCCCGGCATTGGTCCCAGCCTTGAGAGGGCGGGTGAACGGGTCGGCCAAACCGGCTTTGAAATCCCCTTGAACGAAGTGGAAGCCGAACTGCTAAACCAGCTTGGACCGGTGGATCAAATTAACTGGTCTATGATGGCGCAGGACACTTACGAAACGGCACAGGCGCGCTTTCCTCAACCTGACGGAAACGACATGTCCCTGCTCCACTGGAACAATAATGGGCACACCGATGCCTTCCGCCATGCCTTGTGGAACGCACGCATGACGCAAAGCTTCGGCGAAGACTGGACGGAAGCCTATGCAACGGCGCACGAGATGGTACCCGGAAATGAAGCGGCCCGTGAAGCTATGGACCTATACAACAATGAAGTGGGACGTCGCATAGCCGTCGAAAATCCCGGCGCATCAGACGCGCAACTTCAGGATCTTATCGCCGACGCAATGGATCGGGGTGACCTGCTGGTTGTGAATTCCGACGGCGATCTGGCCTGGTCGAACCAAGTGGCTTATGGTGAACACGGACAGCCGCGGCCTCTGTTCCTCGATGGAAATGACGAACTGCAACAGCGCGCGCTCGAGCAAGGGGATCCGAACAGTTGAAAATACCAACCTGCCTTGCAGTTGCATTCCTTTGCTGCGGGACGACCATTTTCACAACAGAGGCATCCGCCATGACCCTTTTCGGATCAAACACCACACAAACACAGGATGATGCGCTTGCCGAATGGCGGGCGCGTGGCGGACAGAAACAGGGGTGGAAGCGCCGTGAATTTGCAGATCAGGCAGAAGTAGCGGTTGAGGCAGGTATGTCGAAAGACGACGTCATTGCGATGTTGGGAACGCCTGACGACAGCTCTGACACCGATCTGGTCTATCTATTCGACGATGACATGTTCGCGCATTTCTACATGCTGGTTGTCTATCTTGATGCAGATGGCAGGGTTTTGCGGGCTGAACAGACTGACAGCAGGACCTACAAAGGCCCTTAGGCGCTGCTATCATTCATAGCCCTGCATCTTCTCGGCCCGCAGTACCTGACCCAGAGGACTGTCTTCCTGCAGGCTATCATTTGTGCGCCACATGTGCATCAGGTTGGCAAAAAGAATCACCTGGATCATGTCCTGCATCGCCCGTTCCACAGCTGTGAGCTGAACGATCATGTTGACGGCGTCCTGCAGGGTTTCACCCAGTTTCTGCGCCAATAGCCATGTTGAACCAGCTGTCCCAAGCGTTGCTTCCGAGACAAGGCCCTGTTCCTCCTGCGTGGTCACAAGCCATCGGAATATCGCATAGTGATTTAGCTGATCATCGCTGCGGATGAAGCGATCTGCGTTCTCAAACACTTCCTGCACAAGCGTTTCGGCTAGATCTTCCACTGCCTCTTCAGCAGCAACAGATATTGCTTTCTCTGTCATGTGACACCCCGTCATTTCCCATGCGCCGAGATCTCGTTAAGCGGATCCAATGCGCGCCTTCTTTGTTACTCCAAACCCATCAACCCCCCAGCCGACAGCCCGTTGTCAAACAGCAGGTCGTAGTTCAGTTCCATCATCATGTTGACCGTACCAAGGCCGCTGGCAGCACCAACGCCGCCCCCGGTTCGTCTGACACGTTCGGCCAGAAGACCATCGACACCGCCGGCCATGTAACCTTCGCTCAGATAAGTATTCAGCTCGGGATAGCGCCGCTTTTCACCCTCGGTGAGCCCGATATCCATGCCAGCAAGCCAGAAAAGAATATCTTGGGATCCGATGACCTTCTGCATCAGATCGGGCGATGGCACTGCTTTTTCGCTGACAACTGAAACTGCAATCAAACGCTCATCCGGCGAAAGATCCGCCCACGCATTTATGGTCCCGAAGGCCCACGCATCTACGCGCGAGATAAAGTGCTTCTCACCGTTGTTCTTTTCATAGAAAGAGCCATTGATCTCTTGCATCAAATTAGCGGCCTGATCGTTCCCAATGGTCATCTGCCGTGGATCGTCAGGAAGGTTGGCTTTCATCGCTTCCAGCATGATCGCCCAACCCAAGTCACGCTCGGTCATACCGACGCCTATTTCGAATTGATTAACCATCGGATCGTCCGCGCTGGCCAGTTCAAGTGCGAGATTGTCTCCACCAACCATCATCTCAAGCAATTGGCGGTGCATTTCGGTCAGCCGCATGCGCGCTGATGGCAATTCAGCCGACATCGAGAGCGTCGCCATATCCACCAGAATCTTGCTGCTACGCTGAAACCAGTCCGGATACTCGGTTGTCGTGCGCGCCTGAGCGACTTGCGCTGTTATTTCCGCCTTTTGTTCATCTGTCACGTCAATCTCAAGCGCTTGAAGTGATTGGATGAAACCCTCTTGGGGTCCTGCAGCGTGAAGCGCAGCCGCAGTCCACGCAAAAACTGCGACCAAAGCAAATGTCAGCCGATAAATGCGATATCCCATAAACTGATCATAAGCGTCATTTGTGAAACTGGTGTTGTGATGGCTTTCAAACGCCGCAGATCAAGCAAGAAGCCGCGCACTTGAAACCTGACCGGGCACCGTTTCGCCGGTGTGCAAAGTCAAAGTCATCGCCGCACAACACGCAAGCTGTTTAGTTCGTACGGATGTCTTCCGACATCAGGTTGATCGCCTGATCGCGCCACACCGCAAACACCTCGTCAGGGACGAGATCGGCATCCGGTGACTGCGTATCGGTTGAAACGGACCCAAGCGCCGTTGCAATCATCAACGAAACGGCGATGTCGCCGCGCTTCGACAGACCAACCCCTTCATCTGCATAGAGCGTCATCCGTTCCTCTTCAGGCAAACCAGCAAAGAACGCGCCAGCCCTGACCAAAATCGATCCGGTTTTTTCCGCAGCTTCTGAAACCACCGTTTCAATCGTCTGCACCGCCGCAGGATAGCCAAGCGATCTTTGCGGCTTGATCGGAGGATTGGCGATGACAAAGGTCCGCGCCCCAGCCTCATTTGACAGAGTTGCGACAGTGGCAAGATTGTTCATCAGCTTTTCGCGCCAGTTGACAGGCAGATCCGCCAACATGCTGGCTTTCAGGACCACGAAAGCTGGCTCTTCCTTGGAAAACCGTTCTCGCAGGCTTTCAACGCCTGCGACATCATTCGCCCAGAAAGGAACGCCCCAAACCGGCGGGAAAACATTCAAACGGGGTGCGGATGCGGATTTCGTGCCAATCGCTTCCACATCGTTCAAGATCCCGGGGCTCAACGCAAAGCCGCGGCCTATGAACACCACCCTGTCCCCCCGGTTCGACCCAAAGCTTAGATCGATGTCACCGTTCAAACCCATATCAAACAGCCGGGTCGCGCCAAACATCAGCACGAAAAACCCGACAAGTGCAACGACACGCCCCATGCCATACCCTTACGTGTTAAAGAGAAAGTGCAATACGTCACCGTCCTTTACAACATAGCTCTTCCCCTCGGCGCGCATCTTGCCCGCCTCCTTTGCAGCCTGTTCGCCTCCCAAAGCGACAAAATCATCGTAAGCGATTGTTTCGGCCCGAATAAAGCCTTTCTCGAAATCACCGTGAATTACACCCGCCGCCGCCGGCGCCGTGGTGCCGTGTTTGATTGTCCAGGCACGTGTCTCTTTCGGCCCAACGGTGAAGTATGTTTCGAGCTGCAAAAGCTGATATCCGGCCTGGATAAGCCGATCCAGACCCGCCTCAACCAAGCCCATTTCCTCAAGGAACATCCCGGCTTCTTCCGGGTCAAGCTGGCTGATCTCTTCCTCGATCTTCGCGCTGATGACCACATGCGCATTGCCTTCAGCCGCTGCCATTTGAGCGACCTTGGCCGACAGATCATTACCCTCGGCCGCCTCATCCTCGCCGACGTTGCAAACATAAAGAATTGGCTTTGTCGTCAGAAGCTGCAGCATTTTCCAAGCTCTAAGGTCATCTGTCTCGATCCCAACCAATCGAGCAGGCTTGCCCTGTTCAAGCTTTTCAAGCGCCATTTTCATCAGGCGTTCCTGCTGCACCGCCTCCTTGTCGCCGCCACGCACTTTGCGCACAATATTCTGAAGCCGCTTTTCGAGGCTTTCGATGTCGGCCAGCATCAATTCTGTTTCGATGGTTTGCGCATCTTCGAAAGGATCCACACGCCCTTCGACATGAGTGACATCCCCATCCTCAAAACACCGCAGCACATGCGCGATCGCATCGACTTCACGGATGTTGGCCAAGAACTGATTTCCAAGCCCCTCGCCCTTGGATGCGCCCTTAACCAGTCCGGCGATATCTACAAAAGTCATGCGGGTCGGAATGATCTGCGCGGATTTCCCGATGCCAGCCAGCTTGTCCAAACGGGAGTCGGGCACAGCGACTTCGCCCACGTTAGGTTCGATCGTGCAAAAGGGAAAATTGGCCGCCTGTGCCGCCGCAGTCTTGGTCAGCGCGTTAAACAGGGTCGATTTGCCGACATTCGGCAATCCGACGATGCCCATCTTGAATCCCATGGCCGCTTCCTTCGCTTAAATCCGGCCTGCTTCTAACAGGGTCGTGCAAAGGCGCAAGATCAGTGGTGGGATTGATCTTCACCCACACTTGCGGCACATCGACTGAGATCTATCCTAAGGACACCTCATGACTCGCATCGCCCGCACCTTTGAAGCCCTCAAAGCGCAGAACAAAAAGGCATTTGTCAGCTACATAATGGCGGGCGACCCGGATTTCGAAACCGCACTTGAGATCATGAAAGGTCTGCCCGACGCAGGTGTTGACGTTATCGAGCTTGGCTTGCCCTTCACCGATCCAATGGCAGACGGACCGACCATTCAGCTTGCCGGACAGCGCGCCCTGGAAGGTGGTATGACTCTGGAGCGCACTTTGGAAACCGTCAGAGTCTTTCGCGAAGACAATGATAAGACCCCAATCGTGCTTATGGGTTACTACAATCCGATCTACAATTGTGGCGTGGATCAGTTTCTAACAAAGGCCAAAGAGGCAGGCGTGGATGGGCTGATCGTCGTAGACCTGCCCCCGGAAGAGGACAGCGAATTGTGCATTCCTGCCCTTGCCGCCGATATCGACTTTATTCGCCTTGCGACGCCCACAACCGATGACGAACGCCTTCCACGTGTGCTGCAAAACACCTCTGGCTTTGTCTACTATGTGTCGATAACCGGGATTACAGGTGCTGCAGAAGCCCAAGCCAAAGACGTTGCCCCCGAAGTGGCCCGCATCAAGGCAGCGACGGATTTGCCTATTATTGTGGGATTCGGAATCAACACGGCTGAAAAATCCAAAGCCATCGCAGAGGTCGCAGATGGCGCTGTCGTCGGATCGGCGATTGTCTCAAAGATCGCAGCAGGCGATGCCCCTGCGGATGTGCTGACCTTTGTCAAAAATCTCGCCGATGGTGCCCATCAGGCCTAGGTGTTTAGTCCCGGCCTCATAGCAAATAGATGACGCGCGCGGCGGGGCCGATGGCGGATAGGAAGGGCTTCGGGCAGGTTGCGTCCATTGCCCGGCACGGCATCACGCGTTGATTTCCCGAGAGGGGGCCGACCGTTTTGCTTCGCCTCCATCTTTTATGACGGATGTGGAATGTCTTGTGCGGGGCCAAAGGCAGCGGGTTCGGCGGGCCACCGTAAGCCATTGCGATGGATGAGGATAATCCCATGCAGCACATGCCGGTCCTGACCGCGCGGCTGGCCATGGGACTTGGGATCTGGGAAAGAAAAGCTCAAGACGCGCCATCCGCACATCGCTCAACCAGAAAAGATCAGACACTTTCCCCGCTGGCACCCAGACCCGTGAATCAAACTCCACAGCGGACATCAATGGGCTCGGAGGCTAGTCTTTCTGTACGAGGTAGTGGCGCATCTCGCGCAGCAACGGCACGACCTCGCGCACCCGCTCTTCACCAAGACTGTCGACGATTTGCCCTATCATCGGAGCGATCGCACTGATGGCTTGCTCCCGCGCCTTGTTGCCCGCCGGGCTGATCGCGACCATTTTGCGTCGGGCATCCTCCCAATCGGGCCGGACATGAATGTGACCGGCCCATTCCAGCTTGTTCAGCGTGTTGGTCATAGCGCCCCGGGTCACGTTGAAGATCTCGGCCAGTTGCGCCGGCGTGCGTTCACCTTCATGCCAGGACAAATGGTTCAGCACCGAAAAATGCGAAATCTCCATACCCTTTGGCAAAACCTTACCGAGCCTGTTCCGAACAATCTGATCGGCAGCAAGCATCTCGCTTAGAAGCAATATCGCCAAAGCATTTTTTGAATCGCTCATCCCGCCCGCGGGGCTTCGAACACACGCGCATTCGCCAGGGCCGGAACCCTGCGCCGTGCCTCAGCAACCTTTCCCAGATCCAGATCGAAGATATAAACGCCAGTCTCTTGCCCCGCGTCAAGAACTACCTCGCCCCACGGATCGACCACCAGAGAATGCCCAAATGTTTGTCTGCGTTTACCCGCAACGGCCTCATGGTGACCCGTTTGTGCAGGCGCGAGCACCCAACAACCCGTTTCGATCGCGCGTGCCCGCAACAGACTGTGCCAATGTGCAGCGCCCGTTACCGGGGAGAATGCCGCAGGGTATGTCAGGACCTCCGCACCCGCTTTGGCCAAAGCATTCGCAAGCAGCGGAAAACGCAGGTCATAGCAAACCGACATGCCGATCTTCGCGAAACCTGCATCCGCGACAATAGCCTGTTCACCTGGCCTGTAGCCATCGGACTCTCTGTAGGTTTCGCTTTCGTCGATCTGAACGTCGAACATGTGGATCTTATCGTAGCGGGCCCGAATCGCGCCATCAGGCCCGATCAGAAAGGAGCGGTTCGCAAAGCGTCCCCGCGCATCATCTGTCGCCAGGCCCAGTGACCCAATCAGAATATGCACCCCCTCATCTGCTGCCTTCGTCCGTACTGCCGCGAGGGTGATGTCATCCCGTTCGCGCACTAAAACAGCGCGTTGCTGATCGCGTGAGGTCGAAACGCAATTGCTTACTTCAGGCGTCAGAACAAAGGTTGCTCCTCGATCGATCGCTTGATCGATCAACCTCACCGTGGTGGACAGGTTTTCAACCGGATCGTCAGAGGCACAAAGTTGAAGGAGAGCCGCTTTCATAAGGCCGCAAGCAGCGGATCCAGCTTCCCCGAACGCTCCAGCGCATAAAGGTCGTCGCATCCGCCCACATGGGTTTCACCAACAAAGATCTGCGGAACCGTGCGTCCACCATTCGCGCGTTCAATCATCTCGGCCTTACGATCCGGTTGCGCCATCACGTCGATCTCGGCATAGGAAACACCTTTCTGATCAAGAAGACGTTTTGCAGCGTGGCAGAATCCGCAAAGCGGCGAGGTGTATATTTCGACGGCTTTCATAGTTTACGGGTCCAAAACTGTTTATCGATAGACAGATTTAGGCCGGTTTTGTCACCCGCGCCAGTGCCAGAACGGAAACCGACTGTGCACCCGCTGCATGGCAAGCATGAGTTGCCGCCTCGAACGTCGCGCCAGATGTCATCACATCATCGACCAAAAGCAGTGGCCGTCCGACAATCTGGGATCTGCGTTTTGGGTGCACGGCGATGCTACCGGAAAGCATTTCGAAGCGTTGGGCCTTGTTCAAGCCATCGAGCGACCGGGTCGCCTTTGGCCGGATCAGCAGATCCGGGCTACATGAAAGGCCTGCCTTCGTGGCCAACACATTGGCAAGAAGGGCAGATTGGTTCGATTTCCGTTTCAGAAGGCGCATCCAATGCAGCGGGATAGGCGCCACCAACATGTTCGGCTCAAGGATGTCCTGCGCGGCGTTCATCATCCAAGTCGCCGCTGATGTTGCGATCTCGTGCCGGTCCCCGTGTTTCAGGCCCAGAACAAGGCGGCGCCCGATGCCGTCATACTCAAAGATGGCACGCCCCTTGGCCCATGGCCGAGGCCTCTGCATGCAATCGTCGCAAAGCTCATCATCATCCGAAGTCCCAAGCAGTCCGATACCACAGCTTTGACAGACTACCCCTCCAATAAATGGTGTATCCCGCCAACATGGGCCGCATAGGCCCAACTCAACATCAACCGCTGTACCGCAACCGATGCAGAGCGGCGGATAGATCGCAGCCAAAGCCGTTTGAACAAAACCCATCCCAAACCTATCCTCTCTTCCATGACAGAAACGCCGCGAATGACCGACACAATTGCCCTCGCCCGCAATCGTAAGCGCGCCAAGGGGTCTGACCTGTTCCTGCAAAAGGCCGCCGCTGATGAGGTTCAGGATCGGCTGCTTCTGGTTAAAAAAGTCTTCAGAAGCCCCGCTCTTGTGACACCTTTTGCCAGTGTCTGGCCGCAAGACATCCTGAACCAAGCCAGTATCGTTCAAGATGAAGACATCCTGCCACTGCGGCAAACTGCCCACGATCTGGTCATCCACAGTCTTGCGCTGCACTGGGCAAACGATCCTGTAGGGCAGCTCATCCAGTGCAAACGGGCGCTGACGCCCGACGGGCTTTTCATCGGGTTCACGCTGGCCGGACAAACCCTGCATGAATTGCGATCCAGCCTGGCACAAGCCGAAAGCGAAGTGGTTGGAGGGCTGTCACCAAGGGTGGCGCCCATGCCCGAGATACGAGACCTCGGAGCGCTTCTCCAAAGGGCCGGTTTCGCGATGCCTGTAGCAGATTCTGTAATGATCAAAACAAGTTATGATGACATGTGGGCGTTGACCCGCGATCTGCGCAAGATGGGGGAAAGCAACGCGTTGGCCGGGCGTCTGCGCCACTGCACACCGCCGTCGGTGATGAAGCGCGCTGCCCAGATTTATAAGACCAACTATGGGACTGATGACAATCGGGTTACGGCAACGTTTGAACTCGTAGTTCTCACCGGCTGGGCCCCGGATGAAAGCCAACCCAAACCCCTCCGCCCCGGATCGGCAGAGGCGCGACTTGCGGATGTACTCAAGACATCCGAGGTCAAGTTGTCTGATTGACCTGCCTTGAAATCCGCTTATCTGATCCGTATCGCAACAACGAGATGCCATGATGCTGGACACGACCAAAACGGCGACGCGCCCGATCCACGCCGACCAAGACCATCCGGCTGTCCCTGCAGAACGGGTCGGCATCCTCCTTGCAAATCTCGGCACGCCCGACGGTTACGATTATTGGTCAATGCGGCGCTATCTGAATGAATTCCTGTCTGATCGCCGCGTCATCGACTACAGCCCGTTCATCTGGCAGCCGCTGCTGCAGCTTATCATCCTAACAAAACGCCCGTTTTCGTCAGGTGCTGCATACAAGTCGATCTGGAATGAAGAGGCTGGCGAAAGCCCCCTCATGACGATCACAAAGCAGCAGACCTCCAAGATCCGCGAAGCTATGCAGGCCCGCTATGGCGATCAGGTGGTCGTCGATTTCTGCATGCGCTACGGCAATCCGTCCACAAAATCCAAAGTGCGCGAAATGGCGAAAGCAGGATGTCAGAAGATCCTATTCTTCCCGCTGTATCCACATTATGCCGGGGCAACGTCAGCCACAGCCAATGATCAGTTCTTCCGCGCGCTGATGGAAGAAAAGTGGCAACCCATCACCCGTACCGTCGAACCTTACTTCGCGCATTCAAAATACATTGAGGCATTGGCCCAATCGATCGAACGCGCCTATTCAAACCTTGAGGATCGTCCAGACGTTTTGGTCTGTTCCTATCACGGTGTGCCAAAGCGCTATCTGATGGAGGGTGATCCCTACCATTGCCAGTGCCAGAAGACGACCCGCCTCCTGAAAGAGCGTCTTGGCTGGGCGGATACGGATATCACCACCACCTTCCAATCACGCTTCGGCCCGGAAGAATGGCTAAAGCCTTACACTGTGGAAGAAGTGGCGCGACTGGCCGAGGAGGGTAAGAAGAAAATCGCCGTATGCGCGCCTGCCTTTTCAGCCGATTGCATTGAGACGCTCGAAGAGATCAACGAAGAGATCAAGGAAAGCTTTGAGGAAGCAGGTGGGGAGCAGTTTACCTACATTCCCTGTCTCAATGACAACCACGCCCACATTGAAGCGCTGTCTACGGTGATCGAAGAGAATCTCAAGGGCTGGTTGGACTAACTCAAAACGCAAAAAAGGCAGGGTCTCCCCTGCCTTTTCCGTTAACCAGATAAAATATCTTAGTCAGCTGCAACAGCCAGAACGACGGCCAGCAGGAGCAGTGGGATCAGAAGCCCACCGGACGAGCTGTTCGCCTCTTCAACGATCACAGGTGGTGCCACGATCGGCTCTTCGAGCGAGCCGGCGAAAGCTGTTGACGCCGCGGCCGTCAAAGCAGCAGCGAGAACGAGTTTTTTCATCTTAGACCTCCAGTTACGCGCGCTAGCAAAATTTGCTTGCACGCACTCAAGACTTACCTCGTACTCTTCGGTTAAGCAGCAAACATGGTCGAATGCAAACCGAGTCGATCTGCTAAGGTTATGATCTCATTGCGTGTCGTCAAATAAGCAACACTTGCGTGCCCACCCGCGCCATCTCGTAAAGCTCTTCGATATGCTCGTTGTAAAGCCCGATGCAGCCGTTCGATGACTGACGTCCAATCTTGCGCGTATCGTGCGTGCCATGGATCCTGTAATAGGTCCAACTCAGGTGCAAAGCGCGTGTCCCAAGCGGGTTGTCAGGCCCCGGCGGCACATATGGCGGCCATTCCGGGTTGCGTTTCAACATCGACGGTGTCGGGCGCCAATCCGGGTTCGGATCCTTGAGCGTCACACGCGTACGGCCCCGGCGGGTAAGCTCTTCGGTAAGCGGCACACTTGATGGATAGAGTTTGTAGATCGCCCGATCTTCGCTCCAGTAATGTACGGCGCGACTGTCGATATCGACGAGAATCGCGCCACCACGAAGGGTGTTGAAGTAAGGCCGCCAATCCAGCGTTCGGAAGCTTGAAACGTTCCGGCGCACGGCCTCGGTCAGGTCGCGTTCGCCCACTGTGCTGTTGTTGAACGGGTTTGCTTTGACAATGGCCGGTGAAGCGACAAGCGCTGCCCCGCCCAACAAAAAGGCACGGCGACCCCGGTTTGCATTTCGATCTTGGGACATGATTCCCTCTGTGTTTCTGTTCCGTTTCTCAACGTCGATCACGTTATTATGGCTTCCATGCAGCAGTCGCAAATCAAACCATTGTCATATTCCAATTGCCGCCTATGCCGATTTGAACTCTTCCAAGATGCAGGCTACGGGTACGCGTCGCAAAATGCGGAGTGAACTATGATGCGTAGACTTTTGTGTATTCTGGCTGCCTTCAGCATCGTCTCTGCGTGTGCCCCGCCTTCAAGCACAGGTTCGAATGGCCAGGGCGTCTACCGCATCAGCCGCGGTGATACATCGACCATCCAGTTCAGAATGCTCGACTCGGTCAACGCCCTGCGCAGTGCGGCAGGTCAGCCCGAAGTAAAACTGAACGCGCGCCTCAACGCGGCAGCGGCGACACATTCGCGGGATATGTCAATCCAGAACCGGCCTTGGCACTTTGGTTCTGACGGATCATCGCCGATCGACCGCATCCAGCGTGTCGGCTATCGCGGAACACTTGTCGGCGAAACGATTTCCGAAACCTACGAAACCGATATCGAAACGCTCGGCGCCTGGATGGAAAAACCCGATACACGCCGCGTGATCCTGTCACCCCAAGCCCGCGAGATGGGCTTCTCATGGTTTCAGGAAAACAACGGCAAAATCTGGTGGACGCTTGTGATGGGGGCGCCGGGGGCCGCCATACAGCCACGAACAACCGTTAGTTTTGTGTCTGATTAGGCGTTTATCTGGATCGGGGTGCCGTTCCGGACCATCGCGTAGATCTCTTCCATCTGACGGTTTGGAACGGCGACGCAACCCCACGTCCAGTCGTGACGCCGGCGTTTGAACGGACTTGAATGCCCATGGATAAAGATGTCGCCGCCCGGGCTTTTGCCCATGGTGCGTGCGAATTCGACATCCTGCTCATTGGGGTAGGACACACCAATTGATAAGTGAAAGTCGCTGTTGGGATTGCGCCGATCGATCAGATAGTTGCCTTCCGGGGTCCGCCCGTCACCTTCGAACTGCTTGTGTCCTTCCGGCGCGAAGCCAAGATCGATGTCATAATCCCGCAAGACCGAATTGTGGTGCAGCAGGTACATCCGCCGCGGCGATTTCTCAACGACAACATAAGTAACTTCTGGGCCGTCATAGCTTCGGAACTTGCTTGATGAACACGCGCCGAGCGATGCCGCTGCAGCACCGCCAAGAAGTAAAGATCTACGTTTCATAGTAACCTGTTTCAAACGATTTTTTTCTTTCAATAGCATCGAGATGCTTCGTTTGCCTAAGAAAAAATCCAACACTCGCAAAGCTGTTATCGCTGATTCCTTAACCTTTCTTCAATCGAATCAAGGCGGCGCAAGACCTCATCACGATAGCTGTCAGTCGCCGCATTGCTTTCCTCGGCATGGGCGTCTTGCATCGAATTCACGATCAGGCCGACCAGAAGATTTACGACAGCGAAAGTCGTGACCATGATGAACGGCACGAAGAAAAGCCAGGCATAGGGGTAGACGTTCATCACCGGACGGACGATCCCCATCGACCAGCTTTCCAGCGTCATGATCTGGAACAGGGTATAGGCCGATAGACCCAGATCACCGAACCAATCGGGAAAGGACGTCGAAAACAACTTCGTCGACATCACCGCCCCGATGTAAAATATGATCGCCATCAGCAGGAAAACACTGCCCATCCCTGGAAGGGCGGTCACAAAACCCTCGACCACGCGACGCAAGCTTGGCGCCACAGATATGACCCGCAATACACGCAAAATACGCAAGGCCCGCAGGACCGACAGACCGGAGGATCCCGGCACCAAAGCGACACCAACAATCAGAAAATCAAAGATATTCCATCCGCTACGAAAAAACCTAACCCGCGCGCCATGAACTTCAGGATGATTTCAACGACAAAAATGGCAAGGCAGGCCCGGTCGAGCATCAGGATCAAGGGACCAGCCGCCGCCATCAAGGTTGAAGAGGTTTCCATGCCCAGAATGATGGCATTTGCAACGATCACGCCAATGATGAAGTTCGTGAACAGCGGCCGTTGCAGCCACACGTCTAGTTGGTCGCGAAATACCATAGGGCCTCTCCTCACTTACTCAGCGCGCCTTATGATCACGAACAAATACGCCGACAAGTTCGATATGCGGGGACCAGCGAAACTGATCAACGGGTTGGACCCAGGGCAGGTCATATCCCGCCTGCACAAGAACCTTTGCATCGCGCGCAAACGTTGCAGGGTCGCAGGAAACATAGGCAATGCGCGGAATGCCTGACTTCGCCAGTTCAGCAGTCTGGGCAGCAGCCCCAGCACGTGGAGGATCAATGACAGCGGCATCAAAACCCCTCAGATCCTCGGCCAAGAGCGGATCTCGAAAAAGATCACGCATCAGCGCCTGAACCTTCTTCAACCCTTGATTGTTGCGCCATCCGTGATTCAAGGCAGCGGTCATCGCCTTGTCGCCCTCCAAGGCAAGCACCTCTGACCTCTTCGCCAGCGGCAACGCAAACGTCCCGCAACCTGCAAAGAGATCGACGACCGTTTTTGCATCTGCGAGAAAGTCCAGCACAAGAGATTGCAGCGTTTCTTCCCCGTGCTTTGTCGCTTGCAGGAACGCCCCCGGGGGTGGCACAACGGCCAGATCACCGAAACGCTGAATGGGAGGCCTGCGAACCGCAATCGGCTCATCGTCGCAAACCAAACGCGCCAGATCATGCTCGCGGGCCAGTTTTGCAAGGTCTTGGTGCAGATCGCCATTCAGAGATTTCGCGCCCTTGGCCAGCACATCAAGACCTACCTCCGACAAGGTCACTGTAACGCTTAGCGTGGCCTTGCGACTGGATGCCCTTGTCGCGATTTGCTTTGCCAAGCCAAGCCCGGCAAAAACATCGGGATGAAGTACATCGCAGTTCTGCAACGGCACGATGATATCGGATGCACGACCGTGTAACCCCGCCATCGCCCCGCGCTTTGTGCGTCTTGCGGCAAATCCTGCACGCCGTCGCGACAGCTTGGGCGAGGTCATGATTGGCCTGACCTCAGTCTCCAGCCCCTGTTCCGACAAAAGTGATGCCACCAAATCAGCCTTCCAGCTTGCAACAAAACCGTCGCTGGCATGCTGCAACTGGCAGCCCCCGCAGGCTTTGAAATGTTGGCAGCCCGGTTTAACACGCTCATCCGAGGGTTTGACGATGCGCACCTCCCGCAGCCGAACACCTTCACGAACTCCGGTCACGATCTCTTGCGGCAGGGTCAAAGGCGCGAAGACAGGCCCTTCCGCGACGCCGTCGCCCTGACGGCCCAACCTTATGATCTCATACTCCATGGGGCGCAGAACCAGACGAGCATCAACCGCACGAACAGATCATTCCGCGGCTTCCGTGACGATGAAACCACCGGACTGCCGATGCCAGTAATTCGCATAAAGCCCGCCTTTGGACAAAAGCGTCTCATGCGTGCCCATCTCAACGATCCGACCTGCATCCATGACGACGATCCTGTCCATCTCTGTCAGGGTCGATAGCCGATGCGCGATAGCCAAGACAGTTTTGCCCTCCATCACGCGCGATAGGGCGCTCTGGATCGACGCCTCGACCTCGCTATCCAATGCGCTGGTCGCCTCATCAAGCACCAGTATCGGGGCATCTTTCAGAATGGCGCGTGCCAGAGCAATCCTTTGCCGCTGGCCACCAGACAGCTTCACGCCGCGCTCACCCAGGAATGCCTCGTATCCTTTACGTCCCTTGTGATCTTCCAGCTCCTGTATGAATGTATGCGCCTCAGCCTTCTTAGCCGCCGCGATCACCTCTGCATCGGTCGCGTCATGGCGGCCATAGGCGATGTTATCCCGCGCGGATCGGTTGAACATGGCCGTTTCCTGCGTAACCATTCCGATCTGAGAACGCAGGCTTTCCTGCGTAACATGGCCGACATTTTGTCCGTCGATGAGGATACGCCCGGCCTCGGCGTCATAGAGACGCAGCAGAAGCGCCACCAAGGTGGATTTCCCGGCACCGGATGCGCCAACCACACCCACTTTTTCGCCCGCCGAAACCTGCAGGGACAGGTTGGCCACCCCGCCCAGATCACGACCGTACATGAAGGTGAGATCATCGAACTCGATATCGCCGTCCGACACCGCCATGGGCTTAGCATCCTGCGCATCGACCAATGTGTGCGGTGGCGCAAGCGTACGTATTCCATCCTCGACTTCGCCCACATTGCCATAGATGCCCATGAGCACAAAGCTGACCCATCCGGTCATCTGCGCCAGGCGGATCGAAACAGCGCCAATTGCCGCAAGATCCCCGGGGGTCACACCTGCATCGCGCGACGCAATCCCGACACTGATCATCGCAATTGGCAGAACACCCGCCAAGGTAATCAGGCCAAGGCGAAACCCGGCAGAAACCTTGCCAAATTCCAGTTGCCGATCCTGCAGGCGGCGCATGGAGTTAAGCGCGGCCTGATCCTCATGCTCGCTTTGGGCGAACAGTTTCACCGTCTTTATATTCGTGATCGTGTCGACGACCTGCCCAGAAACCATGGCCCGCGCTGACGCACGCGCAGCAGACCGTTTGCGGATACGGGGCAGAAAATACCGCAGAAAAAGACTGTAGACCGCGAACCAGACCGCCAGAACAATCATCAATCGCGGATGGATCGACCCGGCCAGCACCAGCGCACCAATCACCGAGGCAATCCCGAAAAGGATCGCATTGACCGTCTCGATCACGATGTCAGTCAGCGCCCGCGTTGTCTGCATCTCTTTCTGCGAAATCCGGCCGGCAAAGTCGTTATCAAAAAACGGCACCGCCTGCCCAAGCGTCCATCGATGCAGACGCGACAACGTCAACGTAAAGACAGCGGGCGCGATCACGACCGACTGGAACATCGCCGAAATCCCGAACAGCGCGGGCCGCAGGATCAGCAAAAGCGCGACGGCCGCCAATGCCAGTGGCCAGATCTCGGCCCAGTCGGTCTGACCTTGGGCCGCCGCATCAACCACCTGGCCCAGCAGCCACATCGTTGCGACCTCGCTGGCGCCCGTCAGGCCCGAGATAATGGTCGCGATGATCAGAACCGGCAGCGATCCCTTCAGACACCAACGAACAAAAGGCCAGAAGGTCCTTGGCGGCGGCCCGTCTGCAGGGGCCGTGCTGTCAACCAGACGGGACGCGCGTTCAAGCGCGCGGTTGTAGACGCTCAGGATCATTCCGCAGCCTCGGTTTGCAGAAACCCACCGGACTGGCGAGCCCAGAACTCGCTATATAGGCCACCACTTGACAAAAGCGCGTCATGCGAGCCGTCTTCGACGATCCGCCCCCCATCCAGAACCAGAATTCGGTCCATCTGCGCAATCGTGCTGAGCCTATGAGCAATCGCGATGACGGTTTTGCCCTCCATCATGTCATAGAGCGTGTCCTGAATGGCCGCTTCGACCTCGCTGTCGAGGGCGCTTGTTGCCTCGTCCAAGAGCAGAATTGGCGCATTTTTCAGGATAACACGGGCCAACGTGATCCGCTGACGCTGACCACCCGACAGTTTAACCCCGCGTTCACCCACCTGCGCGTCATAGCCAGAGCGGCCCTGCGGGTCTGTCAGATCAAGGATGAACTGATGCGCCTGCGCCTGTTTGGCTGCCGCGATGACCTCCTCGTCGGTCGCCTTGGGCCGCCCATAGAGAATGTTGTCTCGAACAGACCGGTGCAAAAGCGACGAATCCTGCTGAACCATTCCGATATTGCGGCGCAAGCTGTCCTGCGTGACCTGCCCGATATTCTGGCCATCGATCAGAATGTTACCGCCCTCGGGGTCATAGAATCGCAACAGCAGCTTGACGAGTGTTGATTTGCCAGCCCCCGACCTGCCCACGAGTCCAATCTTTTCGCCGGGCGCTATCTTCAGATCGATCGCCTCCAACCCGCCGGATTTGCGACCATAATGATGGGTCAGACCGCTGAGCATGATGCCACCTTCGGTCAGTCTCAGCGTCTCGGCTTTGTCAGCATCGACCAGTTTGATCGGTTGGGCAATCGTCTCCATGCCCTCGGCCACCACGCCAAGTTCCCGGAAAAATGTTGTCAGCGCCCACATGATCCAGCCGGTCATCGCATTGAGCCGCAACGTCAGCGCAGTGGCCGCCGCCACTGTCCCGACACTTGCGGTGCCTTGCATCCAAAGCAGCAGCGCCCAACCGACGACACCGACGATCAAAAGACCGTTCAGAATGACCAGCACCACATCCATGATGGTGTAGATCCGCATCTCCGTCTGCAGGGTCGCCCGGCTGTGTTGAATCGCGGCCTTTGCGTACGACAGCTCCAGATCGTGATGCGCGAACATCTTCACCGAATGAATGTTGGTATAGGCGTCCACCACGCGGCCCGTCACAGTCGACCGTGCATCGGACGCCGCCTGCGACGCAGGCCCGACACGCCGCACGGTCCAGCGGATCAAAAGCGCATAAAGCGTGAACCAGATGAGCAATGGCAGCAGCAGACGCGGATCCGCCGCCATCAACAGAACCGCCGCACCAATCATGTAGGCCAGCGAAAACGAGATCGCGTCGAAAATCTGAAAAATCACTTCACCCGCGGCAGGGGGTGTTTGCATGATCCGGTTCGCGATCCGGCCCGCAAAATCATTCTCGAACCAGCCAACCGATTGACGCAAAACATGTTTATGTGCTCGCCACCGGATCAAGGTCCCGAAGTTCGGCAGGATGGTGTTGTTCAGAACAAGAACGTCCATGAACTGCAAAGCGGGCCGCAGAAACAGGATGAAGAGCGCCACCAGGATCAGCTCTGTTCCGTGATCCGCCCAAACCTGCTCGGGTGTCCCGCTCAGCAGATCGACCACCCGACCCATGTAGTAGATCAGTCCGACTTCGATGGCTGCCACAACCACGGACAGGATGGCTGCCAGCACGAAGACTCTGTGAAATGGCCGCGCGTACTCTCTTAGAAACGGCCAGATCTCTATCGGCGGCTCGTTTTTCTCTTCGTATTCGACATAAGGGTCGACGAGGTTTTCAAAGAATTTGAACATCGGAGGGGTCCAGAAATGTTAGCAAGCAAAAGGTGGCGGCTGGATCGGCCGTCCACGAATAAGTGAAAGACACCGATCACAAAGTGTTGGTGACTGTCCCTTGATTCATGCTTGCCTCCTCTGGTGGGTTGACTGTCTGGTACTTCAGACGCCGCAGAATGTCACCCCAAAAGATCATCCCGCGACAAGGTCAGATCAGAAGCGAGCCATTGTGCTTTCAAGCTGCGTAGCTTTTCACCCAGATCCCCTCCGCTTAGCGTGCCGTCAAAGTCTGCTGCCACGACAGGAAATGTCGATCTTGCACCACTTTCAACGCCGGCGAACGCATCGACATGCAAAGGCATAGAGGACATCGCCGCCTTTAGCAGAATAATGCCTTTCGCTGTCTCCGCGCCAAAGCTGTAGCCCAGCGCCTTTGACGTGTCTGAGCCTCCAAGACCCTCAATCAAGTGCTTTCTTGCCTTCGCATCGGCTTTCGACAGCCGCAGCCGATCGATAGGATCTTCCCCGCCCAATGCCGTCAGGCGCCGGATCGGATCAGGGCCAAGACCCGATTGCGCCTCCAGCTCAATCAGCGGCAACAGGATCTTTGTAGAAGCACCCGACAGGATCTGCGCTAAAATGCCGATCTGCTCCATCGCGCATATGGCCGGTCCCGGATCCGGCGCAGACAGGAGCTTGCGTATCTCGGCGCCCACACGTTCGGCAGACAATCGCCTCAGTCCACCTGCAAGCTTTGCGATAGCGGCCAGCGCATCAGGATCCATGCCTTGTTGCATATCGGCATACCATGCGTGAAACCGGAAGAAGCGCAGGATCCGCAGGTAATCCTCTCGGATGCGATCCTTGGGCTTGCCAATGAAAATGACCCGTCGCGCCAGCGCATCCTCAAGCCCGCCCAGGGGATCAACGATTGTCCCGTCTGGTCGCGCATAAAGGGCGTTCATCGTAAAGTCGCGGCGCTGCGCATCATCGCGAATGTCGTCTGAAAAACTGACTACGGCGCGGCGCCCATCCGTTTCGATATCTTTTCGAAAGGTTGTGACCTCAAAGGATGTGCCTCCGGTTGCCAACGTTACGGTGCCGTGCGCGATACCCGTCGGAATACCTTTGATCCCCTCCGCTTGAGCCAGCGCGATGACCTTTTCTGGTCGGGCATCCGTCGAAAGATCCACATCGCTGATCTCGACACCCAGAATGGCGTTGCGCACGCAGCCCCCGACAAAAAGGATCTGGTAACCCCCATCGGCCAGCACGTCGCAGATGCGCTGGGCTGCAGGGTCTCGCAGCCAAGGCGCATTGGCCGCAGTCAGTTTGTCAGGCGATCGGTCCATGCGCGCAGCATACGCGCAGTTGCGCCCCAAATGTAGTAGGGGCCGTAAGGCACGACAAAATAGCGGCGCATCTGACCTCGCCACATCCGCGCCTCGATCGTGTAGTTTGCCGGATTGAGGACATGATCAAGCGGGACATGGAAAATCTCGTCCACTTCCCCGCGTTCCGGAACGACGTCAAAAGGTCTGGTCAAAATCGCGATCACCGGCGTGACGACAAAACCCGTCACGGTTTCATGCGACGGTAAAGTGCCCAGAACCTCTGCTGCATCCTGCGGCAGTCCGATTTCTTCGTGCGCCTCCCGCATGGCTGCGGCGATGATACTCGCATCGTCCTCGTCCTGCTTGCCTCCCGGAAAGGCGATCTGACCAGGATGATGCTTCAAGGCCGACGAACGCTTGGTCAGGATCAGTGTGCGGTCCGATGCATCAATCAGCGCCAGAACGGCAGCAGGCCGCAATTTCCGGGATTCAGCAAGGACCGTGCCGGGATTCAGATCGAAATCGGACGATTCCGGCCCGCTTCGTTGCAAAGCGAGCCGGGTCCGTTCAACAAGATCAGTCACCCGTTGTCTCGGTAGCCTCAAACCCGACCGAGCGAGGATCAAGATCGTAATGCGCCCCGCAAAACTGGCAATCCGCCGTGACACGGCCATCTTCTGTCGTCATCTTCTCGATGTCGCGGGCCGAATAGATCGAGAGGCTTTGGCGCACACGATCTTCCGAACATGTGCATCCAAACCGGACCGATTGCGTGTCAAAGACAACCGGCCGCTCTTCATGAAACAACCGAGCAAGCAGGTCGCTGGGCGAAACCTGCGGGCCAATCATCTCGATCTCTTCAGCCGTGTCGAGAAGGATGTTCACGCGGCTCCAGTTCTCCGAATCCGAGCCTTCCAGAAGATCATTGGCCATCAGAATATCACCTGTCCCCTCAGTCTGGGCCACGAAGGGTGAGGCTTTCGGCATGTGCTGGATCATGACACCGCCAGCGCGCCAATGCTCTTTCCCGCCCGCTTCCGTGGACCGGCCAAAACTCAATTGAAACCGGGTTGGCAGCTGTTCGGATTGCGCAAAGTAGGCCTCTGCGCAATGGGCCAGCGTATTCCCGGCCAAGGGTGTGATGCCCTGATATGGTGTCATCCCTTCCCCCTGGTCGATCATGATCGCGAAATAGCCGTCGCCGATCTGGTCATACGGCCGCGCCTCGGTCAGCTTATCACGGTCAAAACTCGCATAGGCCCTGATCCGCGCCGACTCACCCTCTTTCTCGGGCCCATAGTAATCTGTCGCGATCATGCGCACCGCGCCTTTCGACTGTACCTGCAAGGACAGCTTCCAGCGCAATTTGATGGTTTGGCCGATCAGGGCGGTCAGCAGTGCCATTTCCGCAATCAGCGCTTCAACCTGGGGCGGATAGTCGTGCTGCTTGAGAATGCCGTCAAGAACGCCATCCAAACGGGCCACGCGCCCGCGAATGTCAGAAACATTAAGTTGGAATGGCAGGACGGTATCGTCCCACGCAATTTGCGATCCGGTGGTCATCGGGGTTTCCTTACCTGCCCAGGATTGGCATATCGGCGTTATATAGGCGGATTGCGTCTGACTGAAAGAGGGCAAGATGATCCCACGCGTCGGCGAACGGCCCCGATCCGACAAAAGATATAGGTTGCGACCCGGCGCATATGCCGTCCTTCCGCTTGGTCGTCGAGTTCTTCTGACAGCGCAAACTGAACCGGAACTGGACATTCAACTGCCCGGTGGCGGTATTGATCCTGGCGAAAGCCCTTTGCGTGCGCTCTACCGGGAAGTCATCGAGGAAACGGGTTGGAGCATTGCGCGCGCCCGCCGACTGGGTGCCTTCCGCCGTTTCGTGTTCATGCCGGAATATGATCTTTGGGCCGAAAAGCTCTGCCAGGTCTACATCGCGCATCCTGCGCGCCAGATTGCAGATCCGGTCGAGGCGCATCACGAAACACTTTTGTTGAAACCGGCGGAAGCCTGCGACGCGCTGGCAAATGATGGGGACCGAGCGTTCCTCCGCAAAGCACTGCGAGAGACTTTGTAGCGTTTCTTTGGGCTAGACGTGACCGCCATACTCCAACAAGACGCCAGAGATATCGTCCGGGAATGTGTCTGCGCCGGAAAATTCCGACAGGCGCCAGATCATCGCCTCGAAGAATGCGTGGCCGCGCATGTCGAACAATTCCGCGGCAATTTTGGCCAGACCTTCTTCGCTTAGCAATTCGTTGTCATCCCCCGGGCATTCGGTGACGCCATCGGACAAAAGCAGCAGCCGGTCGCCAGCAGCAAGCTGAACTTCAAAATCCTCAAACGAAATCCCAGACATCAATCCGACGGGAAATCCGCCGGGGCCAAATTGTTCAATCTGGCCATCGCTGCGTTGAACAAGCGGATAGGGATGACCAGCCTGTGCCATGCGGACGCGCCCTGTCATCAGATCGACATCGGCAAGGATCATGGTGAAGTAGTGTTCCGTCTTCATCTCATCGAGAACAAGATCGTTCATCGTCTCGATCACGTCGCTTGGCTTGCGAAAAAGGTAAGTGCCGTCATCATCCTTCCTGAGGGCCACATTCTGATCAAGTGCGGTAGCTGAAAGGTACCCCGCAACCCGCGCGGTCATCAGGGCGGAACTGATCCCGTGCCCCGACACATCAATTGCATAAAGACCAACATGGCCAGGTTCGGCGGGGAACATACCTACAAGATCGCCGCCCACATGACCACTGGATCGCAGAAACAATGAGACATCCGCGCCATCAACCCTTTGTTGCCGCTCGGGAACCAAGGATTGTTGCAGTTTTTTTGCCTCAATCAGATCGCTATCCAGTGACGAATAGAGCCTTTTCAGTTCGCTCAAGGTATCCGATATCAGCCGGTTCTTCTCGGTCAGTTCACGCTGCATCGTAACCACGCGCTCACCGGCCGTGATGCGCGCGCGCAATTCATGCGCATGCACCGGTTTCGTCAGAAAGTCATCCGCCCCCGCATCGAGCCCCTTGGCTACATCGGGCGTTCCGCTTTTGGCTGTCAGGAGGATGAAGTATGTGTAATCCTCTGCGGTGAGATCGCGGAATGCCTTGCAGAATTCCAGCCCGCTCATCCCGGGCATCATCCAGTCACTGATCACCACCTCAGGTGGAGTTTTTTGGCACATCATAAGCGCGTCAATCCCTGACGCTGCCTCAAACACCTCATACCCCAGTCGGGTGAGGGACGAGGTCAGGATCTTGCGCTGCAACTTGCTGTCATCAACGATTAGAACGCGCGTCGGTCGGTCATGCCCAATCGGTGGCAGGACGACGGACTGAACTTTCTGAAATTGCATGACGTCACCAAAGATCTCGTTTGCGATGGTGCTAGAGGCAGTCCTTTAATGATCGGTGAAAGGAAAAATCCGAAAACCTAAAGGTTTATCAGTTACGTTCAATTAACCCTTACCCAGCATCCAAAGCAGGATTGATGGAGATTGACCATGATTGATTGGGACCGGGTGAAGCTGCTTCGCGAAGAGGTGGGCGAAGAGGACTTTGAAGAAGTTGTGGACATCTTCCTTGAAGAGGTTGACGAGGGCGTTCAGCCATTGCGCAAAGGCGATGGTGTCGCCGGGTTGGCAGAGCGGATGCACAGCCTGAAAGGCAGTGCCCTAAACCTCGGCTTTGCGGAGTTCTCCACGCTATGCCAGACTGCGGAAACCATGTCCGCCAACGGTAGGGCAACAGACGTGGATCTGGCCGATATCGTAGGCTGCTATGATCAGTCAAGGACTGTATTTGTCTGCGGACTTGAAGGTCTTTGACCTAAACGAGCTTGTAAAAATGCTGCGGGCCCGGCGTACCGAACTTGGCATTCGCGATTGACCGAAGCTTGCGCATGCCCTTCAACCACTTGTCAGGATCTGCCGCACGAAGTTCCGTGTATTCAGAGACTTGCGGATGCGGCAGAATCCGGAACCGTTCCGCCCTCACACCATCGATAATCGCATGGGCCACGTCGTCGGCAGTCAGAAGCGTTTCATGCGCCGCAGCTTCCTCCTCCCCCACGCCAACCATTGGCGTTGCCACATATTGCGGGCAGACCACTGAAACACCGATCCCTTCATCACCATGCGTTATCGCCAGCGATTCCGCGAAACTGACCGCCGCATGCTTGGTCGCCGAATAGGCCGCATCTCCGATCTGGTTCAAAAGGCCAGCCGCCGAGGCAGTGTTGACAAAATACCCGGCACCGCGCTCGATCATCGCGGGCAGCAAAACCCGCGCCGCATAGACATGCGCCATCACGTGGACATTCCAATTCAATTGCCAATCGTCATTGCTGGCAGAGGCCGCATGATCGGGCTGCCCGCGCCCCAAACCCGCATTTGAGACAAAGCAATCAATCGGTCCAAGCTGCGCCTCGGTCTCGGATATCGCGGATCTCAAAGACGTCTCGTCGGTCACATCGCAACTGAAGGCCACACCAGACACCTCGGCCGCGACAGCCTGCGCGGCCTCCGGATTGCGATCAATAATGCTGAGCCGGGCTCCTTCCTTGGCAATTGCCCGCGCAAGGGCCGCACCAATGCCACTGCCCGCACCGGTGATGGCCACGACTTTTCCAGAAAACTCCATGATGCCTCCCTAAATCACGAATTCCGCGATCGTCTCATCATTCGTGATGTCGGTATAGGTGAACCCTGCGTCATCCAACCGCGCAAAAAGATGGCCGAAATTCGCGGCTTCGGTTGTTTCGATCCCGATCAGCACAGACCCGAAGTTACGCGCAGATTTCTTCAGATATTCAAAGCGCGTAATGTTGTCATGCGCGCCAAGATTGTTCAGGAAATCCTTCAGCGCGCCGGGTCGCTGCGGCAGGCGCAGAATAAAATACTTCTTCAGCCCCGCAAAACGCTGTGCGCGTTCCTTGACCTCCGGCAAACGCTCGAAATCAAAGTTTCCTCCGGATGTCACACAGACGACCCGCTTGCCCTTGATGTCCTGGGCCACGTCCTGCAGCACGTCCACCGCCAGAGCCCCGGCCGGTTCCAGCACGATCCCTTCGACATTCAGCATCTCAACAATCGTGATGCAGATACGATCCTCGGGCACGGCGACAACGTCCGACAGCTTCGTACGGCTGAGGCAAGAAAACGTGTTCTCACCAATCCGCGCAACCGCCGCACCATCAACGAATGTGTCGATCTTGGGCAGGGTCACGGGTGCGCCTTCGCTCAAAGCCGCTCGCAGGCTGGCGCCGCCCTGCGGCTCCACGAATGTATAATCAACCTGATCCCCGAAATAACTGCGGGTCCCGGCGGAAAGGCCCCCGCCCCCGACCGGCAATACAATGTGATCCGCAGGCTGCGGGATCTGACCTTCGATCTCAACCGCAACGCTGGCCTGACCTTCGATCACGTCAGGATCGTCGAACGGCGACAGAAAGTGCGCGCCAGCCTTGCTGCAAAACGCCATCGCCGAGCCCAGCGTGTCATCGAAATAGTCACCCGTCAGCCGAATCTCGATCTGATGGCCCCCGAACATTCGCGTTTTCTGGATCTTTTGCTCGGGCGTGGTGACCGGCATGAAGATGACCCCGCGTTTGCCGAAATGCCGGCACATGAAGGCCACGCCCTGCGCGTGATTGCCGGCACTTGCGCAGACGAAGATGTCTTTCTGTGGCACCTTGCGCATCGCGTTGAAGGCCCCGCGCAGCTTGTAGGATCGCACCGGGCTCAGATCCTCGCGCTTCAACCAGATGTCAGCCTCATAAATCTCCGACAGATGCGCATTCCGCAAAAGCGGCGTGGGCGGGAAAACCGATCGCATCGCCGCTTCTGCTGCGCGCGCCTTTTCGCAAAACGTGTTCATTCCCACTGTCTGACCCACGCAGCCCGGCCAAGCAAGCGCTGGCTGTCTTGCTCACATCCCCAAAACCCGCTACGCCCCGCCCGTTATCGCCGAAAGGAACCCTGATGTCTGCGCCCAAAAAAGTTGTTCTGGCCTATTCCGGTGGTCTTGATACCTCGATCATCCTCAAGTGGTTGCAGACGGAATACGATTGCGAAGTCGTGACTTTCACCGCCGATCTGGGACAAGGGGAAGAGCTGGAACCGGCGCGCAAGAAGGCCGAGATGATGGGCGCCTCAGCAATCTACATCGAGGATCTGCGCGAAGAATTTGTCCAAGACTTCGTCTTTCCAATGTTTCGGGCCAATGCGGTCTATGAAGGCCTTTACCTGCTGGGCACCTCCATCGCGCGACCGCTGATCTCAAAGCGGCTGGTGGAAATCGCCGAAACCGAAGGCGCCGATGCGGTGGCCCACGGTGCCACCGGCAAGGGCAACGACCAGGTGCGGTTTGAACTGGCGGCCTATGCGCTTAACCCCGACATCAAGGTGATCGCACCCTGGCGGGAATGGGATCTGACCAGCCGGACGAAACTGATAGACTTTGCCGAGAAAAACCAGATCCCTATCGCGAAAGACAAACGCGGTGAGGCACCATTCAGCGTAGATGCGAACCTTTTGCACACCTCGACCGAGGGCAAGGTGCTTGAGGACCCAGCCGAAGCAGCGCCCGACTACGTCTATCAGCGCACGGTCGATCCTCAGAATGCGCCAGATACACCGGAATATGTCGAGATCGGCTTTGAAAAAGGTGATGCGGTGTCGATCAATGGTAAGGTAATGTCCCCCGCCGCAATCCTGACCAAGTTAAACGAATTGGGCGGCAAACACGGCTGTGGGCGTCTCGATCTGGTGGAAGGTCGGTTTGTTGGAATGAAGTCCCGGGGCATCTACGAAACACCCGGCGGGACGCTTCTGCTGGAAGCGCATAGGGGGATCGAGCAGATTACGCTCGATCGCGGGGCAGCGCATCTCAAAGATGAACTGATGCCCCGCTATGCAGAACTGATCTACAACGGCTTCTGGTTCAGCCCTGAACGGGAGATGCTGCAAGCAGCCATCGATGCGTCGCAAGCTCACGTCACGGGCACAGTTCGCCTCATGCTCTATAAGGGTGTCGCACGCACCGTCGGTCGCTGGTCAGACCACTCGCTTTATTCTGAGGCCCACGTCACCTTCGAGGACGACGCTGGCGCTTATGATCAAACGGATGCGAAAGGCTTTATCCAGCTCAACGCCCTGAGGCTGAAGCTTCTGGCGGCTAGGGACAGACGGCTAAGCTAACGGCTGCGCTTGACCCGCCATGCGACGTATCGGGACATACCGCGCTCCAGCAGCGACGGCGAACCCGAGGCATGAAGATCCAGCTCGGCCCCGCCCGCGCGATACATCTCGGCGAAGACATCCAGAATACGTTTCTTGACCATGCCGCGGAGCGGCACATGCGACATCATCCCATAGGTCGCCGCACTGCCCGAATTGGCAAGCCCCGGATTGCTTCGCACGATGTCGACCGACTTGCGCAGATCAGCGAGGTATTCGGGAACAACGGCAAGATGCTGCGCGGTTACCATCGCGTGGATCCCGTCCGGCTTTTGCGTCCGGTTCAGACTCCACCCCGCCAGTTCCATCTGTGCGGCGACAGCAAAGATATTCAGATCCTTGTCGTTTGATCGATAGGCTATCAGCGGCCCCTTGGGATCTCCAATCACAACGAGGCCCTCAATCGCCTCAATGCCTTGCCGGAGTTGTTCGACCGCATCGGATGTTTGACGCGCCAATTCTCGATAACCCTCCGTTCCGATCTTCTGCAGCGTGGCCCAGGCGGCCGCATATGCACCCCCCGGCCGCGTACCAAGCAAGGCGGGTGATGCAAAGATACCGCCCGGCCAATCCTCATAGACGAACATCTGGTGTTTCAGCGTGTCGAGATCGCGATAGGTTATTGTCGACGCCCCCTTGGCTGCATAGCCGTATTTGTGCACGTCGGCCGAAATCGACGTCACACCCGGAACGCGAAAGTCCCAGGGTGGCATCACCGTTCCATTCATCTCCATGAAAGGCAGAATGAACCCTCCTACACAGGCATCGACATGCATTGGCACATCTTGGCCTTGCGCAATCTCCGCCATTTCTTCAATCGGATCGATCAGTCCGAAGGGATACTCGGGTGCGGACCCCAAAACCATAACAGTGTTTGAATTGATCAACTTGGGCAGTTTGCGCAGATCCGGTCGATGATCCTTGCCAATCGGCAAGAGCTTGACCTTCACTCCGAAATACTCCGACGCCTTGAACCACGCCACATGCGCCGTTTCGGCCAGGATCATATTGGGTCGGCGCACTTTCCGCGTCTTGCGCGCCAGATCACGGTAGGTCTTCACCGCCATCAGGCAGCTCTCCGTCCCGCCCGCCGTCATAACACCGCAACTGTCCGGCCCACCGTTGAGCAACCCCGCTACGATAGAGATGACCTCGGTTTCCATCTGCTTGACGCTTTGAAACACCGACGGATTGAGCCCATTGGCCGATGAAAACTGCGCATAGGCCTTGCTTAGAAACGCATCATGCCCTTCATCCAAATGATAAACGAGGCTCCACAGCCGCCCCTCTTTGTATTTCGGATCCTGCGCAGCAAACGACTGAAGATCCTCCAATACATCCGCCTCGGTACGGCCGTTCGGCGGCAGGCTTTGATGTTCCATTTCAGCTCCTGTAGCCATCTATCGCGCCAGGATCAGCGCCAGCGAAATGCCAAGGTAATTGCCGATGGCAAAACCTAAGATACCAACAGAGATCCCGGACATCAAAAGCGCAGGGTTGCGCAGCCGCTCGACGATCATGGGCACAAAGGCGGGTGAAAGAAGCGCTGCGACCGAAGTTACAATGAATGTCTCCACATCAACCCGCATCAAACTGCAAAATACGGCATGGATCAGCACCGTTCCAACCGTTGCCATGATCACAAATAACACGATGGTCAGATCAGCACCCACAAGCGCGCTCAGATCAAGGGACGCCGCAACCGAAAACGTAAAGGCGTAGATCAGGAACATGCCTATCGGTTCCGAAAACGTGTTTGCCCGGATCCAAGGGATCAGCGATGCGATCAACCCGAAGGTTGTCAGCAGCACGATGACAGCGATCTCGAACTGCGCGAAGCGGAAGGATGGGGCCAGAGCCAATGCAAGCCCCACGCAAACGCCCGCAAAGACAAGAACCAGTAAGGCAGGGCCCAAAACGGCGCCGCCACTTCCGTCCGCCAATGTCGGGGCCGCGTCGCTCTTGGAACTGGTGCTTTCGTCAAAAGGCGGGAGGACATAGCTGAACACGGATTTTGCAATTGTCAGCATGAACAGCAGGTACACCCCGCCCACGACCGTATCGACCGTCGCGAACAACAAAAAACGGTCATCGGGGATGGTCAGCGCCACTTTCATCGCCGCCAGGTTCGCAACCCCGCCAGTATACATGCCGACCGCCATGGCCGAGAATTGCTCGGCGTCGGTGACACCGCGCGTCTGCAACCAGAAAAACAGAAGCGTTGCGACAAATGACACGGCCACGACGGCACAGAACATGGACGCCGTCGCCTTGCCCGCAATCCGGCCCCAAGCACGCAGATCGACGGAAAACAGCAATAGCGGCAGCGCAAAGGCCAGGCTGACCTCTGAAAGCGTCGTCCGCGGGCCATCCGCCGCATCCGGCAAAAGGCCTGAAAGACCCAGCAAAAGACCAGCCGCATAGCACAGCACAATTGCCCCCACCTTACCCGCAATCGCGATCCTTCGCGTCGCAAACACGATGGCAAGCGGAACAGCCAAAAACAGCGCAAAAAACGGAATGTCGGACATGCGAACGATCAGATGGTCTTTTGGAAAAACACGCTGGCATTCCGGTCCTCGAAGGTAAACAGAAAATACACTTCGGATCCTGGTCCTTTGTCGGTCACGCTTCCGCCCGGCATCTAAGCCTTGGTGGCAACCAATCCACTGACTAAGGTCCATCGAAACATTTTTCAGGACGGGCTATGTCACGGTTAAAGCTTGAACATTTGCGGACATTTCTCGCCGTTGCACGTTTCAAAAGCGTCAATCGCGCGGCCGAGGCGCTGAACCTCACTCAACCTGCCGTCACGTCCCGGATCAAGGCGCTTGAAGACAATCTGGGCGCGTCTCTTTTTGTGCGCTCAACTGCGGGAATGAGCCTGACCAAACGCGGTGACATGCTTTTGCAATACGCTGATCAGTTTCAGCACCTTTCAGAGCTTGTCGAACAAAACGTCGTTGATGCAAGCGGTGTAGACCGTCTCATACGGCTTGGCGTGTCGGAGACCATCGCGCAAAGCTGGCTACCCGACTTTGTCGGCGCGCTTCACAAGACATTCCCGCAACTCAAGATCGAAATCAGCGTCGATATCTCGATCAACTTGCGCGAACAGCTTCTTGGCCGCGAGATTGATCTGGCCATCCTTCTCGGCCCGATCTCGGACTTCACGATCGACAACGTGATCTTGCCGGATGTCGATCTGGCCTGGTATCGCGCCCCTGGCCGTACATCCGCCGATCACGTCGATCTGTCGGCGATCCCTATCGCGACATACGCTCGAAATACCAGACCCTACCGCGAATTGCGGGCCGCGCTTTTCGAACGGTTCGGCCCGGAGATTTCGATGTTTCCGTCGTCCTCCCTGTCCTCCTGCTTCCGGATGGTCGAGGCCGGGCTGGCTGTCGGTGCCCTGCCAATCTCACTCGGCGCATCACTCGAAAGGGAAGGCAAGCTTACCCGATTTGATCCCGGCTGGACCCCAAAGCCGCTAAGCTTCTCGGCCTCCTATCTGGGAGAGCCCAAAAGCCATCTGATTGAGACAGCGGCAAAAATCGCCAACCAGATCGCGCGCGCTGATATATAAAGATCTGTTATGACTTGACCCAAAAACATACTATTTGCGTTTATATATATTCAGCCGGATCGTAATCCAATCAAAGGATTCGATTGTGGACGACCTATTTCATCAGCTCAAAACGCTAAGCACCACAGAGGTGCGCGCCCAGATCAGAGCCTGCGCTTATGGCGCGCATACTGCCGGTCTGGGTAAGAAACATCTACAGGCCAATCTGGCGATCTTGCCCGAGGCCTACGCCTTGGACTTCATGCGTTTCTGCCAGCGCAATCCCAAACCCTGCCCGCTGGTCGGCGTCTCTGACACCGGCAATCCACATATGCAGACACTGGGACATGACATCGACATCCGCACGGATGTTCCCGCTTACTACGTCTACCGTCATGGCGTCCTGAGCGAGAGTGTCGAGGATATCACAGATTTCTGGCAGGATGACTTCGTCGCCTTCGCGCTCGGCTGCTCTTTCACGTTCGAACACGCCTTGGAGCGGGCAGGAATTCCCATCTGGCACATCCAGAACAACACGACCGTGCCAATGTTTACGTCGGATATCCAGACGGTGCCTGCGGGACCATTCCACGGTGCGATGGTCGTCAGCATGCGCGCCATTCCCAATGCCCAACTTGACGAGGTCATCGCGATCTCAAAACAGTTTCCCATGGCCCATGGCGCCCCCGTCCACGTGGGCGATCCAGCAGCGATCGGCATCGCCGATGTAAAGAAACCGAACTGGGGCGATCCGGCGCCTGTTCTAGCGGGCACAACACCGGTTTTCTGGGCCTGTGGGGTCACTCCGCAGGTCGCCATCACGCAAGCCAAGCCCCCCATCTGCATCACGCACAAACCCGGGCACATGCTGATTACGGACATCTCCGACGATGCCGACACAACAATACTAAATCCAAAAACGATCCCAACAGGAGAAACGCAATGAAAGAACTCAGAACAGCGCTCGGCGCGCTGGCCCTGACCGCAACAACCGCCCTGGCCGACAGTCCGGTCGTCCTGAACGCCGTGGGCACATGGTCCAGTCTGACCAACTTCCAAAAACATGAAGAGCCGTTCTTTAACGAAAGGCTGGCCACGGCCTCAGACGGACGGATCGTCGGCAAGATCCAGTCGCAATCCGGGCTGGGTCTAAAAGGTTTTGAGATCATGCGCTTGGTCAAGAATGGTGTTTTTGACTTTGCATTCGGTCTGCCCGGATATGTCGCTGCAGAGAACGCCATTTTCGAAGGCGCGGATCTGTCCACACTCACCCAGGACATCGACACCCAGCGCGAAGTGTCTGATGCCTATTTCAAAACGCTCGAAACCGCGTTCGAAGACATCTACAATGCCAAGCTGCTGATGCTCTACCCCTTCCCCAGCCAGACATTGTGGTGCAACGGCGAGGTGAACGGCATCGCCGATCTCGAAGGCAAGAAAATCCGCGTCTACTCCACCACACTTGGTGATTTTGTCGAAGGCGTGGGCGGTACCTCAGTCACCGTTGCCTTTTCCGAGGTGATTCCGGCGCTTGAAAAAGGCGTTGTGGATTGCGCGATTACCGGCACGATGTCGGCCTACACCGCCAACTGGAACCAGGTTGCCACCCACGCCTATACCCTCCGCGTGGGATGGGGCCTCGCCTTCGGCGCCATGAACCTCGACAAGTGGAACAGCCTATCGGATGATCAGCGCGCCCTTCTCCAGACAGAGATCGCAAAACTGACCGACGCCATGTGGGGCGAAACGGCGACCGAGGATGAGATTGCGATTTCCTGCATCACCGGCGGTGCCTGCGACGTGGGAGAGCCGGGTTCCATGACGCTCGTCGAACCCTCAGAGGAAGATCTCGCCTTGCGCGACAAGATCGCCACAGAGGTGGTTCTGGCGCGTTGGGCAGAGCGGTGCGGTGCTGAATGCGCAGCCAATTGGAACGAAACCGTCGGTCCGATACTCGGCCTAACCGCCAACGCGAATTAAATCTGATCTGGCGTGGTGCGCCTTGCGCCGCCGCGCCTGTTCCCCAAAAGGTCTATGAAAATGCTTGACCGGCTCCTGAATGGAACCCGCGCGGTTAGCCTTTGGCTGACATGGCTTGGCGGCACCCTGATCGTTCTCTCCGCGCTTCTCGTCACGACCGAGGTCTTTCTGCGCAAGGTCTTCAACATCTCGCTCGGCGGGGCCGACGAAATCTCTGGTTATGCCTTTGGCGTCGCGACAACCCTGGCCTTTTCCTACGCCTTGTTCGAACGCGCCCATATTCGTGTCGATGCGCTCTTGGGCACCTTTCCCAAAGCCCTGCGCCCGATCATCAACTTCTTCGGTCTGGTGATGCTCATCGGTTTTGCCTTTGTCGTGGTCCTCATGGTCTGGGGCATGGTGGCCGATACGCTCAGCAACCATTCCCGCTCTATCACACCGATGCGCGTCCCCCTCGCGATCCCGCAAATCCCCTGGCTGATCGGCTGGATTTTCTTCGTCTTCTCGGGCGTCCTCATCGGTCTCGCCGCGATCCAGCGATATGTCCGCCGCGACCAAGCGGGCGTTCAGGAACTGATTGGTATCAAGTCACTCGACGAGCAGATCCAGGACGAGACGGTGTAACCGATGCTGATCAAAACCCTCCTCATCCTGCTGGGTCTCATTGGACTGGCGGTGCCCATCGCCGCAGCTTTGGGTTGGCTTGGCTTGATCCTGCAATGGACCGACAGCCCAATGCCCCTGCACCGCGCCATCTCGGACATGGCCTGGCAGACCAGCACCGACTTCTTGCTCGTCGCGATCCCGATGTTTGTGCTGATGGGCGAAATCCTCCTGCGCGCCGGGATCACGGAGAAAATGTATGACGGCATCGTCAAATGGCTGGGCTGGCTTCCGGGCGGCCTGATGCATTCCAACATCGGTTCGTCTGCCCTTTTCGCGGCAACCTCGGGATCCTCCGTTGCAACAGCAGCAACTATCGGAACAGTTGCCGTCCCCCAGATCCAGAAACGCGGGTACAACGAAAGCCTCTTTCTTGGCACGGTCGCGGCTGGCGGCACTCTGGGCATTCTGATCCCACCCTCAATCAACCTGATCCTTTATGGCCTCCTCACCAACACGTCCGTCCCCGAGCTTTACCTCGCAGGCTTCATCCCCGGCTTCCTTCTGGCACTGCTTTTCATGGCGACCGTCGTGGTTGCCTGTATGGTCAAACCTGAATGGGGCGGCGCCAAGCTATTCCATGGCTGGGGCGAACGCCTGGGCGCGCTTCCCGCACTGATCCCGCCGCTTGGCATCTTCCTTGTCGTGGTCGGATCAATCTATGCGGGCCTTGCCACCCCAACCGAAGCAGCCGCCTTGGGCGTTGTCGCAGCGTTGCTGCTGGCGACGCTGAACGGCAAAATGTCCATCGACATGATGCGCCAAGCGATCGAAGGCACCATGCGCACCACCGCCATGATCATGCTGATCATCATCGCAGCGGTCTTTCTGAACTTCGTGCTCTCCATCATCGGGTTGACCCAAGCGCTGACGGATTTCGTCACCGGGCTGGGCTGGACACCGATGCAAACCATGCTGATGATCGTGGCCGTCCTGATCCTGATCGGCTGTTTCATGGAAACGCTGTCCATGCTGCTGACCATGGCACCCCTGATCACACCGATTGTCGTAGCGCTTGGCTTTGATCCGGTTTGGTTCGGCATCTTGCTCATGGTACTGCTGGAGACCGCGCTGATCACACCGCCCATCGGCATCAACCTTTACGTCGTCCAAGGCATAAGAAAGGCAGGCCCAATGATCGATGTCATCCGCGGGGCGCTTCCCTTCGTTCTAACGATGTTTGTCATGCTTGGGCTTTTGCTTGCCTTCCCGCAAATCGCATTGTGGCTGCCGTCTTTGGTGTACTGAACCGGCACACATCTTCACTTTTTCAAAAACAGATGCCGATCCCGTCGGCAAACAAAGGAACTACATCCATGTGGCAGTTTTGGATTGATCGCGGCGGCACCTTCACGGACATCGTCGGGCGCAAACCGGATGGCAGCATCAAAACGCACAAACTGTTGTCCGAAAACCCCGAACGCTATCGGGATGCCGCCGTGCAGGGCATCAGAGATCTGATGGGGCTCGAAGCGGGCGCGCAGATCCCCGGCGGCACGATCAAGGCGGTCAAGATGGGCACAACTGTCGCAACCAACGCCCTGCTCGAACGCAAAGGAGAGCGTACGGTGCTGTTGATCACCAGGGGCCTGCGCGATCTGCTGCGGATCGGCTACCAGAACCGCCCGCGTCTCTTTGATCTCAACATCCAGTTGCCCGAGCTGCTTTACGAAGACGCGATCGAGGTCGAAGAACGCCTTGATGCCACGGGCAATGTCCTGCTGCCGCTCAACATCACGCAGACACGCTCTGCCCTCGCCGATGCCTACGCTGCCGGGTATCGATCCGTCGCGGTCGCACTCATGCACAGCTACCGCTTTCCCGATCACGAAAAACAACTAGGCGCCATGGCGCAAGAGGCTGGCTTTACGCAGATATCACTCAGCCACGAAGTCAGCCCCTTGATCAAGCTTGTCGGGCGCGGCGACACTGCGGTTGTGGATGCGTATCTCTCGCCCATTCTGCGCCGGTACGTTGATCAGGTTGCGGGTGCATTGGGCACGACCAGGGGCGGCTGCGAGCGTCTGATGTTCATGCAATCCAATGGCGGATTGACCGATGCCAGCCTGTTTCAAGGACGCGATGCGATACTGTCAGGTCCGGCAGGTGGCGTTGTCGGCATGGTCAGGACAGCAGCCGATCTAAGCTTCGACAGATTGATCGGCTTTGACATGGGCGGCACCTCAACCGACGTGTGCCACTATGCGGGCGAATACGAACGATCATTCGAAACCGAAGTCGCGGGCGTTCGTATGCGCGCGCCGATGATGTCGATCCATACGGTTGCGGCGGGTGGCGGCTCGATCCTGTCCTTCCGCGACGGACGCATGCAGGTCGGTCCCGAAAGTGCGGGCGCAAATCCCGGACCCGCCGCCTACCGGCGGGGCGGTCCACTAACCGTCACCGATTGCAATGTCCTTCTGGGGAAACTGCAGCCTGATCAGTTCCCCTCCGTCTTTGGGCCGGATGGAAATCTGCCCCTTGATACCGGCATCGTACGCGAGAAATTCACCGCCCTGGCCCAAGAGATCGGCAGTGACAAATCCATCGAGGAACTGGCAACAGGCTTTCTCCGCATCGCCGTTGAAAACATGGCCAACGCGATCAAGAAGATCAGCGTACAGCGCGGCTATGACGTGACCCAATACACAATGAACAGCTTTGGTGGTGCGGGTGGACAGCATGCCTGCCTTGTGGCCGACGCACTGGGCATGAAAACCATCTTCATTCATCCATACGCAGGGGTACTTTCCGCCTTCGGCATGGGTCTCGCCGATATCCGTGCCATACGCGAACATCAGTTTCAACGTGATCTCGCAGACACAGATGCGAAGAACGTGCTCGCAGAGCTTACAGACGAAGTCATGGCCGAAGTGATCCGGCAGGGCGTCCCGCCTAAAGACATTGCTGTCACAAGGACGGCCCATATACGTCCCGCTGACGCCCAGCGCAGTCTTGAAGTCGTCTTTTCCACGCCGCAAACCATGCAATCTGCATTCCTGGAAGCCCACAAAAACCGCTTCGGCTTCTACCCCGAAACCGAGCATCTCATCATCGACATGCTCATGGTCGAAGCAGCGGGCAATACCGGTGAGCGCGTCACCCTGCCAAACCAAACGCCCAGCGATGTCGGCGGTGCATCTGCCCGACTCTATACAGATGGCGCATGGCAAGGCGCCCCGCTGATCGACCGGAACCAAATGGCCCTCGGCCAAACGGTGAAGGGTCCCGCCATACTAGTCGAACCCACCGGCACCAACATCGTCGAGGCCGGATGGCAAGCCACCTGCAAGGAAGGCGGCAATCTGGTGCTGCATCGCATGACAGAGATACAGCGCACCGAAGCGATCGGCACCAGCGTCGACCCGGTCCTTCTTGAGGTTTTCAACAACCTCTTCATGTCCATCGCCGAACAGATGGGCGCAACCTTGGCCAACACAGCTCATTCAGTGAACATCAAGGAACGGTTCGATTTCTCCTGTGCGATCTTCGATCAGAACGGCGATCTGGTCGCGAACGCCCCTCATGTTCCGGTCCATCTGGGCTCCATGTCCGAAAGCGTGCGCATCATCCTGTTGCAAAACGCCGGTAAGATCCGTCCCGGCGATGCCTTCATGATGAACAATCCGTTCAACGGCGGCACGCATTTGCCCGATGTTACGGTCATTACACCCGTTTTCGACGACGCGGGCCGCAACATCCTCTTTACCGTCGCTTCCCGCGGCCATCATGCCGATATCGGTGGGAAAACGCCTGGATCCGCCCCGCCCGACAGCCGTACGATTGAGGAAGAAGGCGTCCTGATCGACAACTTCCTTCTCTTAAAGCAGGGGACGCTCAGGGATGCCGAGGCCCGCACCCTTCTCGCCTCAGGACCCTATCCCTGCCGGAACATCGATCAGAACATGGCCGACCTCACTGCGCAGATCGCGGCCAACGAAACCGGCGCGGCAGAGCTGAAGAAGATCACCGCTCAATTCGGTGTCGAGGCCGTCCATGCCTATATGGGTCACGTCCAGGACAACGCCGAGGAAAGTGTACGACGTGTTCTTGATGTCCTGTCCGACGGCGCATTTGCCTATCCGATGGATGACGGCGCCACTATCAAGGTTGCCATCAAGGTGGATCGCACAAATCGGACCGCAACACTAGATTTCACCGGCACGTCGCCGCAATCGCCACTGAATTACAACGCACCGCTGGCAATCTGCCGGGCAGTGGTTCTCTATGTCTTTCGGACCCTTGTGGGCAGCGAAATCCCGATGAACGAGGGTTGCATGAAACCCTTAAAACTGGTCGTCCCCGAAGGCACCATGATCAACCCAAAGGCACCGGCCGCCGTGATCTCCGGCAACACCGAGGTCAGCCAAGCCATCGCCGACACACTTTATGGCGCATTGGGCGTGATCGCTGGCAGCCAGGGAACAATGAACAACTTTGTCTACGGCAACGACGTTCACCAGAATTACGAGACCATCTGCGGCGGAACCGGAGCCGGGCCAGATTTTGACGGCACCAGCGCCGTCCACAGCCATATGACCAACACCCGCATGACGGATCCGGAGGTCCTGGAAACGCGATTTCCGGTCCGGGTCGAAGAGTTCTCGATCCGTCATGGCTCGGGCGGGGCGGGCAAACGCAAAGGCGGCGATGGCATCATCAGACGACTTGCCTTCAACGAGAAGATGACCGTGACAGTCCTGTCGTCGCACCGAGTTCATCCACCACATGGATGTGCCGGTGGGCATCCCGCCAAGGCCGGTGAAAATGCTGTGCAGCGTGCGGATGGTCACCGTCAGGGGCTGCTGGGCAATGACCGGGCAGAGCTGAACCCCGGTGATATCTTCATCATGAAAACCCCCGGTGGTGGGGGATTTGGCCATGTCGACTAACCCCGACCTTTGCTAGAAAAGCCGTGATGTCAGGAGGACGATATGCGCGAAGCACATCTGGCCGTGGGGCTGATCTGGATCGCAAATGCGCTGGTCGCACAAGATGCGGATCTGACGATCTTCGTAGACGGGCCACTCCTCGAACATGGCGGCGCGGTCGAGGTGACGGCTGTTCCCGCGTCGGACATCTCCTCAGATCCTCAGACCATCACGTTGAGCGACCGATATGCCCGGGTGCAGCTTCGCTATCCCGAAGGGGCCAGCTACAACTATCGCTTCCGACCGGTGCCCGAGGCAATGGAACAGGACGGGATGGAGCGGTTCGCGACCGAAGCCCTTAGCGTTGGCAGCAGAACGGTCGATGGGCCGAATGGGCCGCAAGATGCCGATTGGCGGTCGATCAGGGTGCAACCCTTTGCGGAATATGGCGGCGCCGATCCGGCCGAAAGGACCAGCGCCGCATGGGGTGAAACCCAGGCCTTTGCCGATCCGCCGCCCGCGAACCATTGGGGCGCACGTTCCTTGCGGTGGGTGTTCGACACCTTCGGTAACCGCCGGACCGTGGGTTTAATCTGCAAGGACAATGCTGCCGTTTCCATCTGCACACCCGATCCAGAAGACGCACTTTTGATGGAGGCGCTCTGGTGGCGGTCCATTGCAGAAGGGCGGTTGGAGCGTTTGCGGCACAACAGTCTTCAGGAATGCTATGACAGCGGCGGCTTTCTAAGCCGGCCAAAACGATGTGAGGGCGAACCCGGCCGCGGCTGGCCAACATACCGGCCCGTTGACTGAAGCGGAATCTCTAAATCACAGATCCGTGCCGCCTTGATGCGTTTATCTTTCGGTAACAAATGCCCGCGTGCGCTGCGTTAACCACGGGGATGCCGATGTGGGCACCGACGCAATACCGACATGAAACAGACAGCGATTTTACCCTGTTTTACTGGGTTAAGTGGTCGATGTGGGGCGTTGGCGGGAGATGCGCTGTTAACCGTTGCGCGTACGGTCACGGATCAGGTGATCTTGTGGGAAGCAAGCGCCTCAAAGTAAGGCATCGCCGCTTGGGCCAGTTTGGCATGCTCTGCGTCCAGATCCGGTAACGTCGTTTCCGGCGATGCGAACCCAGTGGACCGATGCACGGCCCCGTACCAGTGTCTGGACCACACCCCATCCGCCGCATGCCCGCCCGCCGGCCAATGCAACATCGACGGCATCCAACGAATGCCCAGCGCCTCACAAAGCTTTTGCAGCATACTTTCCGGATCTGCCCGTATGTCCGTTGCGTCGATCACCACGCCTGGATTGGCCTCAAACAGCGCATATTGTTGCGCAAAGCCCAGATCGTCCAGATCTGGCATCTCTCGTTTGGCCGCATAACTCGCCACCACGCGAACCGGATCGCGGATCAGATACACATTCTGAACCTTCCCGATCCAGTCACGTGACATGCCGTCGATCATGTGATGGCTCATATGCTTTTGATAGAAGAGCGGCTCAGATTTCGGGGCGAGCAAGTTCCGAACCACTACGTCCGGATCGGTGGGCTGAGACGCAAGAACTTCATCCCGCATGGGATGCCAGACCCCGGATCTTGCGAGATATGCGGCATAGAACGGCTCATCCACGACCGCGCAATCTCCACGCCCAGCAAAGCTGTACATCATCGCTGTCGAAAGGTTTCGGGGCCCGGACCACACGGCGATCCGCTTTGTCATATCGCTCTCCTCTTTTCACCTGCGCGTGATCTCACCGCCTCGTGCATTGAGCGAAACAAAAAGCTCAGGCATGTCAATGGCATCAGGAGGAAACACCATGATGTATCTGATCAAAGCAAAACCTGTTGTCTTGTCACTGATGATTGCCTTGGGACTTTTCGCGCAAGCCAAGACGTCCAAGGCACAAGGTCTTGAAACATTGCTTGTGGCCGGAGGTTGCTTTTGGTGTGTCGAGGCTGATTTCGAAAAGGTCAAAGGCGTCAGAGAAGTCGTCTCGGGCTTCGCTGGCGGGACGGTTCCGAACCCAACCTACAAACAGGTCGTGCGCGGAGGAACGGGCCACTACGAAGCCGTTGAAATCACTTATGATCCAACTGTAATCAACACAGGCCAAATCTACGATCTGTTCTTCCGCTCGGTCGATCCAACGGATTCGGGCGGCCAATTCTGCGACCGTGGCGACACCTACCGCACCGCCATTTTCGCCGCAGACAGCGATCAGAAACGCGCCGCCGAACAGTCAAAGGCAAATGCCCAGGTCGCTCTTGGTCAGACAGTGGTGACGCCAATCCTTTCAGCGGCAGACTTCTATCCCGCCGACAGCTATCATCAGGACTATTACAAACAATCCGACCTGATCTTGACCCGCTTCGGTCCCAAATCAAAAGCCAATGCATACAAGGCCTATCGCGAGGCTTGTGGGCGTGACGCTCGGGTCAAACAGCTTTGGGGCGACGCAGCGCCATTCGCAGGCTCTTAACCGACCTTGCAGGCGGCCAGCACGGCCATGTTCAGGATGTCGTTCGCAGTGGACACAGAGGATGCAATCTGGATCGAACGGTCCACCCCGGTCAGAATCGGACCGATGACCGTGGCCCCGCCCATTTCTTGCATCAGCTTTACCGAAATGCTCGCCGAATGCCGGGCTGGCACGACCAGAATGTTCGCCGGCCCCGTCAGACGCGAAAACGGATAAGCGGCCTGTGCCTGCGCGTTCAGGGCTACATCTACAGTCATTTCACCTTCGTATTCAAAATCTGCCCCGCGCGCGTCAAGAACGCGTGGCGCCAAATGCATTTTTTCCGCACGTTCGGACACCGGATAGCCAAACGTCGAAAAACTGACGAACGCGACCCTAGGCTCAACCCCCATATGACGCGCGACGCGCGCGGCACGTTCCGCGATATTGGCAAGGTCTTCTTGATCCGGCCATTCATGCACAAGCGTGTCCGCCACGAACACGATCCGCCCTTTGTGGATCACCGCCGTCACACCGACCGCGCCATGGGTTGCATTGGCGTCGAAAACCGTATTGATCCGCTCAAGGACATGTGCCGATTTGCGCGTGGCACCTGTCACGAGACCATCGCCATGACCATGCGCCAGCATCAGCGCAGAAAAGACATGCCGGTCGCGCGCGGCGAGCCTGTGGATATCGTGATGGTCATATCCACGGCGCTGTAGCCTTTCATAAAGGAAGGTTTTGTAAGTATCCAAATGCGGCGTGTTGGCCGCATTCACGATCTCGATTTCATGCACGGCGTCGCCCATCCCTGCGGCGCCCAACTTCTCCTCAATGTCAGCGTCGCGCCCAACGACAAGCGCCCGGCCAAAACCGCTGCGCTGGTACATCACTGCGGCACGAAGAACACGCGGGTCGTCGCCCTCGGCAAAGATCATGTTGGCCTGTGCCGCACGTGCGCGGGCATTGATCCCGGTAAGAATGCTCGCGGTCGGATCCATTCGCGACTTTAACGAAACCTCGTAGGCCGCCATATCGATGATCGGACGACGCGCCGCCCCGGTATCCATGCCTGCCTTGGCCACAGCCGGTGGGATGCGGTAGATCAAACGCGGATCGAATGGCGTCGGGATGATGTAATCCGGTCCGAACTTCAGTGACTTTCCGTAAGCCAGGGCGACCTCATCGGGCACATCCTCGCGGGCCAAGGCCGCCAAAGCTTCGGCGCAAGCGATCTTCATCTCGTCATTGATGGCCAGCGCATTGATGTCCAGCGCCCCACGGAAAAGGTAAGGAAAGCCCAGCACATTGTTCACCTGATTGGGGTAGTCACTGCGCCCCGTTGCGACGATTGCGTCTTTCCGGATGGCATGAGCCTCTTCTGGTGTGATCTCTGGGTCGGGATTGGCCATGGCAAAGATCACCGGATCGGCGGCCATGCTCTCCACCATCTTCGACGTCACAGCTCCTTTGACGCTGACACCAAGAAAAACATCTGCGCCTTCCATCGCCTCTTCAAGGCTGCGCAAATCGGTCTTCACCGCATGGCCCGATTTCCACTGATTCATCCCCTCGGTCCGACCCTGATAAATCACACCTTTCGTATCGCAGACGAGGCAATTTTCATGACGGGCACCCATGGATTTCAGAAGCTCGATACAGGCAATCCCGGCCGCACCCGCGCCATTGAGAACGATCCGAACATCTTCGATCTTCTTGCCCGAAATATGCAACGCGTTGATCAAGCCCGCCGCACAAATCACCGCCGTGCCATGCTGGTCATCATGGAAGACGGGGATGTCCATCTCCTCTTTGAGCCGCTGTTCAATTATGAAACACTCCGGTGCCTTGATGTCTTCAAGGTTGATGCCCCCGAATGTCGGACCCATCAGGCGCACCGCGTTGCAGAAAGCATCCGGGTCTTCGGTGTCCAGCTCGATATCGATCGAGTTTACGTCCGCAAACCGTTTAAAAAGAACGGACTTCCCCTCCATCACCGGTTTCGATCCCAAAGCACCAAGGTTGCCCAGGCCCAGAACCGCCGTTCCGTTGGATATCACGGCAACCAGATTTCCTTTGTTCGTATAATCGTAAGCCGTCTCGGGATTTTCGGCGATTGCCTCACAGGGCACTGCAACCCCCGGGGAATAGGCCAGCGACAGATCCCGCTGGGTGGTCATTGGAACGGTGGCCTGAACCTCCCACTTGCCAGGGGTCGGTTCCATGTGAAACGCAAGCGCATCTTCGGGGGTGACTTTTGTTTTGCTCATATGCGCCTCTTTGACCTTGGTCTGGCGGTCTTAGCCCTTTGTGCAGATCTGCTCAATCCGACTTTGGCTTTCGCTCACCGCGACGCATTTGTAAGGTCGCCCGAGACGAGGGGAGTAGCCATGCCAACAACGCCCATGATGGCGCAATACCTGGAAATTAAGGCAGCCCATGCGGATGCCTTGCTGTTCTATCGGATGGGCGATTTCTACGAGATGTTCTTTGACGATGCCATCGCCGCAGCCGCCGCACTGGACATTGCCTTGACCAAGCGCGGCAAGCACGATGATGAAGATATCCCAATGTGCGGCGTTCCTGTCCATGCCGCCGAGGGCTACCTGCTAACCCTTATCCGCAAAGGATTTCGCGTGGCAGTCTGCGAACAGATGGAAAGCCCGGCAGAAGCAAAGAAGCGCGGCTCAAAATCAGTGGTGAAGCGCGACGTGGTGCGCCTTGTGACGCCGGGTACATTGACAGAAGACAGCCTTCTGGAAGCACGGCGGCACAACTTTCTCGCGGCTTACAACCAGGTGCGGGACAAAGCGGCCCTCTCTTGGGTCGACATCTCAACCGGGGCCTTTCACGCGATGGAGATCGACCCCGATCGTCTTGGCCCCGAACTGTCGCGCCTGGCCCCATCCGAGCTTCTTCTGTCAGAGAGCAAGGAACCTGACTTGCGGGATGTTGTCAGTGATTTCGTCGTTCCAACGACCACGCTTGGCCCATCGGCCTTTGACAGCAATGGTGGAGAAAAACGCATACTAGATCTTCTGAAGGTCGGCACGCTTGACGGCTTTGGCACATTCTCCCGTGCAGAGATCGGCGCGATGGGCGCAGTTATTGAATACCTAGAACTAACGCAGAAGGGTAAGCTGCCCCTGCTGCGCCAACCCATTCAGGAAAGCCAGGCTCGCAACGTTCAGATCGATGTAGCGACGCGGCGCAATCTTGAACTGACCCAAAGCCTTTCGGGCGGACGGGTCGGATCGCTTCTAGATGCGGTCGACATTACGGCAACCGCATCAGGCGGCCGTCTTCTTGAACGGCGACTTTCATCCCCGTCACGAGACCTCGATACCATTCGGCGCCGACTGGACACGGTGGCGTTTTGCGTCGACGAAGCCCCCTGGACCGATACGTTACGAGACCTGTTGAAGCATGTGCCCGACATCGACCGGGCTCTATCGCGTCTTTCGATCGATCGCGGTGGTCCTAGGGACCTTGTGGCTCTCCGCAACGGCTTGATCCAAGCCGAGAGCATAACAGGACAAATCCAAGCGGACATGCCGCCCCTTCTGAGCGAAGTATTCAGCGATCTTGAAGGACATCAGGAACTCATTGAGCGACTGGATCATTCTCTGGTCGCCGACCCTCCGCTTCTGGTTCGGGACGGTGGGTTCATTGCTGAGGGCGTTGATGCTAACTTGGATGAAGCGCGCACATTGCGCGATGAAGGCCGCAGCGTGATCGCCGGACTACAGAAAGACTATATCGCCACCACCGAGATCACATCGCTAAAAATCAAACACAACAACGTTCTCGGCTACTTTGTCGAGACAACGGCGACCCATGCCGAAAGGATGATGGCTGCCCCCCTGAACGAACGGTTCATTCACCGCCAGACCACGGCCAATCAGTTGCGTTTCACTACGGTGGAGCTTTCCGAACTCGAAACTAAGATACTTAACGCTGGCAACCGGGCACTGGAGATTGAGAAACGCATCTTTGAAGAATTACGCCATGAAATCATGGGTCAGACGGCTGAAATCGGGCTTCTGTCACGCGCATTGGCTGAGATCGACTTGTGCACGGCCTTGGCAAGGCATGCCTTGAACGAAGCCTGGGTGAAGCCGATGGTCGACACATCGCGATCTTTTGCCATCACCGGCGGCAGGCACCCGGTTGTTGAAAAAGCGCTGAAAACTCGGGGCGGTACACCCTTCATTGCCAACGATTGCGATCTTTCAGCTGATGAGAACGCCGCGATATGGCTTCTGACCGGCCCCAACATGGCGGGTAAGTCGACCTTTCTGCGACAGAATGCGCTGATCGCCATTCTTGCCCAGATCGGAAGCTTTGTGCCTGCATCGGCGGCTCGTATTGGCGTTGTCAGCCAGGTGTTCAGCCGCGTTGGCGCATCAGATGATCTGGCCCGCGGGCGGTCTACATTCATGGTCGAGATGGTGGAAACCGCTGCGATCCTCAATCAGGCAGATGACCGGGCACTGGTTATCCTGGACGAGATCGGGCGCGGCACCGCAACATATGATGGTCTCTCAATCGCCTGGGCGACGCTTGAGCATCTCCATGACGTCAACAAAAGCCGAGCGCTTTTTGCCACACATTACCACGAGATGACTGTCCTCGCGGGAAAGCTTGATGGCATTCAGAACGCGACCGTAGCCGTGAAAGAGTGGAAGGGTGAGGTCATCTTCCTGCACGAGGTCCATCAGGGCGCGGCAGACCGATCCTATGGGGTTCAGGTGGCCCAGCTTGCCGGGCTTCCGTCAACCGTGATCGGGCGGGCCCGCACCATCCTCGAGACGCTTGAAAAGAACGAACGGGAAGGCACAGGCGGGCAAAAGGCTCTGATCGACGACTTGCCGCTTTTCTCGGTCTCGCCCACTGCCGCACCCTTGGAAGCCGTTCAGAATCCAGCGGTCGACATGTTGGAAGAAATCTATCCTGACGAACTCACACCCAAAGAGGCGCTCGACCTTATCTATCGTTTGAAAGACGCGGCAGCGACCTAAGAGGGGTTCGAGCTTACGCCAACCTGAGCCGGGCGCAGCAACCGATCATGCAGCATGAACCCTTCTGCGGCCACCTGAATGATTTCTCCCGACTTGGTCCCAGGTAAAGGCGCTTCAAACATGGCTTGGTGATGCTGAGGATCAAAGGTGTCACCAACCACTGGCGCAATTACCTCAATCCCGTGCTTTTTGAATACGTTAAGCAATTCACGCATCGTGAGTTCCACACCTTCAAGGAGTGCACCAGAGACTTCCTTTTGCTCATCGGTGGCCGCTTCAAGCGCACGCTTAAGGTTGTCATAGACAGGCAACATGTCCCGCGCCAACTTGGAGCCGCCGTAATTCTCCGCCTCGCGGCGGTCTTTTTCCGACCGCTTCCTGGAGTTCTCCGCGTCAGCCAGCGCCCGCATGAAACGATCTCTCAGATCGTCACGCTCGGCCCTCAGCGCGTCGATCTCAAGCGCTTCGTCATCAATTTCAGACATGACATCTTCGAATTCCTGCGCTTCGGCTTCATCAACGTCATCCAGGAATTCATCGTTCTTTGGCTCTGCCATCTCTCACCTCTAGCTGCGGTCCGACAACAGCTTGCCGACCAGCTGCGCTGTGTAGTCCACAATCGGCACGATCCGCCCATAATTCAGACGGGTGGGCCCAATGACACCAACAGCACCGATAATCTTACGATCCGCGTTCATATAGGGAGACACCACCAAAGAGGAACCCGAAAGTGAGAAAAGTTTGTTCTCTGATCCAATAAAAATGCGGACGCCGTCGCCGTCACGCGTCAGATCCAGGAATTCAGCGATGTCACGCTTGCGTTCGAGGTCATCGAACAGACTTTTGATCCGCTCCAGGTCCTCTGCTTGGGCGCTTTCGCCCAAGAGATTCGCGCGGCCACGGACGATCAACCGGTCCGGACCTTCACCGTCGTCATCCCAGATTGCCATGCCACTTTCGACCAGCTCATGTGCCAATGCGTCGATCTGCTGTCTTCGAACAGTGATATGTTCTCCGATCGTTTTGCGTGCTTCACTCAATGTGCGCCCTTCGATCAGTGCATTGAGGAAGTTTGCGGCCTCTCGCATGGAAGACGGTGTTTGACCGAGTGGCGGATTGAACAAACGGTTCTCGACGTGACCATCGGCAAATACCAAAACAGCCAATGCCCGATCATGGCCCAGCGAAACGAATTCGATATGCTTGATTGCAGCTTCGTGCTTCGGCGTCAGAACCAGCGACGCCCCTTGCGTAACACCAGACAGGGCCGCGCCAACGCGGTCCATCAGGCCGCCCACATCGGTTTCTGTTGTGCCTACTGTCGCTTCGATCATACCCCGATCGGTTTCATCCGGCACGCCAAGCTCAAGCAGGCCATCCACGAAAAGACGTAGACCAAGCTGCGTCGGAACCCGCCCCGCACTCACATGGGGGCTATCCAGCAACCCCATAAACTCCAGGTCCTGCATCACGTTGCGGATCGTCGCCGCACTGACCTGCTCGCTGAAATCGCGCGTCAACGTGCGTGAACCTACGGGATCACCACTGCTTAAATACCCTTCAACGACCCGACGAAAGACTTCGCGGGATCGATCGTTCATTTCATCAAGAAGTTTTGGTGCGTCTTCCATGATGCCTGAGTTAAAGAGGACGAAAAACAAAGGTCAATCGCCCTTGCAACGTATGTAGGCGCAACGATATGCCCTGCCTATCAGGGAAAGGATAAAATATGCGCCCGTCCGGTAGAGACCTAAGCGAAATGCGACCCGTTTCAATCGAAGCGGGTTTTACCAAACACGCTGAGGGTTCGGCCCTGATTAAGATGGGGGACACGCATGTGCTGTGCACCGCCACTATCGAAGACCGCGTACCCCCCTTTATAAAAGGAAGTGGCCTTGGTTGGGTGACGGCCGAGTATGGCATGCTACCGCGCGCCACAAACACTCGGATGCGGCGTGAGGCCGCTGCCGGAAAACAAGGTGGGCGAACAGTCGAGATCCAACGGCTGATCGGTCGGTCTTTGCGCGCCGGTGTCGATAGAGTCGCGCTTGGCGAACGACAGATCACCGTTGACTGCGATGTCTTGCAAGCGGACGGTGGGACGCGCTGCGCGTCGATCACGGGCGGCTGGGTCGCCCTGCGCCTCGCTGTCAATAAGCTCATGAAGACCGGCGATATTGTCAGCGACCCAATGCCCGACCCCGTGGCCGCTGTGAGCTGCGGCGTTTATGCTGGTCAACCGGTGCTGGATCTGGATTATCCCGAAGACAGCGAGGCCGGTGTTGACGGCAACTTTGTCATGACGGGCTCCGGTCGGCTGATCGAGGTGCAGATGAGCGCCGAGGGCGCCACATTCTCGCGGGATGAACTGAACAGGTTGTTGGATCTGGCTGAGAAAGGCGTGTCTGAGCTCAAGGCCGCGCAGTTGGCAGCCTCTGAATGACCCGTCGTTTTACGGATAAAGAAATCCTCATCGCGACGCACAATGCTGGCAAGCTAGACGAGATGCGGCAGTTATTCGAACCAAAAGGTGTAAAGGTAGTCGGTGCCGCCGAGATGAACCTAGATGAACCAGAGGAGACCGAAACAACGTTTCTAGGCAATGCGAGGATCAAGGCGCATGCCGCCGTAAAGGCCGCCGGTCTGACAGCTTTGGCAGATGATTCTGGGATCGAGGTCGATGCATTGGACGGCGCACCAGGTGTTTATACCGCAGATTGGGCCGAAACGCCGAATGGTCGAGATTTCATGATGGCCATGACAAAGACCAATGATCTTCTCGAAAAGATGGGCGCTCCACACCCTCGGACAGCGCGCTTTTGCTCGACGCTGGTACTTGCATGGCCCGACGGACATGACGAAGTCTTTGCGGGGAGGGTCGAAGGCACCTTGGTCTGGCCCGTTCGCGGTAAGCTTGGTCATGGATATGACCCGATGTTCCAACCGGAGGGCCATACGGAAACGTTTGCGGAGATGCCCTTTGACCAGAAAAATGCGATAAGCCACCGTGCAGATGCTTTCCAAAAACTCATCTCAGCCTGCTTTGAATGAGGATTGGCGCGCGGGCGGTTTCGGGATTTATATCCACTGGCCTTATTGCGAGGCCAAGTGCCCTTATTGTGATTTCAACAGCCATGTTACTCGCAGTATCGACCACGACGCCTGGCGCGCGGCGTACCGAGAGGAACTGCAAAAGCTACACGAGGAAGCGCCCGGTCGAATCTTGAATTCGGTGTTCTTTGGTGGCGGCACACCCAGCCTTATGGAGCCTGATACCGTCGCAACGATGATCGAACAGATCAAAACGCTTTGGCCCATCGCAAATGACCTGGAAGTTACTCTGGAAGCCAACCCAAGCTCTGTCGAAGCTGAGCGGTTTCGGGACTTTCGCTGTGCGGGCATCAATCGGGTGTCGATGGGCATTCAAGCGCTAAACGACACCGACCTCAAGCGACTGGGGCGACGACATACAAAGACAGAAGCCTTGCGCGCATTTGATATCGCCCGCGACACTTTTGATCGGGTCAGCTTTGACCTGATTTATGGACGGCAGGATCAGGCCCTCGAAGATTGGCGTGTTGAGCTTAGCGAAGCCCTGTCATTGACCGTTGATCACCTGTCTCTCTACCAATTAACGATCGAACCCGGCACCGCTTTCGGAGATCGGTACAATGCCGGAAAGCTGCGGGGGCTGCCAAGCGATGACCTTGGCGCGGATCTTTATGAACTAACCCAGGATCTGTGCGGCGAGGCCGGACTGCCCGCCTACGAAGTTTCGAACCATGCCAAGGATGGCGCGCAATCGCGGCACAATCTGATCTACTGGCGATATGGTGACTACGGCGGTATCGGTCCCGGCGCGCACAGCCGCCTGACACTAAACGGTCAGCGCCATGCGATAGAACACGCACTGATGCCCGGACCTTGGCTGAACGGAAGGCGAGAAGACACCCGATCCATTCTGTCAGATCGAGAGCAAGCGCAAGAATTGGTTATGATGTCACTGAGACTGAAGCAAGGTATGGACCTTGCACGTTTTGAGGCTCTCAATGGTAGATCATTTGATACCGCAACCTTGAAGCACCTGTGTGATCTGGGGATGATATCGTTTGATGGCGGTAGATTAAGTGTTTCAAAACAAGGATTTAGTGTTCTAAATGCTATCCTGGCCGAATTACTCAACTTTTAGCCAGAGGTCAATCTTCTACACAAATCATCAAGCTGTTCCAAAGACTTGTAGCTCAGGACAACTTGCCCCGCTTCCCCGCCTGGTTTATGAACGACCGAGACTTTCATACCCGTAGCCGCGGCTAAATCGTCTTCCAAGGCACGTGTGTCAGCATCTTTTTCGACAGACCTTGCCGATGGCTTTGACGTGGAGCTTGATGTCGTCTGCTTCTTAACCAACGCCTCTGTCGCGCGAACTGAAAGGCCACCGGCTATGACCTGGCGTGCAAGGGCCACAGGGTCCCCTGCCATGATAAGCGCCCGCGCATGACCCGCGCTCAACCGGCCCGCCTCCACAAACTGGACAACCTCCTGCGGCAATTGCAAAAGACGCAAAAGATTCGCGATGTGGCTTCTACTTTTGCCTAATGCTTCGGCCAACTTGTCCTGGGTGTGGCCAAAGCGATCCATTAACTGCCTGTAGCCAACAGCTTCTTCAATGGGGTTCAGGTCCGATCGTTGAATATTCTCAATAATCGCCACTTCAAGGACTTCAGTGTCCGAAAACGAACGAACGACAACAGGCAATGCATGGAGCTGCGCCCTCTGTGCAGCACGCCAGCGGCGTTCCCCCGCGACGATTTCATAGTAATCATGTATCGGTCGAACAATGAGGGGCTGCAGAACGCCCTTCTCTTTCAGCGACGCGACAAGATCATCCAGTTGTTCGGGATCAAAGTGCTTACGGGGTTGATTCGGATTTGGGCGGATCTTCTCTATCGGCAATTCCACCGGTGAAGCTTCACTAGATGTTGACACAGATGTTTCAACTTCAGCAACATCTGCCATTAGTGCGGATAAGCCGCGCCCCAGACCCCGTTTCTTATCTTTACTCACGAAGCAATCCTTTCGCCCAACTGGCCCTTCTCCATCATTTCCTGAGCCAGGGACCGATAGGCCTCTGCGCCTTTAGAATGTGTATCATACGCCATGATCGGCAACGCATAAGACGGGGCCTCGCTCAAACGTACATTTCGCGGAATAACGGTGGTAAAAACAAGATCACCCAGTGTTGAACGCGCGTCCTGCTCAACCAGTTGGCTCAAATTGTTCCGAGAATCGTACATCGTCATCACAATTCCCTCGATCCGTAGATCCATATTGCCAGACTGGCGTACCTCCCGAACCGTCAACATTAGTTGCGATAGCCCTTCAAGAGCATAAAATTCACTCTGCAAAGGCACCAAAACCGAATGTGCAGCGACCATAGCATTCACTGTAAGAAGGCTAAGTGATGGCGGACAGTCGATAAGGATAACGTCAAATCCAAAAGACTTCATCCTTGGCTGCCGCAATGCATCATGGAGCAAAAAGCTGCGTTTTTCGTTTGAAATCAATTCTATATCAGCAGAGCTGAGGTCGACTGTCGCGGGAATGATAGAGAGCATTGCCTGTTCAGTCGGCTGAATAATCTGCTCAAGATCGACATCATCTACCAACAGGTCGTAGGTGGTATATTCACGGTCCTCTAAATCCACGCCCAAGCCCGTAGACGCATTGCCCTGGGGGTCAAGATCGACGATAAGAACCGCCAACCCTTGCTCAACCAGCGCGGCACCAAGGTTAATCGTCGTCGTGGTCTTACCGACACCGCCCTTTTGATTGGCCACGGCGATGATCTTCGGAATGCTTTTATCGACGTGGAGAGACACGCGAAACGTCCTTGATGCCCAGAATTACCGAACCGGGGTTCGTTTTGCTTTTATTAACTTCGTACGCGAACTGCCAGTTGGTTTGGGCGAGCGCAACCTCATCTTTCCAGGTTTCACCTTTCGCCAAAAGTGATGTTCCGGTTGGCTTGATGTGCCGATCCACATAGTTCAGGAGCATGTTGAGATCTGCAAGCGCACGTGCTGAAACCACATCCGCATCTTGAGGCAAGACGCCCTCTACACGCGCATTTTCCACACGCGCGTTCAATGATAGCTCGCGAATCGCTGTTCGTAAGAAAACGCTTTTTCTTTTGTCACTTTCGATCAGCACGAAGTTTGTCTTCGGACTCTCCTCTGCGGACAAGCAAGCAATCGGCAGTGCCGGAAAACCACCCCCACTGCCGAGATCTACCCACACCGCAGCTGGGGGTGCCAGTGGCCAGAATTGCAGTGAATCCGATATATGGCGTTTCCATATCGAAGAAATACTAGATCTGGACACCAAGTTGATCTTTGTTGACCACCTTATCACCAGATCATGCAGGTGTTGAAGACGGTCAGATGTTTCACGTGAAACATGCGGCACTTGAACATTCGTCATGCACGACGCTTTTCATCGCGCTTGAGAACCGCCAGAAGCAGTGCAAGGGCAGCCGGTGTCATTCCGTCAATCCGACCGGCCTGTGCGAGATTTGAGGGTCGAACAGTTTCCAGCTTGGATCTGAGCTCGTTCGACAAACCTGCGATCTTGGAATAGTCGAAGCCGAAAGGAACAACATATGCTTCATCTTTGCGCAAACGCTCAACATCTTTGAACTGACGCTCAATGTAATTGGCATAAAGTGCTTCCCGTTTCAGCTGCGTCCGGGTCTCTTGATCGACCGCATCAAATCCAACAACAAGCCGATCGATATGACTGTCATCGACTTGCGGAAAGGCAAGGACATCAAAACCCGTTCGCCTGGCGCCATCTTGATTAATGTCGACTCCTGCAGACGCAATCTGCTTTGGAGTGAACGCATTCGATGTCAAAAGGTCGCGGCCTCTTTGCAGTCGTTCGATCTTGTTGACAAACGCTGCCTGCCGCTCTCTAGAAATGCAGTCGGCCGCAAGACCGACCGGTGTCAATCGCTGATCCGCATTGTCCGCTCTTAGCGACAACCGATACTCCGCACGCGAGGTGAACATACGGTAAGGCTCCGTCACACCTCGGGTCGTCAGATCATCCACCATGACTCCTATATAGCTGTCTGACCTGCCGAACATCACAGGATCTTGCTCCAAAGCAGCCGCTGCAGCGTTCAGTCCCGCCACCAAACCTTGCGCTGCTGCCTCTTCGTATCCGGTGGTTCCGTTAATTTGGCCAGCAAGATACAAACCAGGGGTAGAAGACAGAGCCAACTGATTGTCTAGAACACGTGGATCAACATAATCATATTCGATTGCGTAGCCTGGCTGCAAAATGATCGCATGTTCAAGACCATGGATCGTGCGAACGTACTCTTCTTGAACATCCACCGGAAGCGACGTCGAGATTCCGTTCGGATAGATACTATCGCCGTCAAAGGTTTCCGGTTCAAGAAAAACCTGATGTGAATCCTTATCGGCAAACCGGACCACCTTGTCTTCGATTGAAGGACAATACCTGGGTCCGACACCATCGATATACCCACCATACATCGCTGATCGTGACAGGTTTTTTTGAATGATTTCATGAGTCTGATCGTTTGTGTTCGTAATGCCGCAGGAGATCTGAGGGGCGATAACACCTTGAGAGAGGAACGAAAAAAAGACGGGATCCTCATCACCAGGCTGCATCTCAAGGCCATCCCAGGAGATACTAGCCTTACTTAACCGCGGAGGCGTGCCAGTCTTCAATCGTCCAAGTGAGATATCAAAGCTCCCGATACGTTCGGCCAAACGAATACTGGCGCTATCGCCCATCCTACCGCCCGGCCTGCTGACGTCACCGATATGGATTACGCCACGTAAAAAAGTGCCCGTTGTCAAAACGGTTGTTGTCGATCGGATTTCGGATCCATCAGCCAATACAACACCCATCACACGGTCGGAATCCATCTGAAAATCAGTCACTTCTCCGTAGATCAGCGTCAGGCCTTCCACCTTTTCGAACTCAGAAAGCATGGCCCGTCGATACAAACTGCGGTCTGCTTGAGCTCTTGGTCCTTGAACAGCAGGGCCTTTACGACGGTTCAGAAGACGGTATTGTATACCGGCTTGATCGGCGATACGCCCCATGACACCATCCAAGGCATCTATCTCGCGGACCAGATGACCCTTTCCCAAGCCACCAATCGCGGGATTACATGACATAACACCAATATCCCTTACGGATTTGGTGATAAGGACAGTGCTTGCACCCTTCCGGGCAGCCGCAAAGGCAGCTTCAGAACCAGCATGACCGCCGCCTACAACGATCACATCAAAATGTTTCACGTGAAACACTCCATCACTTTCCGATACAGAAACTCGAGAATATTTCGTCTAGCAGATTCTCGACATCAACACGACCAATAAGAACTTCGAGACCACGAACGACATGTCGCAGATCCTCTGCCAACATGTCTTCGGTCGTCGCTACATTATCAAGCTGTTCGCGCGCTTTAAAAACATGTTGCAACGCCTTTTCCATAGCCAAGCGATGGCGTTCTCTAATCGCCAAACTCGATTTTGCCGCACGCTGCGACAAGGTCTCTCGGACCTCATCAATCAGTTCCGAAAGTCCTTGGCCGGTAAGACCAGAAATCGCAAAATCACTGACTTCTCGAAGATCTGCTTTCGGTTTCCTGACTACATCACCTGGGCGCGCAGGAATTGGTACGTCACTACCATCTTCGACCAAGAAAATGCGAAGATCTGCGTCCTCCGCACGCTGAATAGCACGCTCTACGCCAACCTGCTCGACTTCGTCGTCGCTTTCTCGAATTCCAGCTGTATCCAATAAAGTGACAGGCAGGCCCTTTAAATCCATCCGCACCTCAATCACATCACGGGTCGTACCCGCATACTTTGATGTAATAGCTGCTTGTCGATTTGCTAACGCATTGAGAAGAGTAGATTTTCCTACATTTGGAGCTCCAACGATAGCCACTTCAAACCCAGAGCGCACGCGTTCAGCTATAGCACTTCCCGCGATCTCCGTTTTAAGGTCCTTCTCCACCGAACGTAGAAGCTGATCGACCTCCGGCATCACATCGGTCGGCACATCTTCATCAGCAAAATCTATCGTCGCTTCGATCAAGGCTGCAGCCCTGATCAAAGCTGCGCGCCAGTCTTCCACCTTTTGTGTCAACTTACCGGTCAAAACACGTTGCGCTTGAACCCGCTGAACCTCGGTTTCAGCGTCTATTAGATCAGCCAAGCCTTCAATTTGTGTAAGATCCAGCTTACCGTTTTCCAACGCGCGGCGGGTGAACTCTCCGGCCTCAGCAACCCGAACGCCATCCAGGTTCAACAAACAGGACTGAACAGCATTTGCAACGGCGATACTGCCATGCAAATGGAGTTCCACAACGTCCTCACCTGTGAAGCTTTTTGGGGACCGGAAAGGCAAAACAAGCGCCTGGTCAAGGATTGCGCCATCCAAATCCCGAAGCGTTCGAAGCGCGAAACGATGGCTATCCGGGACATGACCCCCCAGCTTTTGTGCTACTTCGAAGGCCAAAGAACCCGATATCCGAACTACAGCAACGCCGGATCTGCCCTGTCCACTAGCAAGAGCAAATATCGTATCCACTGATCTAACTCACTGATTTACAGCATTTACGTGTTCATTGAGTCAAAAAAATCGCCGTTGGTCTTTGTCTGTTTTAACTTAGAAATCAAAAACTCAATCGCATCTGTGGTACCCATCGGGTTCAGGATACGCCGCAAAACAAATGTCTTCGCAAGATCCGTCTTGTCCACCAGAAGATCTTCCTTCCGGGTTCCCGATTTCAAGATGTCGATAGCTGGGAACACGCGTTTGTCTGCGATTTTCCGATCGAGGACGATTTCCGAGTTACCAGTGCCCTTGAACTCTTCGAAGATGACTTCATCCATACGGCTGCCTGTATCGATCAAGGCCGTCGCGATAATGGTGAGTGATCCGCCTTCTTCGATGTTTCGAGCTGCACCAAAGAAGCGCTTGGGTCTCTGTAGAGCATTGGCGTCTACACCGCCGGTCAGAACCTTGCCAGAGGATGGGACAACCGTATTGAACGCCCGACCAAGCCGGGTAATCGAATCGAGCAGGATAACAACATCGCGCTTGTGCTCCACCAACCGCTTTGCTTTTTCGATAACCATCTCGGAAACGGCGACGTGACGCGTCGCCGGTTCATCAAATGTGGACGAGATGACCTCGCCTTTGACCGATCGCTGCATATCAGTCACCTCTTCCGGGCGTTCATCGATCAGAAGGACAATGAGATAGCACTCGGGATGATTCTTTTCGATCGACGAGGCGATGTTCTGCAACAGCACCGTCTTACCTGTCCGTGGTGGAGCCACAATCAAAGACCGTTGCCCTTTTCCAATAGGCGAAACCAAATCAATGATCCTTGCGGAGCGGTCCTTTACAGTCGGATCGTCGGTCTCCATCGTCAAACGCTCATCGGGATAAAGAGGCGTCAGGTTGTCAAAAGCGATCTTGTGACGCGCTTTTTCCGGCTCTTCGAAATTGATCTTCGTGGCCGTTGTCAGAGCAAAATAGCGTTCATTTTCATCGGGCGCCTTAATAACACCTTCAATCGTATCGCCGGTCCGTAAAGAAAACTGCCGGATCATGTCAGGCGAAACGTAGATGTCGTCCGGACCTGGCAGATAGTTGGCTTCGGGTGATCGCAAGAAACCAAAACCGTCCTGGAGCACTTCAAGAACCCCATCACCGGACACTTCCCATCCTTCATCCGCACGTTCGCGCAGGATCTGGAACATCATTTCACCCTTACGCATAGTCGAAGCATTCTCGATCTCGAGATCTTCGGCCATGGCAAGAAGGTCCTTGGGACTTTTTGCCTTCAGGTCAGAAAGGTTCAGGCGCTCAGTGCTCATAGCAATACCTTTGTCAGCCATGATGGGCTGACATCAAACAATGTGGATTGACACGGTGTGATCCCGGACGGGCCGCTAAAGCCCACGTAAGGTCATCATCGGTTTGAGTCAATTGCTTAGAAGCGGATTACGACCGATAGAACAACAACAACCATGAGTACGGTCGGGACTTCGTTCATCATGCGATAGCTGCGACCCTCCAGAACCGGGCCTCCGGCTGCGAACTTCTTTCTTTGACCCGCGAGCCAGCCGTGAAAGCCGGACATCGCCAGGACGCCAAAGCCTTTCGTCCATGGCCAGATCTGAGACCAATCAACAATACCCGGTGTCAGAACGAGCAACAGACCGAACACCCATGTCGCGATCATCGCAGGGTTCATAATCACCTTGAGAAGCTTGATCTCCATCACCTGGAAGAGATCATGCATGTCTCCCGCAAGCCCCACGCGTTCGGAATGATAGACATACAGCCGAGGAAGGTAAAACAATGCTGCCATCCATGCGATCACAGACATGATGTGGAAGGCTTTGACCCACGGGTAGATCATACCCAGAACGTCACTCATGCTTTGTCCCCTTTCAGAGACTGTTCATTAATAAATAAATAAGAAAGAAAAAAGATTGATGATGAAGTAGGGGCGTCGCTGATCGTGGATAACAGTTTTGTGACAGTGGTTATCCGCAGTGTGGATAGAATAGGTGACTGGTACGAAATAGAGATGTAGTTCAAAAATTACCAATTTTAACAATTAGTTATGTCAAGTCTGACGACACCTTCGACTGTATATCTTTCTGCATAACTTTGTATCTTCCTTTTTGTTCACAGTGTCAGACTTATCCTTTTCCTAAGCGGATGAAATCTTAACAGACGGTTAAGTTGCTGGCACTCACCCGATGACTTGCAGCAACACGGACTTTGGCGCACAAACACACTCGTTCATCGCGTCAGGTTGTTCGCAGGCATATCCACATGCAAAATCAGCTTGTTTTGGCTTCTGGTTCGTCAGTCCGGGCTATGTTGCTTCGGAATGCAGGTCTCAGTCTTACGGTTAAACCAGCGCGCGTAGACGAAACCAGCATCAAGGCTGCCCTTCTCGCTGAAAAGGCGTCGCCCCGTGACATCGCTGATGCGCTAGCCGAGATGAAGGCGCGAAAGGTCTCGGATAGCTTTTGGGATCAGTTCGTCATCGGTTGCGACCAGGTTCTTGATTTCCAAGGGACGATGATCTCGAAAGCTCCTGACAAAGGGGAGGCCCTTGCGATCTTGAGATCTATGCAGAACCAGAAGCACACGCTGTTTTCAGCGGTGGTCATCTACTTTGAAGGACAACCAGTCTGGCGCCACATCGGACAGGCTCGTCTTCATATGCGGCCTAGTTCGGATTCATACCTTAAGTCATATCTCGAACGAAATTGGCATTCAGTTCAAGGGGCGGTAGGTTGCTACAAGCTTGAGGAGGAGGGTGTACGACTGTTCCGAAAAGTCGAAGGCGACTACTTTCACGTACTCGGGCTGCCGCTTCTGGAAATATTGGACTATCTTGCTATCCGCGGAGTGATTGAACAATGAACCGTATCCCGCTGGCTGGTGTCATCGGATCACCCATTTCCCATTCACGATCCCCACAGTTACATCGGCACTGGCTTCGTCAGCTTGGCTTGCCTGGATACTACATCCCCATGGACGTATCGACAGAGGATCTTCGGACAGTTCTTCAAACATTGCCGAAAATGGGTTTTGTCGGTGTGAACATCACCATTCCGCACAAAGAAAAAGTGCTGGATCACGCCGATCTCGTGACAGATCGCGCTACACTGATTGGCGCCGCAAACACAATCATTTTTCGAAAAGACGGCATAATCCACGCTGACAATACGGATGGGTATGGGTTCATAGAAAACCTCAAGACGGGCGCGCCCCATTGGGATGCAAGGCAAGGATCCGTTGTTGTTCTAGGAGCGGGTGGCGCGGCAAGGGCCGTGATCGCATCGTTGCTTGATAATGGCGTCCCCGAAATCCTCCTGTGCAACCGCACGCGAATCAGGGCGGAAAAACTGTCCGATGATTTTGGCAACCGGGTTAGCGTGGTTGATTGGGTACAAGCTGGAAACGTCATCGAAGACAGTACACTTGTGGTGAACACGACATCGTTGGGTATGACGGGAAAGCCGGAACTTCGGGTGCCGCTGGACGGACTGAACAAGCAGAGTATCGTCACTGATCTTGTCTACACGCCATTAAAAACAGGGCTACTTAAGGATGCTGATGCGCGCGGATGCACGACCGTCGATGGCCTTGGCATGCTTCTTCATCAGGCCGTGCCCGCGTTTGAAAGGTGGTTTGGTGAACGGCCTCCGGTGGATGAGGCAACACGAACGGCAACGCTACGCTGATGTTCAAGCTTGGTCTCACAGGTTCGATCGGTATGGGCAAATCGACGACTGCAAAGATGTTTATGAAGGAAGGTTGCGCCGTTTGGGATGCTGATGTCGCAGTTCATGGACTTTATGCGAAATCTGGCGCAGCCGTCGCGCCGATTGAGCAGCTTTACCCAGATGTTGTCATTAATGGATCGATAAACCGTGATCGCCTGCGTCAACTCATTTCAGAGGATCCGGAGGTGTTGAAAAAGATTGAGACCATCGTTCATCCTTTGGTGGCGTTAGACCGTCAGAACTTCATATCCGCCGCAGATGCTAAAATCGGCGTCTTTGATATCCCGCTTCTGTTTGAAACTGGCGGTGACACTTACATGGATGCAATCGCCTGTGTTTATGTGGAGGCTGAAACGCAAAAGGCACGTGTCTTGGAACGTGGAACGATGACTGAAGATCAGTTTGAAACTATTCTGGCCAAGCAGATTCCGATCGCTGAGAAACGTGCGAAATCTGATTTCGTGATTGAGACCGATACACTTGAACACGCCTGTGCACAGGTTCAATCTGTGGTTAAAGCAATCGAAAGGCAGATCAATGCGGGAAGTCGTCCTTGATACTGAAACCACGGGTCTCGATCCAGAAACTGGCGATCGTATCGTGGAAATCGGTGCGGTTGAACTAATCGGTCATGTTGCGACAGGAAAAACCTATCACCAGTACATCAATCCAGAGCGGGCAATGTCAGAAGACGCCTTCGCGGTTCACGGTCTTGGTGATGACTTTTTGCGTGACAAACCAACCTTCGCCCAGATCGGCGAGGACTTTCTAACGTTCATAGGTGACGCGAAGCTTGTCATCCACAATGCGGCCTTCGACATGAAGTTCCTGAATGCAGAACTGAAGTGGATGAACGCACCGCAGCTGCCAATTGAGCGGGCCGTAGACACACTGGTGATTGCGCGTAGAAAATTTCCAGGTTCACCAGCGTCATTGGATGCCTTGTGTCGACGTTTCAACATCGACAATTCCGCCCGGACTTTGCACGGCGCACTTCTTGACAGCGAAATCCTTGCTGAAGTCTATCTTGAACTGATCGGCGGTCGGCAACCGGACTTTGCTTTGTCTGTACGTGATGCATCCGCAAAAGGCCCGGAGGCGGAGAATTGGACACCAACCCCTCGTCCCAATACGCTGAAATCAAGGCTGACCTCTTCAGAGAAATCAGCGCATGACCAGTTCATCAAAAAACTAGGTGATCAGGTGCTTTGGAGAACCTGACATCAGGCGTCCGCCCGAGGTTGTTCTGCCTGCCGACGTGCAATTTCATTGCGATACATCGACACAAAATCGATGGTCTCTAAGTTCAGCGGCGGAAAACCACCGTCCCGCGTGACATCGCTGACCACACGACGCAAGAACGGAAAGATCATCCGCGGACACTCGATCAGAAGAAACGGATGCATCTGATCCTCGGGAACATTCTCGATATGGAAGATTCCCACGTAGTCCACCTCGAGAACAAAAAGCACGGCATCGCCGTCCTTCGCCTTTGATGTGATGTTGAGCTTGATGGCCGTCTCAAACTGGTGGTCCGCTCCTCGCTTCTTCGCATCAAGGTTCACCTGAACCTGAACGTCAGGTTGCACATCACCGGCACCGCCCTGCTGGGCCATGATGTTCTCAAAGGACATGTCGCGGACGTATTGTCCTAAGACGCGCATCACAGGTGGCGTTGGCTGTTGGGCGGCGGCTTCATTCTCGGCCATGAAATTCTCCAAAGGATTATCACTTTGGACGTCTGGTATCAGCTTGACCTGATGGCCTCAATCCTTCGTCCATCCAGATGGTCCCTGGCGTCGGACGGTATCTGACGGAACTTCTTCAAATTCTGCATCATAAACCTCATTTGGCGGAGAATGCGGTTCATGCTTGGTTGAGAAGGAGCTGACCTTGACCCGACCGCGCAACCAAAGAAACGCAGCTGACCGAACTTGGGGGATCAGGAAGGCGAATCCGACTGCATCTGTGAAAAAACCGGGCGTCAAAAGAAGCGCTCCGGAAAACAGGATCATCGCGCCATGGGCCAGCGGCTCTGTCGGGTCGCGTAGTTCCGAAAAAGATGTCCGCAATCGCCCTAACGCGATCATCCCCTGGTTCCGCACAAGGAATGTCCCAAGGATGGCCGTCAGAACCACGATTAGCAATGTCCACGGGAGACCGATAGCGCCTCCGATCTGCACAAAAAGCGCAATCTCGATAAGAGGACCGGCCAAGAATGCCAGAAACAGCCACATCGTCGCATGTCCTTTCGTAGAGCCGCGGTAGACTTGTCGTATATCGTCACCTACATAAGGGCGGATGATGCTCGATACCACGTCTACCCGCCTGCAATGAGGTTTTGATGAATTCCCCCCTCGTTCAATTGCTGGTTCTCGCCGGCATAGCGATCTTTTTGATTTTACGTCTCAAGAACGTTCTTGGGACGCGTGAGGGGTTTGAACAACCTCCTGTTCCAAAGCCGCGCCAAGATCGAGCGCCACGCCCCGATTTCGAAGTGATCGAAGGTGGGCCGGATCTTGATATCACGGATCATGTGGAAGACGGCAGCGACGAAGCCAGCGCATTGGCTGAAATGAAGCGACTTGAATCGTCTTTCAATGTATCTGATTTTCTTCAGGGTGCGCGCGGTGCTTACGAGATGATCGTCATGGGTTATGAACGGGGCGAGCTGTCCGAAATTCAGCCATTCCTTGGTGAGACAGTATATGAAAGCTTTGTCGACGGGGTGGCCGCCCGCGAGGATCAGGGTCTGACGATAGAGGCAGATTTTATCGGTGTGCGTGAGATGAAGTTGGTCGACGCTACGATCGATCCAGACACCAACGAAGCCGAGATCTCCATTCGCTTCGTTGCCGAGTTGACATCAGCTGTGCGTGACAGAGGCGGTGATATCGTCGAAGGTAGCCTGACCGACGTGAAGCGCCAAAAGGACACCTGGGCTTTTGCCCGGATAATGGGCTCGGACGATCCAAATTGGCTTTTGGTTTCAACAGACGCCTAAGGTCTCTGATCTTTGCTTCTACAGCTTTTCTGCTGCCACATACAGTGTCGGCCGAAGTCACCCATTCTATACTTTCATTCGAAGATCTGGATAGGTGGGAACGCGATGATCATGCGGATGCGTTGGAAGTGTTCCGCAGCACTTGCCAGGATATAAAGGAAGACGACTGGCAAACACTTTGTGGTTTCGCTGAAGGCGATCCCAACCCCAAGGAGTTCTTCGAGCTTTTTTTCCGACCGGTCTTGATCGAAGATGGAAATGATCCGCTTTTTACTGGTTACTTCGAACCCGAGCTTTCCGGTTCCCTAACCCGAACGGATCGTTTTCAGTATCCTGTTTACAAGGTCCCGCGCGAGGTGCGTGGTGGGGCCGTTTGGCTGGACCGTCGGGCGATCGTCGAGACAGGGATCCTCGAAGAGCGCGGTCTCGAAATTGCGTGGGTCGATGATCCGGTCGAACTTTTCTTCCTTCAAATTCAAGGATCTGGTCGGATCCGTCTTCCAGACGGATCAATGATCCGCGTCGGTTACGGTGCTGCAAATGGTCACGAGTATCGCTCGATAGGTGTGGAGCTGGTGCGGCGGGGGATCTATAAATCGCATCAGGTCAGCGCGCAGGTCATCCAAAACTGGGTTCGCCGAAATCCGGAACAGGGACGCGAGCTATTGTTCCACAATCCTTCGTATGTTTTTTTCCGTGAGGTTTCCGAAATCGCGCCTGAAAAAGGCCCGCTTGGCGCGATGAACCGCTCGGTCACCGCAATGCGTTCTGTGGCGATTGACCCCAGGTTTGTCCCTTTGGGCGCACCCGTCTGGATCGAGAAAGATGGGCAGTCTCCCTTTCGTCGCTTGATGATTGCGCAAGATACAGGTTCCGCGATCAAGGGTGCGCAGCGTGCCGACATCTTTTTCGGCACCGGCAAGGAGGCGGGTCGAAAGGCAGGTCGTCTGCGTGACCCGGGCCGTCTGATTGTCTTGATACCTGTCGATCGCGCTTTTGCCATGCAATCTGACCTTGAGTCATGACCAAGCGGCGTCTTCGTGCGGATGAACTGGAGTTGTGGCGCAAAGTGACCACCAGTGCCGTGCCGCTGGACAAAAGGCGGTCGTTCACATCAGACGACATTGATCTTGGCTCTGACAAACCACCGGAACGTTCTGTTTCATTGGCGGATTTCGAAAAAGCACCTGAAGCACGAAAAAACGGAGGCCCGCGACAGTCGAAGTCCCTTACTCGGATTGCGCTGGCACCGGCCGATATGTTGCGAATGGATAAGAAGGTGTTCTCGCAACTCAAGCGTGGCAAATCCAAACCCGAAGCCCGGATAGACCTGCACGGCATGACAATTGATCAAGCGCATCCAAGTTTAAGCCGGTTTATCTTGTCCGCCCACAGTGAAGGCAAACGGCTGATCCTGGTGATTACCGGTAAAGGTAAGCAAAAGGATCAAGATGGTCCTATACCTGTTCGTCTTGGAGTTTTGCGCCAACAGGTGCCGCAATGGCTGTCATTGCCGCCATTATCGTCGGTGGTCTTGCAGGTGACAGAAGCCCATACACGTCATGGCGGTGGGGGTGCCTACTATGTTTACCTTCGAAGAAACCGCTAAGGCTGGGCAAAGCTTATCGACCTTCAAAGCCCTCGCCTAGCACGAATGTCCGGGCTGAGCCGGTATCTACGCCCATCCGTGCACCCCGACCTCGCAAGAACTCACTGTCGAGGTCGGCGGATCTGCGGAACAGTTGGAGCAGTGCGGGTGAACTGCCAGCGGTAAAATGATTGCCATTGCCTTCGGCAAACTCGGAAACATCGACGATTGACACTGGCAGATCTGAAACGGCTTTGCTGTCTTGAAGGTTACCAAGCCGCTCCTGATCACCGCGTATGCGGGCCGAAAGCCTGAGCACCCTGTCCTTTCGAGACACCATGATCACGAACGGATCGGGCACCGTTTGGAATGCCCCGATCTGTCCCCGAAAAACAGCAGGGTTGAGATCGGGTGCGATAAGGATGACACCGGTGATGTTGCGACCGACCCAGCCGGGTTCTGCAATCTCGATTTGTCGCAAAGTCTCCATCAACAATGCTGACCCCATCGAGTGGGCAACCAAAACTTGCCCCGGATTGTCTGCAGACGCCAACATTCGAAGAAGTCTTTCAAGACCGTCTCGCGCGAATAATGCACTGTCGCGGTCGTACTCATAACCCAGTGGATTGCCGCGGCTCGGCCAAGCATAGCTCACGAAGGCGCCAGGCAATTCTAGGTCTTGCGCAAGCTGTGCCATACGGAACGCCGCATCGGTGAAGCTGTTGTTGTAACCATGAATGAAGACTGTGACTTCCCTTGTGTCCGGTGTGGAGCTTTGGAAGGAGTCTTTGACGTCGCCCAGAAAGTCACCGCCGTTCTGGTACATCTCCCGCTCAGTCATCACAAAGTGGCGTCGCGGATCGGGGCGGCTTCTGCCGTCGGGTATCGTTCCGAGTTCCCGCTCCGAAGGGACTGATACGCCTACCCGCATCATCTGAAGCTCTTCAGATCGGCCGAAACCGAATGTCCCGTCGCTTTTCATGGCGCGCGTCGTTCCAAGGAAGATGGTCTTGATATCACCAAATCCCAGAGCGGTTGGCAGTATCGGTCCGTCCGTGCGACTGGAACAGGAAACCAGCAGCAACAAAGCGATAAATGAAAGAGTCCGCAACTTAGTCATGCGAAGACCTAATCAGATTTTTACGATTTATAGAACATACCTGCTCACATCGGCGGATTTTGTCAGCTCGCCCAGGTTGTCGTCGACAAATGCGGCATTAACGATGACCTCATCCCCGTTCCGATCTGGTGCTGAGAAGGAAAGATCTTCAAACACCCGTTCCATCACCGTGTAGAGGCGCCGCGCGCCTATGTTTTCGATGCTTTGATTGACGTCTGCCGCAATACGGGCAAGGGCCGCGATGCCATCTTCTGTGAACGACACGGTGACGTGTTCGGTTCCCATCAAGGCTGTGTATTGCCGGGTTAGGGCATTGTCAGTTTCTGTCAGAATTCGCACAAAATCTTCTTCAGTTAGTGCGCGCAGCTCGACCCGGATGGGTAGTCGTCCCTGCAATTCCGGAAGAAGATCGGAGGGCTTCGCAATATGAAAGGCACCGGATGCGATGAACAGGATATGGTCTGTTTTTACTGGCCCATGTTTGGTCGAAACAGTTGTGCCCTCGATCAATGGCAAGAGATCACGCTGAACGCCTTCGCGGCTCACTTCGCCGCCCCTCGCATCTGAGCGTGTTGCGACCTTGTCGATTTCATCAAGGAATACGATCCCATTTTGCTCAACGGCCGTAAGAGCAGCCTTTGTCACCGCGTCATCATCAAGCAGCTTGTCCGCTTCCTCTCCGATCAGCGCGTCATAGCTGTCGGCAACACTCATGCGTTTTCGTGTGGTCCGTCCACCCAGAGCTTTCCCGAAAAGCTCACCGATATTCATCATCCCCATATTCGATCCAGGCTGTCCCGGTATCTCCATCATCGGGAACGGATTGCTTGTATCCGCGATATCAAGTTCGATCATAGTATCGTCAAGCTCGCCTGCCTTCAGTTTTTTGCGAAACATCTCACGCGTACTGTCGCGCGCGTCACTTCCGGCAATCGCCTCAATCACCCGGTCTTCTGCGGCCTGATGGGCTCGTGCCTTAACATCCTCGCGCATGTGGTCGCGCGTCATTGCGATGGCTGAATCCACCAGATCCCGGATGATCTGTTCGACGTCTCGACCGACATACCCGACCTCGGTAAACTTGGTCGCCTCCACTTTCAGAAAGGGCGCTCTGGCGAGTTTTGCGAGGCGCCGGCTGATTTCTGTCTTGCCGACGCCAGTGGGGCCGATCATGAGGATATTCTTTGGGTATACCTCGTCACGCAGATCGTCTGACAATTGCTTGCGCCGCCAGCGATTGCGCAAGGCAACGGCGACAGCGCGCTTGGCGTCTTTCTGTCCGATGATAAAGCGGTCGAGCTCGCTCACGATTTCGCGGGGGGTCAAATCGGTCATGCGAGCGCTTTCATATGTGTTTCGTCAGTCATCATATCATCAAACCATTCAGGATAGCGCCGCACCGGCGCTGCCGCAGCGCCGATCTTTTCAATCTCGTCCGCTGTAAGGGTTATGCCGGTGCTTACCAGGCTGGTCTCAAGCTGGCCAATTTTGTTGGCGCCGACGATCACGGTATGGTTCTGCGACTGATTCAAGATCCACGCCAAAGCGACCTGGGCCAGGCTGGCATTGTGAGCCTCTGCCGAAGTGGAAAGTGCTTTGATTGCTGCTTCAGCTTGACAGGGATTCGTCCCCAAAAAATCACCTTCCGACAATCGCCCGTCTTCAGCTTGCAGATCCGAGATGTCGTATTTTCCAGTTAGCAAACCACCAGCAAGCGGTGACCATGCCATAAGCCCCAGACCCATCGCTTTCGACATGGGCAGTACATCCTTTTCGATGTCCCGTGCCACGACATTGTAAAGGTATTGCCCCGCGATGAAGGGTGAAAAGCCCATGTCTTTCTGCATCTGAACCGCCCGCGCGACCTGCCATGCAGGCCAGTTGGAGCATCCGAGATACCGGACTTTCCCTTGCTTTACGACGTCGTTCAGCGCGGCCAGTGTTTCTTCCAAAGGTGTCGTGAAATCGGTCTTATGGACGACCAACAGATCGATCCAGTCGGTGTTCAGCCGTTCCAGACACCCATTGACCGATGCCATGATATGGCCACGGCAAAGGCCCGCATCGGTAATTCGTTCGCTTTGGCGAAAGCCAAGTTTCGTGCAGATTATCGCGTTCTGCCGTTTTCTGTTCAGCGCAGCACCAAGGATCTTTTCGGCGTCGCCCCCTGAATAGCCATCTGCGGAATCAAAAAAGTTCACACCGGCATCAATGGCCATGTCGACCATCCGCTTTGCATCGTCCTTGCCAGTATTCGCGATGCCCGGAATGAAGTCCGATCCCAAGGTGAAGGTCATAGTTCCAAGCGCAAGACGAGAGACAATCAGACCCGAATGACCAAGTCGGGTGTAGTTCATATCTGTCATTTCTCGATCGTCTCCACGGTCAGATTGCCGTTTGTATAAACGCAAATGTCTGCAGCGATCGCCATCGCTTCACGTGCGACATCTTCGGCGCTTCGGTCGCTGTCCATCATGCCCCGCGCGGCGGCAAGGGCATAGTTCCCGCCGGAACCTATGGCGGCGACATCGTGTTCTGGTTCAAGGACATCGCCCGCGCCCGTGATCACCAGAAGGTCGCTGCCGTCCGATACGATCAGCATGGCCTCAAGCTTTTGCAGATACTTGTCGGTCCGCCAGTCCTTGGCCAATTCAACACTTGCCCGCGCAAGCTGGCCGGGTGTCGCTTCCAGCTTGGCCTCGAGGCGCTCCAACAACGTGAAAGCATCCGCCGTTGACCCCGCAAAGCCTGCGACCACGTCAAAACCACCCGGGCTTAGCCTTCGCACCTTCCGGGCCGTGCCTTTGATAACGGTTTGGCCAAGCGAAACCTGTCCATCACCAGCAATGACAATCTTTCCGCCCTTTTTCACTCCGATGATTGTTGTTCCGTGCCAACCGGGAAAGTCCTCGCGCGGCATTGCCAGCTCCTTGATCTTTTCTGGAAATTTATATGACCCGCAGGTCTGGCCGGCACAAGGGCGCACATGTTCCCGCATAGAAAAGGCGCCCCGAAGGACGCCTTTGGCGATTGAGTTGACGAAGACAGCTTAAATCGATTCTTCGATCCAGCTTTGCAGGGCTGCCTTGGGCTTTGCTCCGGCCATGTTCGACACGACCTGACCGTCTTTGAAGATGAACAGTGCAGGGATACCGCGAACGCCCATTTGTGCGGGCGAGTTTGGATTTTCGTCCACATTCACCTTCACGATTTTAACCTTGCCCGCCATTTCGTCAGACAATTCTTCGAGCGCGGGTCCGATCTGTTTACAAGGACCGCACCATTCTGCCCAGAAATCTACAAGAACGGGCATGTCGGCGTTTTTGACTTCGGTGTCGAAGGTGTCGTCTGACACAGCAAGGGTAGCCATGGAATATCTCCTAAGGGCAACGGCGTAGGCTGGTAAGTTAGGTGTCCGCCTCATCAGCGTCAAGATATTGGCAGCGTTCAAGGGCTGCTATCACCATGTCGTGTGAAAACACCATCAGCTCAGCAGGTCGGGTCCAAAGAATGGCGGTTTCAATCGCTCGGTCGGAGTACACTTGGCCAAGTGCAGCAGCATATGCACCCAACTGCCGGAGCAAACCTTCCGGGCATGTTTCGGATGATTCTGGAACGATCCGGTTTGTCTTGAAGTCGACTGCAAGGATCCGTTCAGGTGTAACAATCAAACGGTCGATGATCCCGTGAATGCGGTTGCCTTCGAGATCAGCGGTAATCGGAACTTCGGCCAATGTCCCTACTGAGAAAACGGACTGCAGGGACGGTGCCCGCAGAACATTCAGCGCCTCGGCCCTTCCTTGGGCAATCATGTCTGGTGTCAGCAGTGGCTGTGCGTCGGCCGTAGCAAAGACGGCGGGCCAGTCTTCCTGCGGACTGAGTGACAGCTTTTCCAACAGGAGATGAACGTATGATCCGTATGCAAGCGCCAACTCGGTCTCTAGTCCCTCGCCGGGCAGTGTTTTCTCACCACCCAGATCCGACGGGGACAGGCTTCGTGCTCTTTGAGGTGCGGTACCTATTTTGAGACCAAAGTGATTTTCGAGCTTCATTGGCGGGTCATCAGTGTGCGTGGCCCGTTTTGCTTTGAGCCCTGACCAATCACCAAGCTCCAGCCGTTTTCCTTCTCCGACGGGGGTCTGCAGCGTTTTGGCCTGCGTCGCTTCCAGACCCTTTTTGATGATCTGATGCCAGCTGGTGTTATCCTTGCTGTGATCACCAGCGCCTGCGACGATCAGCCATTTCTCGGCACGCGTCAGTGCTACATAAAGAAGCCGCATCCTTTCGCTCATCTGTGCGGACTTCATTTCATCCATACGCCTGCGCATAGGAATCGGTTGCAGATCGCTTTTGGCCTTCAATACCGCTCTGTCATCCACAAGAAGGATTTCATCACGGACATCGTTTTTTCGCGCGGCGCAATCGGGCAGAATGACAATGGGCGCCTCTAGCCCCTTGGCCCCGTGAACAGTCATTACCCTGATCTGATTGGATGCGCTGTCGATCTGCCGCTTGATCTCGAGATCGTCTATTTCCATCCACGCCAGAAATCCGGTCAGGCTGGGAACAGCATTTCGTTCGTAGGACAAGGCCTGCAAAAGCAGCGCGTTTATGCCATCTTCGGCCTCGGTTCCCAGTCGCGCAACGATACGTGCGCGGCCAGAGTGTCGGGTCAGCATCCGCTCGATAAGATCATAGGGACGCAGAAAATCCACCTGGTCGCGCAAATCTTGCAGGACGTCTACTGTCTTCGGATATTCGGTTTTCCGCTCTCGCAAAGCAGGCCAAAGATGCTCTGTTTTGCGATAGTGGGCGAGATCGAACAGCTCTGCCTCATCCAACCCAAACAAGGGTGATCTCAGGGCTGTCGCCAAGGCAAGGCTGTCTTCAGGCGTTGCGAGGAATGATAGAAGCGCACCCAGATCGCGCACCGCAAGCTCCGCGCCGACTTTCAGCCGGTCTGCACCTGCGATAGGAAGGTCGGCTTCCTTGCAGGCGCGGATGATCTCGGGGAATATGCCGCTTCGTTTCTGAACGAGGATCAGAAAATCTCTTGCCCGAGCGGGCTGCCCCGCGCCATCACCACTCGGAACCAGAACTTTTTCGTCGATCAAGTTTCGGATTGTTCTGGCGATGTGCTGCGAAAGGATAGCATCCTGATGCTCTGGGCTGCGCTGATCTACGGGGTCGTACCATTTGCGATCGTCGGTTTGAGATGTCCTTTCGACCAAGGGCCACAAATCTACACGACCGGGCAAATCGGATTTGAATGCCCTGTGTTTGGAATCCATTTTGCCTTCAAAGATTGCATCGACAAGCTTCAGGATCGCTGGCGATGAGCGAAAAGAGTATTCCAGTGTTAGTTTCTGCAAGCGCTGCCCCGAATGGGACAACTGCCCATCAAAATGCGTCTGCATCCGATCGAATTCTTCAGGATCGGCCCCCTGGAAGGAGTAGATCGACTGCTTTTTGTCGCCGACTACAAAAATCGTGCGATGATCTTGACCCTGCGCGCCGTGCCCCGATGCAAATTCTTCCGCGAGTTTGCAGATCACCTCCCATTGCATCGGGCTTGTGTCCTGTGCCTCATCCACGAGGATGTGATCAATACCGCCGTCGATCCGATAAAGCACCCAAGCCGCAACGCTTGGATTGGTCAACAAGGACCGTGTCTTCAGGATCAGATCGTCAAAATCAAGCAAACCACGCAAGGTCTTGGCCGTTTCATAGCGCGCGACAAAGTCTTGGGCAAAGGTGTGAAGTGCAATTGTTGTCTCTGCTGCTTTAAGCGCAAGACGGCGTTCTCGTGCGGTTTCAACACGAAGCATGAGCGCTTCGAATTGTGGCATGAGATCGGCGTTCGCTTCTCGGATGGCCGTTGTCGGAACGCTTCCAATCTTTGCTGAAAAGGGTTGTTTCGCGCTTGGTCCTGTCAGGAGGACGGTTTCGAGGATTGGTAAAACGTCCAAGCTGAGATGATGAATGCTTTGAAGCGTACGGCCCAGCCGCTCATCATTCGTGCCGCTTGCCAGCAAGATCGGCACAAGCGCTTGAAGGACATTCAGATCGCCTTCGAAGAACACCTCTTCTTCAATTTCTGTTCGGGTGAGATCCGTATCCACCCCAAAAAGTGCTCTCGCCGCGCCACCGTCCAAACCCTCAGAAAAAGCGGCCTTGTGTTTGATGATCTCGCGCGTCAGCCCGAGAAAATCCTCGCCTGAATAGTGCTGAGCAAGCTCAGTGACGAGATTTCTGGTGGCCCCACTTGCCATTTCGTCCACAATCTCGGCGCGTAGCAGATCCGCAGCACGGTCCTCGATTTCGGTGAATTGCGGGGTAACACCAGCCTCAAGCGGGAAACGCCGTAATAAAGCGGCGCAGAACGAATGAATTGTCTGGATTTTTAGACCACCCGGCGCTTCGATTGCCCGGGCAAAGAGCGTTCGCGCGTCGTCAAGCGACACAGCCGTATTGGTCACACCAAGTTCGGACAAAGCCGAGCGAAGTTCCGCGTCGTCCAGCATGGCCCAGGCGCCCAGACGCTGAAACAGTCGGTTCTGCATCTCAGATGCTGCGGCCTTTGTGTATGTTAGGCAAAGAATATGCTGTGGTTCGACCCCTTCCAGAAGCAGCCTCGCCACGCGATCGGTTAGCACCCGTGTCTTGCCGGAACCAGCGTTTGCGGAAAGCCACGTTGAACGTTCGGGCAGCGAAGCGGTCAGTTGTCTTCGGCTTGCGTCCTGGATGCTCACCGCCCGACATCCCTCGGCACGGGGTCTTGGGTTGCGTCCCACTCACCATGTCTGGCGAGTTGATCATAAGCGCCGACCAGAGCTTCCCTTTCGATTGCGCGTCTGGATGAAAAGCCCTGTGCCTGATCAAGATAAGAGCCGATAAGTCCCGAAAGTTGTTCCAGCAGTTCGGGTGCGGGTGTATCGCCTATCGGTGCTTCAACGACTTTGGGCGAGGTTCCGATCCCGATAAACGCCGCCCTCTCAACCGGTCGCAATCCAACTTTCCGAAACGCGCCTTCCTCTACCATGGCTGCTTCAATCAGCAGTTGCTTATCGAAATACCTTTGTTGGCTCACGCTGGGTGGCGCGCCGGTTTTGTAGTCATATATGATGGCCTCACCCGCTTCGGTCAGGTCAATCCTGTCGGCCATGCCCCGTAGTGTGACATTGATGGATTTCAGGACTAACTCGCCTTTTGCGTCTTCTTCAAACGCGATCGGGCGCGTCTTGCTTTGCCGCAGTATCTCACCATCCACAAACCAATCGGCAACGCGCATCAGCTTTGCCAGCCAAAGCGCGCGGGCGGCGGGCCATGGCACGTCGGCCTCCAGTGTTCTGTGCGCAATCTTGACGAACGCTTCTTTGGTCAGCCGTTCGGGATGACTAAGCGTTGCCTTGACGAATTCTTCTAATGCACTGTGGCTTACGATCCCTCGTTCGAGCGCACTTGGCGTTGGTACCAGCGGGTTAAGCGGTCGCAAGCGCAGGCAGTGTTTTGCATAAATCGCGTAGGGATCCCGGATCAGCGTTTTGATCTCAGTGACTGACAATATCCGCGGCCGAACTTCGGCTGGCGGCCTTGGTGATGGACGCTGCGTCTTTTGAATAGGTTCTACCGCTTCCATGGCATCGACACGCTGAAGCCAGGCATCGCCGCGTTTGACCATGTCGTCCCAGGCTGATTTCCCGCCCTGTGTTTCAAGGCCATTCATCAGATTTTGCAAACGGTTGAGCCACCGGGACGGGACGGTTTCCGCATCATCTGATCGGATTGAGCGGGTAAGCCAGACTTCAGGCGCTGCGATGGCCTGTTGGTAATCATGGGCGGACAGACCAATCCGGCGTTCAGGTAGCAAAAGGCCTGCCTTCTTGCGCATCTGACGGTTGAGCCAGGGATCGGGTTTTGGTGCTTCGGGCCATGTTCCGTCATTCAGGCCACCAAGGATGACCAGATCGGCCCCCTGCACTCGTGCTTCGAGCGTGCCCCAAATCATGACATCAGGATGCGGCGCCGTGGCATCCCGCACTTCTTCTTTCTGCAGCAAAGATCCAACAAGGCTTGCATAGTCGGCGGCTACCATCGCCCCGCCATGCCCTGCCTCTCGGGAAAGGGCATCCATTACGGCGCGTGCTTTCTCGCCGGCTTCCCTGGTCCATAGTGTTCCTGGCTCGCTTGACACACCATCGGACATCGCCTGTGCGACCTTCAGATGAAGCGAAACCCAGTACGAAAGAGGTCTTGCGTCGGGCACTTTGAGGTCGCAAAGGGTATCGGCGATCCATTCAGCCCAGCGCTGCATACCATCCTCATCCTGGCCAACAGCTTTGCGCGCGGTCTGAATGATCCCTTCACGGTCAGGGTAGGGAAGTCCGTCCCGTCGCATCCTAAGCTCAAGCCTTTGACTGTTGAGTTGATGGAGATTGCGATCGGCTCCGGAGTGAGTCAGCGGGTGTTTTAGCAGAGTCAGTAGGCTTTCGGCTTCCAAACCGCGCACAAAAATACTTGCGACATGGCGCAGAAACCGACCTGCCGGGCTAAGATGCAAGGGTAATCCCGCGCTGTCATCTGGGCGGATCCGCCACCGGTCCAACGCTGTTTCAACCTGTCGGGTCAGCATACGATCAGGCGTGATCAACGCCGCTTTCTGACCCATCTCGACCGCATGGCGCAGGCGCATTGCGATAGCCATCGACTCGGCCCTTGGCGTTTCGGCAAGAACAAGGGTCACGTCCTTGGTTGCAATGTCATGTTCACTGAGCTTTGGCCCCTCGCTTCGCCAAGCGTGCGTCACAGGCGCTGGCCTGAGTGAGAGGGAAACCAGTTTGTTGCGACGTGAATTTGGGGGTGGATCTTCAGTCCAAGGCAAGACATCGCCGTGTCTTGATCCCAGATTATTTATCAAGTTTGCGAAACGATATTGCGGATGATCTTCGGCGGTCAGTGCATCCTTCAGGCCGTCCCAGACGTTCTCAGGCATGTCAAAATCGTAGCCTGGTAGAATCAACGCGCCCTTGGGCAGATTGGCCACCGCCTGCATCAGCATTTGCGTTGTACCGCGTGATCCCGTGGATCCAATCAGCAACACGGGATGGGGATGGGGATCCTTGTCCCATCGTCTTGTGATCTGAGACACAACCCATCGCTGGCGCGCTTCTGTATCAGGCCGATCAATTGTCAGATCAAGATAGGATTGCGCGATCTCGATGAATTGCTTTGTATTGGCCCAATGGCCCGAGACATCATCAACATCCAGCTTGGCGATCTGTTCGGGAGAAACACCTTCGCCCTGCATCTCGTCGATCAGTTCGGCCAAGCTGTCGGCCAGATCATAAAGCGACGTGCGCGGGGCCAGCTCCGGATACTTGTCAAGCAGGGCCGAAATGAGCTGAACCAACTCCAATCGGCGGCGCAGCAGTGACACGCCGGGCGGTTTCATAATGCCCGGCATCATCTCGTCGACATCCGACAGAAGAAGGATCCGCGGCAGAAGCCGCGGGGGACCAGCGTCAAAAATGGCGCGTATCCGTCGGGCCATGCGCCGTGTATTGACGATTAAGGTGACCCGTGCCCAATCTTCGGGAGCTGCGCCCGCCAATCGCTTTTCAAAGCCGTCCAGGACCGCGCGCGGGAAATCGATTCCCGGGGCCAGCCCGAATACTCGGGGCACCTGTTTTGGGTCAAACACGCTGTGTTTCCAACATCTTTTCGGCCAGAGCGATCCCGCCAACATTACCGACATCACCCCAATGACCTGAATAGCAAAGACCAAAAAGCCGCTGCCTGTCTCGCATCTGGTCCCAGACTTGGTTCAATGAAAAGGCGCTTTCAGAGACGTCATTCAGAAGGTCGGTCCTTATAATTTGCGCACCGCCATAGACAAAGCCCGGCCCTCGTTGCAGTTGATGGTCTGGCAAAAGGGTGAAATCCCCGCTTCCCTCGTGGCCGACGGTCCGTCCAGTCGGTACACAAATCAACAGCGCATCCATTCTCGCGGGTTCCCAGGCATTGGCTAAGAGGCTCAGAGGATTTGGGCCCGCCCAGACGACATCTGGGTTCAAGGTAAAAACGGGATTGGCGTCCAAAATCGGCAACGCATTCTTCAGGCCACCACCTGTTTCAAGGATATTGGGCGCCTCACGGATGGTCACAACGTCCCTGTCCGCAAGATGCGTTTCCAACATCTCAGCCTTGTAGTGCAGGTTGGCCACAACCCGCAGCGACCGGAAATCCTCGGCAAGCGCCAATGCATGATCAATAAGTGGTCGGCCAGCAACTTCTATCAGCGGCTTTGGTCTGTCATCGGTCAATGGACGCATCCGGGTTCCGAACCCAGCGGCAAATAGCATTAAGGCAGCGGGAGCGTGGCGCATTGGTTTTTCAGGGATTGGAGGATGTCATCGGTCGGTGGTGGCAGTGTTTCCAGGCACGGCTTAAGATGGCTGATGCAAGGATTGTGGAGGTTTGTTTCGATATGTGCCCAGACCTGCGGTAGCAAATCGATGTAATTCGGCTTTCCATAGACCAGCGAAAGCCGGGCGAAGACGCCGAGGATGCGCAGATTTCGCTGAAGGCCCAGCAACGCATAGGCCCGAGCGAAATTCTTGCGGTCAAAAGCCGTCGCCTCCAAATATCTGTCATAGGCGGTCTTCGCAGTTTGGGCGCTCACATCGCGTCGCGCATCTTGAAGCACCGAGACGAGATCATATGCGGGATGACCAAGCATCGCATCCTGAAAGTCAAGTAGTCCCACCCGCGCCGCGCCGGACCGATCGGGAAGCCAGATCAGATTTTCGGCATGATAGTCGCGCTGGATCACAACCCGTTTTTCAATGTTCAAAGGGCTAAGCTGCGCCAGCATCGCTTGGCAGAAACCTTCTTTCGCATCAAGATCAACAATACCGACAGCGCCGCGTTGATACCAGTCAAAGGCCAAAGCGGACATAGCCGTCATCGTTGGTGCATCATACGGCTCTAGATCCGGCGGTGCCGCCGCATGAAGCTGAACAAGAACGTCAATCGCGGCGTCATAAAGCTTTGGTTCAAGCGATCTGTCTTTTTCGATCAATCGCGCAAAAAGATCGTCGCCTAGGTCTTCAAGGAGCAAGAAACCTTTGCTCTCATCGACCGCCAGGATTTCTGGTGCAGACAGGCCGACAGACCGCAGATAGTCGGCCATTCGAACAAAGGGCCGAACATCTTCGTCCCTTTCGGGTGGGGCATCCATCAGGATGATGGTGCGACCATCCGCAGTGATGCGGTGATACTTCCGGTTCGACGCATCCCCGGCGATGCGCTGTCTTTCGGCCTGGTCTAGACCTTGGGCCTTCAGAAAATAGCTGACCTGGCCACTACGATCCTGCATGTACGCGCTCTTTCAACTTATCCCATCTGGGCGATGTCCAGATCGCGTGCACATTTCGAGTATCGTAGTTCTTGGCCTCGAAATTAAGAACAAGCGCATCTTTTGGCGCATACACCCCAAGCCGATCTGGCCATTCGACAAGGCAGATGGCGGTCTCGAAGGCTTCGGTTAGACCCAATTCTTCGATCTCATTTTCAGAGGTGATCCGGTATAGATCCGTATGCCAAAGTGTTCCCCTTACTGTCTCATAGACCTGCGAAAGCGTGAAGGTGGGGGATGGGACGTCCTCGGGTTCAATCAGGATGCTTTGGATCAAGGCCCGTGCGAGATGTGTTTTTCCCGCACCAACCGGCCCGTCCAGAAGAATTGTGTCGCCGGCGCACAGGTTCCTTGCGAGGTGCACACCAAATGCCGCTAGCTCTGTCTCTGACACATCTGAAAGTTGGAAACCACGCCCTGCCATCGCCTTAACGTATCGGCTTTGCAGGCCGTCGCAAGGGAAATGGATCAGAGCTGAGCCGACACCAGGTTCAACCCCGCCGAACGGATGGACGCGGCCTTGCGGAAGCGGATCAGTGTTGCGCCAGACACGATTGGTGAGAGATAGGCGATGACCCTGTCACCGTTCAACATCGTGATCTCTGTTTCCCATGTCTTGCGGTCACCGATCTTCATGACGAAATCTCGGATCTCGGCAAGGCCTGGGTTCGGCTGGCTGCGCAATTGCCACTCGTTCACCGATTCCATGATAGTTATGTCGGCAAAGGTGTTGTCGTCTTCGATATTCCAAAGCTCCCGATAGGCGGCATTGGAAAAGTTCAGAACGCCGGAAGAGGAAAAGACAACAAGCGCATCATCGAATGTGTCAAGCAGTGATTGGCTTAGTTCAAGCTCTGCTCGGAAGTTACGCGTCAATGCGATCTCTGCGCTGATGTCTTCAAAGAGGAAAGCGCTCGCACCATCCGGGTGGGGCCGACCTGTAACGCGGTAGGTCTGACCTGTTTCAAGCGCCCACATCTCTTGATATCGGCCGTCAGTTGCGGCTGCGATGACATCAGCAATTTCCTGACGCCAGGAATTGTAGTTCTTGGGCTCCGGCATCACCCGATTGTCCCGCAGCCGGTCGAAGAATGACAACATATCGGGACGTGCGCTAAGGAATTCTGGCGGCAGCGAAGTCAGATCAACAAGCGCTGGATTGAAGAGGGCCAATTGGCCTTCGCGATCGAACACCGCAAGTCCCGTGGACAATTGCGCAAATGTCTTTGCCAAAGTCTGCACGAAGTTTCTTTGCGCGACTTCTGCGCGGATCACGGCATTGATGTCTACCGCGTGAAAAAGTGTCGTGTCTTCCGACGCGGATGTGATGACGTCATACCAGAGGGCCCTGTCATCTTGTTCGACTGTCAGCGATTTGCGGCTTTGACGGGGAGGGTGCTCGCTGGTCGTGATATCTGGAAACAGCGGTTCGTCCTTTGCGGATCCATCCATTTGTATCTTTGACTTCAAATCGTCATAAGCCGCATTCGACCAGAGAACCTCACCCTTGGCGCTCGCTTGCCACATCGGATAAGGTGCGCTTTCGGTCGCTGCCCGAAGCGCAATCAACTCTTGTTCCAGAGACTTGGTCTTGTGATGTGCAACGCTTTCATTGGTCGAGGCTTCGATAAGCTCGACGCGGGTCATATCGCCTTCTCTTTCAATGATCAGGCTTGCGGCGTCGTCATTGATGCCAGAGTTGAGCCGCAAGTTGATTTCCCGAATGGCGTCCGGCGTTTTGGGAAAGTCCGGAAACCGGACCGAAAAGCTGGAGACGATATCTCCCCATAAGATGTCGCGTTCCTTGGTCTCAAGAAGATCTCTCGCGCTGTTTGTGGCATGTTGAAGGACCTGCCCATCGAACAAGAACGCGATGTGATCGGGTTTTTCCAGTCCTGCTTGCGGGACGCTTTTGGTGTTGAACCGCAAGACACAGACAAATGCCGCAATAGCCGCACCGAAGGACGCTGTAGCCACAATGCCTATTTCAATCAGCGTCATTTGAGTGTCCCACTAATAGGAGATTAACATCACCGTGCCGTTTCAGAGTTAACAATGCGTTAAATCAACGGTCAATTTACGCCGTGATAGGTTGATTCTGCCCCTTGGGCACAGCGTTTCTTCCACTTTTGGCATCAATCGCGTCCCGCTTCCATGCAACCTCAACGACAGCGCCAACATGTGGATGCTCGTTTCGCGCAGTATTATAGGGGTCGTTCGCATTTGCAAAGCTAAGTTCTGCACCCGAGCGCTCGAGAAGTGTCTTTGCAATAAAAAGCCCAAGACCCATGCCTTCGTACTCAGGACGAAGGATATCCGAACCGCTGCGCCGTCGTCTGACAAACGGATCACCGATCCGCCCGAGAATATGTGTCGGAAAGCCCTGGCCATCATCAAGAATACGGATGGTGATCGTATCGGTTGTCCAATGGGCTTCGACCCAGACATTTGCATGCGCGAAATCTACCGCATTCTGGATCAGATTTCGAAGCCCATGGATAATCTCGGGTTTACGCAAGATGGCGGGTTGGTCAACCTCGTCACCTGCGTCGGGCGAATGCGTGTAGTGGATGGTCGTTCCGCGATGTGCGTGCGGTTCGGCGGCCTCATAAACAACCGTCATCAACGGGGCTTGTCGCAGATGCAGGTCATCCTTGCCAGCACGACCCATATCCCGAAGGATATCGCGGCAGCGATCCGCCTGCTCTCGGATCAAAGCGGCATCATCGCGTAAGTCCGGCTTGTCATCCAGCTCCTCAATCAGCTCGGCGCTGGTCAGTTTTATCGTCGCCAGGGGCGTACCCAACTCATGCGCCGCTGCAGCGACCACACCGCCCAGATCGGTCAGTTTCTGTTCCCGCGCCAGCGCCATTTGTGTGGCTGCCAGCGCATCCGACATTGAGTGCATCTCGGATGTGACGCGCCGCGAATAGGCACCGATAAAGCAGATCGCGATAACAAGAGCGATCCAATTGCCGAAAACAAAAATGTCCGGGATCCGCAGCAGGAATCCGTCATCTGTCCGAAGCGGCAGATGATAATCGGACAGTAACGTAACAAGGATGATCGCCGTCGCCCCCAACAGCAGAGTGGAACGTGTCGTCAAAACGGCGGCCGAGATACTGACTGGGCCTAGAAGCAGCAATGCAAAGGGGTTGTTCAGTCCTCCAGTCAGGAACAGAAGCAAGCCAAGCTGCAAAAGATCGAAGAGCACCATCATAAGGTTTGCACTCTCGCTGAGCCGTTTGTTCTCGGGGAAAACGAAGATCGCAATCAGGTTGCCGATCACCGAAATACCGACAGCCAGATAGCATAAGCCAAGTTCAAGCTGCAGACTGTACATCCGCTCGGCGATGGTGATCGCCGTCAACTGCCCGACGATGGCAACCCACCGCAAAACGATCATTGTTCTCAGCCGGATCCAGCTGGATCTTTGCTGACCAGACAGCAGACCGAGATCGGGTTGAGCCATAGTGTCACGCACCATTTTGTTACCTTGGATCGCCGCCCGATATGCATATGTTGCGAACGACAGGCCAACATGTTGGAGGATAGACATGATCCGCGTTATCGCAAGTGCTGCTGCCCTTGTTGCAATCGTGGGGGTCGCCGCTGCGTGGTACTTCACCCAAGGCTCAGATGATCAATTTGCACAATGCTCGTCGGGCAGCATTGCTGGCGGTGATATCGGAGGTCCGTTCACGTTGGTCAACCAAGAGGGCGAGACAGTTACAGATGCCGATGTGATCACCGAACCCACGATCATCTATTTTGGCTACACATTCTGCCCTGATGTTTGCCCGATCGACAGTGCCCGCAATGCGGAGGCGATCGATCTGCTGGCCGAGCAGGGAATATCGGCGACGCCGGTGTTCATCTCGGTTGATCCAAAGCGGGATACACCCGAAGTCGTTGGCGACTTTGCCTTCTACCTGCACGACAAAATGATCGGCCTCACAGGAACCCCCGAGCAGGTAAAGGCGGCGAGCACAGCTTATAGGACCTACTACAAGGAACAGCCCGGCGATGAAGAGTTTTACCTGGTCGATCACTCCACCTTTTCCTACCTCGTTCTGCCCGAACACGGCTTTGTAGATTTCTTCCGTCGTGAGACGACGGCAGAGCAAATGGCCGAGACAGTGGCCTGCGTGGTTGACGCCGTCTGATGCGATGACGCGTTTGACCTGACTGTAAGGTCGATCCATATAGTTGCCCGACAATAAATAATAATTGGGCACCGAAGGAGGCTGGAATGGCGGAGAGGGCGCTGCAGGATCTGGGCGAAGACAAGTCGCTTCTGCTGGTTGATGATGATGAGCCGTTTTTGCGCAGGCTCGCCAAAGCCATGGAAAAACGCGGTTTTGAAATAGAAACTGCGGGCTCCGTGGCGGCGGGCTCGGCCATCGCGACCGCACGACCCCCAGCCTACGCTGTAGTGGATTTGCGGCTTGAAGACGGCAACGGGCTCGACGTTGTCGAGGTGCTGCGAGAAAAGCGTCCTGATGCGCGCGTGGTCGTCCTGACAGGTTACGGCGCCATTGCTACGGCTGTCGCCGCGGTCAAGATAGGTGCAACGGACTACTTGTCAAAGCCTGCGGATGCAACAGACATCACCAATGCCCTTCTGGCCGTGGGCGATGACATGCCCCCACCTCCTGAAAACCCGATGAGCGCGGACCGCGTGCGCTGGGAACACATTCAGCGGGTCTATGAACTCTGCGATCGGAACGTCAGCGAAACGGCCCGACGTTTGAACATGCACCGACGTACGTTGCAGCGGATCCTGGCGAAACGGTCGCCGCGCTAGTTTTAAAGGCGATAAGCAGCGCAGTTCGGCCAGTGTCCGTATCGCATCGGTATCGCGTCCGCGCAGACTAGAGATCGAAACGTTTTCGTACCTTGTCGACGACATATCCGTTGTTGAGTGGATAATCCTCGATCCAGCCGTAATCGACAAATCCACGGGATTGGTAATAGATTAGGCCACCTTCGTTGTCCGCGCGGATGTCTGCATTGATCCACGAGTATCCCATCGCTTTGGCTGCTTTGCGTGTGGCGTCGAAAAGTTTGGATCCGATACCCAGACCCGTCTGACCGATCTGGACAAATGTTCCGATCTCAAGCGCGTCGGGCGGAAGACCTTCAAACGGTCCAACCCACTGGAACCCGAGGATTGCCCCGTCCTGTTCGGCCACATGCCAGACCGACTTGTCGGGATCGGAACCGACCCAGTCCCAAAACTCGGCATCCGAGATGCTGTCTGTCAGGGCGGTTGTGCCGCCTTGGGCGATTATCTCGTTCAGCAGCCTTGCGGCCCCGGTTGCATCAAGCCGCGTGCCTTTGCGGATGTGGATCATGTCATTTGCTCCAGCAATTCTCTGTGACGGGCGGTGTACGCATTTCGCGTCTCTACCGGGGGGCGCAACACGATATTGAGGCCCTGTGTCATTGCAGGGTCGGGCCTGCCGAAAAACTTGTTGGCCTCAGCTTCGGAAAATCCGGCGATCTGGGTGGCCTCCATCCAGGCACTGATGCGGTCAGCTTTCTTGATCTGACGTTTGATCGTTTGCGGCACTTTGGCGGGCAAACCAAAGCGCAAATGCACGGCGGCTGTCAGACGTTCGTCAAGCTCTCCGTAACCGGGGCCGACCGCCGCTTTGACTGGTGAGATCATGTCGCCGATCACGTATTCCGGGGCATCGTGCAGCAAGGCTGCGAGCCTCCACTTGGCAGCGGCATCCGAGACGATACGGCTGAACAGATTTTCGACCAGCAAAGAGTGTTCTGCAACCGAATAGGCATACTCGCCCTTGGTCTGACCATTCCAACGGGCCACGAAAGCAAGCCCGTGTGCGATATCTTCGATTTCGATATCGACGGGTGTCGGATCTAGCAGATCCAATCTGCGGCCTGAAAGCATCCGCTGCCATGCACGGGGGGGTGTCTTCGCCATGTGCTCTTTGATGGCCGCAAGTCCGGCGGAGGGCAACGGGAAATCGTTGGCCCCAAGACGACATATCCGCCTTGAAAAAGTCATGCTTTTGTTGCGGTTTCTTGAACCTTTTGCTGTTCATTTGCCTCGGGGGAGTGAAGGAGTTTGGTATGAGAATCGCTTTCTTTTTTGGTTGTTTGGTAACCCTGCACGGCACTTTAGCCCTGGCGAGGACATGTATGCCAGTTGCCGAAATGGAAACAGGTTTGATTGACTGGTACGCTGAAAGACCGGTGGCCGACCTCGCAGGTCCTCAGGTGGTTTTATGGGCTTCGGACACCACGCGCAGCTGGACGATCCTGCGATACCTTCCCAATGGGCAGGCTTGTGTCTTGGGTCAGGGTGTAGGCGATAGACCGACAGCTGAAAGCGATCTTGTGGCTGCCCTAGGCAGTTAGGATAAGATTGCCTTCGAATTGGCTGCTGACCTTGTAGCCCAGGTGGGGCGCGATTTGCAGCAGGGATTTGAGGATCGGTTCCTCATCATCAGCCTCGATAACCAACGTTGGTGCGTTGCCGACGAGCAGGTTTATGGCGCCACGCAGGGTTCTTTCCACGTCCATTGGGCCAGCGACGTGCAAAACACCGACATCGCGATTCGACATGACAATATCATCGACTTTGCGTGCCTTCGCATTGGGGGAAAGCTGTGCAGGATGCAGTGCGGCTTGGGTCGGGCTGATATTCCTCAGTTCGTTCAGCGCGACGGTCTGAAGGGCCGCGTGATAGCTGATGGGATCAGGGTCTATGCAGTGCAGAACCGTTGTGCGCGTCATCGCCATGCTCAGTGCGGGCAGAAAGGCGCCATAAAGTGCGCCGACGCTGACGACATCGCGGGAAGTGGCATCGCGTTGAATCATTGCGGTCGTGCGGGGCTGATAGACATTGCCCGCATTCAGACATGAAATGACCGGATCAGACCTCAAGCGCTTTGGCAGACAAAACAGACCATAATCGTTCGCTGCGATTGTGACGTCGAACCGAGCATGACCGATCGTTTCGGGCAAAATGCAAGGCGCGTCATCGAAGACCTGTTTAAATAAGGGTGAGATGGTCATTGAGCGTTCGATTCCGACTTCGTTGAGTGCTCTCTGATAGCTAAAAAAAAAGGTTACACCGAGACTAAAAAGGGGAATATTGACGCTTTTTCATCATGTTCTCGCGTGGCGTGCGGTTGATGCGCGGGATAAGCGCATTGTTTAGGATGATATGGCCTGATATGCGCAGCGCAAATTTGAGAAAGAGGATCTGAAGGATGGCCAAGGACTATATCGTCAAAGACATCGCACTGGCCGATTACGGCCGTAAAGAGCTTGATATTGCGGAAACGGAAATGCCGGGCCTGATGGCCTTGCGCGAGGAATACGGTGACAGCAAACCGCTGAGTGGCGCGCGCATTGTCGGATCACTTCATATGACGATCCAGACGGCTGTTCTGATCGAAACACTGGTGGCATTGGGGGCCGACGTGCGCTGGGCGTCGTGCAATATTTTTTCGACACAAGATCACGCAGCTGCGGCAATCGCGGCTGGCGATACGCCGGTTTTTGCGATCAAGGGCCAGACGCTCGAAGAGCATTGGGACTACCTTGATAGATCGTTCATGTTTGATGACGGGCCGAACATGATCCTTGACGATGGCGGCGACGCGACGCTTTACGTCCTGCTGGGCGCGCGTGCCGAAGCGGGGGAAGAGATCATTCCGGTGCCGACCTCAGAAGAGGAAGAAGTGATCAAATCACAGATCAAGAAGCGGATGGAGGCTTCGCCAGGCTGGTTCACCAAGGTGCGCGATCAGATTAAGGGCGTGTCAGAAGAGACCACGACAGGTGTAAACAGGCTTTATCAGCTTGTGCGGGACGGTCAGCTGCCCTTCCCTGCGATCAACGTCAATGACTCTGTCACCAAGTCCAAATTCGACAACAAGTATGGTTGCAAGGAATCGCTCGTCGACGGCATCCGTCGCGCCACCGACACGATGATGGCGGGCAAGGTCGCTGTGGTAATGGGATATGGTGATGTGGGCAAAGGCTCTGCTGCGTCCCTGGCGGGCGCAGGTGCGCGTGTCAAGGTAACCGAGGTTGACCCGATCTGTGCGCTGCAGGCGGCGATGGACGGATTCGAGGTCGTTCTGTTGGAAGATGTGGTCGGCTCCGCAGATGTCTTTATCACGACGACAGGCAACAAGGACGTGATCCGCATCGAGCACATGCGCGAGATGAAGGATATGGCGATCGTTGGCAACATTGGCCACTTCGACAACGAGATCCAGGTGGCTGCGCTCAAGAACCACAAATGGACCAACATCAAGGAACAGGTGGACATGATCGAAATGCCGAACGGCAATCGGATCATTCTGTTGTCCGAGGGTCGCTTGCTGAATCTCGGCAACGCGACGGGCCACCCGTCCTTTGTGATGTCCGCATCATTCACCAACCAGGTGCTTGCGCAGATCGAGCTTTGGACCAACACGGATGCCTATAAGAACGAGGTCTACATTCTGCCGAAGCATCTGGATGAGAAAGTTGCTCGGCTGCATCTGGATCGAATCGGTGTGAAGCTGACAAAGCTAGACAGCGAGCAGGCCTCTTACATCGGTGTGAAACCCGAAGGGCCCTTCAAGCCGGAACATTATCGTTATTGAATCCAGATTTGGCCAGACTTTGAAGCCGCTCCCATCCGGGGTCGGCTTTTTCGGTTGCCGCGAACGTGTCGAGTTCCATCAAGACCAACCAAGAAGAGCGGGCGATGCCCGCATGTGATGTTTGCGCCCCCATCCGGTGGCGCGGTTTGCGAGGGACGCTGTCCCTCCCCCTCCCTGGGATATTTGAGACCCAGAGAAGGGCAGGTTTTTCGCCATCTGGTTGACCTAGCGTCATTTCTACTTTGCCGAGTGCGCATTCCATGTCAAACTTCCCGGATGGGCGATGGCCCGCATGGGAGGAAAATATGAACAAATTGGTGTGGAGCGCTGCGGCGATGGCCGTGGCGGGAAGCGGGGCCTTTGCACAAGGCGCCAATGTTCCGGACAATCTGGAGAAGCTTTCGAATTTCCAGCAGACCGGCGTGACCGAGTTCACCTTTATCGAACAGGATGGCGACTACGCGGATGGCATTCGGGAGACGCTGAAAAAGATCACGCTGCCTTCAGGGTTCAAGATCGACCTTTATGCGGTGGTGCCGGATGCGCGCCATATGGCGGTCGGGCCGCAAGGTGTGGTGACCTTCGTCGGCACGCGCAAGGACAAGGTCTGGTCGGTCACGGACCGGAACAAGGACCGGGTTGCGGATGAAGTGAAGGATTTCGCACCATCCCTGCAGTTCAGCATTCCAAACGGGCCGTGTTTTTCGGCCGATGGGTTCCTTTACATTGCCGAACAGAACCGGGTGTTGCTGTTTCCAGCGGCGGAGTTCTTTTACGAAAGCCCGGATGTGGCCGCGTTCAACCTCGTGGCGCAGGGGGACCTGATCCCGCCGGAAGAAGAAAGCTTCAACCACACTGCGCGGGTCTGCGACATAGGGCCGGATGGGATGATCTACATCTCGCTCGGGCAGCCTTTCAACGTCGCGCCGCCCGATAAATTGGCGCTTTATGACAAGGTCGGGATCGGCGGGATCATACGGATGAACACCGATGGGACTGGGCGCGAGGTTTACACATACGGTGTGCGCAACTCCGTGGGGCACGATTTCCATCCGGAAACGGGTGAGTTGTGGTGGACCGACAACCAGGTGGACGGGATGGGTGACGATACGCCCCCTGGCGAGATTAACCGTCAGGTGGCTGCGGGCCAGCATTTCGGACATCCCTGGTATGGGGGCGGATCGGTGCGAACAGCCGATTACGAGGGCGAAGAGGTACCTGTCGAGGTCGTCATGCCGATTGTCGAAACCGTGGCGCACGCCGCCGATCTGGGCATGACATTTTACACTGGGTCGATGTTCCCGGAGCAGTACAAGAACGCCATCTTTTCGGCGCAGCACGGGTCCTGGAACCGAACGGAACCAATTGGCGCACGCGTCATGGTCACAATGATTGACGAAGAAGGGAACGCATCAATCGAACCATTCGCCGAAGGCTGGTTGGATGAGAACGGTGAGTATCTGGGCCGTCCGGTCGACGTCAAACAATTGCGAGACGGGTCCCTTCTGGTCTCTGACGATCTGGCGGGGGCCATCTACCGGATATGGTACGAAGGCTGATACCCTACCTGATGGTGTTGCTTCTCGGCGGGCTGATGCTCGCCGGGACGGCAGCCTATGCACAGGACCGGGATGCCGGGCGCAAGGTCGCCGGCATGTGTCGGACCTGCCACGGGCTGGACGGCTATGCGAAGATCCCGATTGCTCCGCATATCGGGGGAGAGCCCGCCTCTTATCTGGCGGCGCAATTGCAGGCGTTCCGATCCGGTGTGCGCAAGCATGAGATGATGAGTGTTGTGGCCGCCAGCCTTTCGGATGCGCAAATCGACAACGTGGCGGCCTGGTATGCGGGGCATGCCGTGGCGGCGACCGTGACGGAAGGTGAAGCGCCCGCCGCATGTACGGCGTGTCACGGGGCCGATGGGATGTCCCAGGCCGAAGATGTGCCGAACCTCGCTGGAGAAACGAACATTTACATCGACACGCAGCTCAAGGCGTTCAAGCGGGGCAAGCGGAGGCATGAGGTCATGAGCGACATCGCGGGAAGGCTCGACGATACCGAAATCCGTATGATTGCGGACTATTACGCGGCTATCGAGATCGAAATCACGCAGGTTGACTAGGGGCGCGGGGCCGCTCAGGGTGCGGCCATGTTGCCGATCCTTTTGAAGACCCTGCCTTTTTTCGCGCTGATCGGGCTGGGCTATGGGGCTGGGCGAACCAGATTCTTCACCCCCGAGGCGACAGCCTATCTGACAAGGTTCGTCTTTTACTTTGCGCTCTCGGCGATGCTGTTTCGGTTTTCCGCGAATCTGGATTTCGCGCAAGTTTGGGACCTGCAGTTGATCTGGGCCTATCTGCTGGGCACCGGTGCGACGTGGTGGATCGCGATCCTGGTGGGGCGCACGCGGCTGCAAAGCATGTCCGTCACTGCAATTGAGGCGCAATGCGCTGCCATCGGCAATGTGGGCTTTCTTGGTGTGCCAATGCTGACCTTGCTCCTCGGATCAGCGGCCATTGGGCCGATCATGCTGGCACTGGCTGTCGACCTGATCGTGTTTTCCAGCCTGATCGTCATTCTGATCACCGCAAGCCGAGAGGGCGGTCTGCGCCTGCGTCTGATGTGGGAGATACCCATTGGATTGGCTAAAAACCCAATGATAGTCTCTATATCTTCGGGTTTGATATGGTCTTCAGCTGGTCTGTCCATACCGCAGCCATTGGATGAATTTCTACTACTTTTGGGGGCCGCAGCTACACCCGGTGCGCTTTTTGCGATTGGGGCATCTTTGGCTGACAAATCTGCAGAGCGGCTGAGCCTCGCCTTGTGGCTGTCGACCTGCAAGCTTTTGATCCACCCGGCGCTTGTCGCTGTCGCGGTGCTCTACATCTTCGACGTTGATCCTTTCGCGGCTGGTGTGGTTATCGCGGCTGCCGCGATGCCGGTCGCCGGGAATGTCTACATTTTAGCGCAACATTATGGGATTGCACCGCAAAGGGCATCAGCCGCCATTCTCGTCTCGACCATGATCAGCGTTGTGACGTTGACCGCCGTGATTGCGTGGGTGCAGACATTCTGAGGCTTGCCGCACTTCCCGCCGCCCGATAGCGATAGACCCAATGAAGGAGATCAGCATGGACACCAATTCGGAAAACAGGGCCTTTGGCGGGGTGCAGGGCGTCTACACCCATGCCTCAGATGTCTGCGGTTGCGACATGACCTTCGGCCTTTACATGCCACCACGAGAAGGCCCGGTGCCGTTGCTTTGGTATCTCTCCGGGCTGACCTGCACGCATGAAAACGCCATGAACAAAGCCGGGGCACAGACCTGGTGCGCGGAACACGGGGTTGCCATCGTCTTTCCCGACACCTCCCCACGTGGAGAGGATGCGGCGGATGATGAAGCCTACGATCTGGGCAAGGGTGCCGGATTCTATGTCGACGCGACCGAAGATCCCTGGGCGCCGCATTTCAAGATGTGGTCCTACGTGACCGACGAATTGCCAAAGCTGCTTTTCCGCAACTTTGCGCTCGACGAGGAACGCCAGGGGATCACAGGGCACTCCATGGGCGGTCACGGCGCTTTGACAATCGCTATGGCTCATCCTGACCGGTTCGCAAGCGTGTCCGCTTTCGCCCCGATCGCCAACCCAACGGGCAGCGATTGGGGCAAGAAGCAGCTTTTGGCCTATTTAGGCTCTGATGAGACCGCTTGGCGGCGCCATGACAGCAGCGTCCGTATGCTTGAGGTCGGCTTTGACGGGCCAGTCCTGATCGATCAGGGGGCCAGCGACCAGTTCATCGATTTGCTACGGCCCGAGGCGCTGGCCGATGCTATTGCAACGCGCCGTCAGCCCGCGACGATGCGGCTGCAGAAGGGGTATGATCACAGCTACTTCTTTGTTTCCACTTTCATGGAGGATCACGTCGCATTTCATGCTGAGGCATTGCACGCGTGATCTATGTCGATGGGGATGCCTGTCCGGTGAAGGCAGAGGTAGAAAAGGTTGCGACACGGCACCGCGTTTCGGTCAAAGTTGTCTCTAACGGTGGGATCAGGCCGTCTCAAAACCCTTTGTTAGAGACTGTTGTGGTGTCGGATGGTCCTGACGAAGCAGACAAATGGATCGCTGATAGGGCGGGTGCCGGTGACGTGGTGATCACCGGTGACATCCCGTTGGCGGCGCGCTGCGTCGAAGCGGGCGCCCGGGTGCTCAAACACAATGGCGAGGCGCTTACAGTTGCCAATATCGGGAACGTGCTGGCCACGCGTGACCTGATGGCAGATCTACGCGCAGCGGACCCGTTTCGGCAGGGGGGCGGCAAGGGCTTCACCAAGGCGGACCGGTCGCGGTTTCTGGACGCGCTGGAACGGGAATTGAGGGCAGTGAAATGAGCATCAAGGCAGTGGTCTTCGACATCGGAAACGTTCTGATCGAATGGCAGCCGGAACGGTTCTACGATGGCGTGATCGGGCCTGACCGCCGGGCGGAGATGTTCGGTGCCGTCGACCTGCACGGGATGAACGATCTGGTAGACAAAGGCCATCACTTCACCGAAACAATCTATGCCCATGCCGACCAGTTCCCCGAATGGCGGGAAGAAATCCGCATGTGGCATGATCGCTGGATCGAGATGGCAACCCCCGCCATTGATCATTCCTGGCGTCTGATGCGGGCATTGAGGGCTCGGGGCGTACCGGTCTTCTCGCTCACCAATTTCGGGATCCAAAGCTATGATTTCGCAGCCACGCATTACCCGATCCTCTGGGAATTCGACCGGGATTTCATCTCGGGCCATATGGGTGTGATCAAACCGGATGAGACGATTTATACCCTGTTAGAGACTGATACTGGCCTTTCGGGTGCCAATCTGATCTTCACGGATGACCGACATGAGAACATCCAGGTGGCAGCGGCGCGAGGCTGGCAGACACACCTTTTCGAAGGACCAGTCGGCTGGGCGGACCGGCTCGTAGCCGAAGGGCTTTTGACCGAGGCAGAGGCGCAATGATCCGTATGATCCCCTTCGTAGAAGGTGAGGCAAACCTCGATTGGATCGCTTTGACCGATGCACTGGCTGCGGGCCACACGCTGCCCAAAGCCGAGATTGGGGACACCTTTCTATATCGTGGCGACGACACGCTTCTGTCTCGCGCGGCCTGGATCGACGGGCTGGGGATCGCCGTGAAATCCGCTACGATCTTCCCTGGCAATTTGGAGTTGCCCGCAATCAATGGCGGCGTGATGCTCTATTCCGACAAGGATGGAACGCCCGAGGCGGTGGTCGATTTTCATCTTGTCACGAAATGGAAAACCGTTGGTGACAGTCTTCTCGCTGCGCGGCACCTGGCGCGACCCGACAGTGAACAGATCTTGATTGTTGGTGCAGGCGCGGTTGGGCATTCGTTGTTCGAGGCATATTCCGTTTTGTTCCCAAAGGCCCAATTTAGGGTCTGGAATCGCACATCTGGGAAGGCGCGGAAGATGGCGGATGCGCTTGGGATCGGAGTGGCCGATGATCTGGAAGTGGCCGTGAAGGGTGCGGATATCGTGACGGCGGCAACGATGACCACCGAACCGCTTTTGCGCGGCGACTGGCTGCGCCCCGGTCAACATATCGACTTGATTGGTGCCTACCGTTCAGACATGCGCGAGGCCGATAACACGGCCCTGCAAATCGCGCGGGTTTTCGTGGACAGTTTTGACACGACAATTGGCCATATCGGCGAGATACAGATCCCGCTGGAAACCGGTGCAATCACCCGGGAACACCTGATCGCCGACTACTACGGACTTGCGACGTTTAAGCGGAGACCCAAAGACATCACCTTGTTTAAGAACGGTGGCGGCGCTCATCTGGATCTGATGACCGCGCGGTACATCCTTGATCGGTTTGGGGGGTGAAAGACGGTCAATTCTGTCTCTAACGTTATGCATTTCAATGTGTGGCTCGGGCAAGTTAACGAAAAGCAATCGTCGTGACCGGGTTACCTGCGAGCGGTAGATTGATGATCGCCCGGGATGTTTGCTGAGGCTGCGGCATGGGAACTCTTGAACAGGGACAAGTTTCTTGAAGATCTCACTGACCAACACGGTGTTGTTTTGTGAGAGTAGCGACGCCAGTTACACCTTGAAAGCGATATCCTATTTCAGCGGGCAGCAGAACGAGCACGATCTGTCGAGATCGCTTGTATCTTCAATCCCACGACAGCAGCCCATCGGGGTTTCTCGAAAGGCGGTGCCATTCGGGACACCTCAATGCTGATCGATATGTCGGCATCCTTGCCAGCAGAATGATGGCTCTACGTAAGGCTTTTCCGCGCAATGTAGATCAATTTGTTGACGTAAACACGGAGATAGCGATTGCGTTGACGACCATCATGGGAACCATTCACGTCTATCTCGACCGGACATAGACCGAATGGATCTGTTCTCGATCTACTTGAACTGGTCCAGGCAAGCGCCACTGTCCGGGTTCAGTTGGCAGGCCCGGCGCATGTTTGCTTCATAGTCGGCCTCGCTTTCTGCGCGGAAGCCGTCGCTGCGGCGATATTCCTGAGCGACCATGTAGCAACCCCACGCTGCGCCTTCCTCGCACATTCGGTTGTAAGTTTGGAACTGGCATTTCGCTGTGCCAGCCGCTTTGGGCGGCGGCGTAGACGCGGGCCAGACGCCATTCTTGACGGCAGCACCTGCGTTGACACAGGAATTGGCGCTGCCGAGCGCACAGGACGCCATGAAAAGTGGGAAAGTGCGGTGTGTGTCTTCGACGATGTCGCCCTTCTCGATCGTACGGGCGGCGTCGAAGCAGGCGTCGCGATTGCCGGTGGCACAGAGGGAGAGGCAGCCGCCGGGATTGACAGAGCATTCTGGCACCGGGCTGGGGATGTTGCTGCGCGTTTCGTAGACGGCTAGCGGACATTGCTGCGGGACTTTTGAGAAGCGATCAGATTCTGAGACAAGCTGCATCATTCGTTCTGCGGCCCCGAGCACATCGACCGATGTGTTGGTCTCTTCTTGGCAGCCGGACATAAGAAGGAAGGCGGCAATAGCACAAATCAGCTTCATGCGATGATCCTGATCGAGATGGCCATTTTGTTCAAGCTGCCTCCCCCAGGGAATACTCCAGGGGAGCAGCCTTAACTTAGTACTGGCATTCGCAGCCGTCAGGATTGTTCGGGCCGCCACACTGACCAGTTCCACCAATCTCTTCACAGGCGGCCGCCAGAATATCGCAGGCGGCGCCGTCATCTGCTGAACACTCAGCGACCGTGCCTGTCTCCTGTGGGGCGATAGTCAGCCGAACTGTGCCACGTTCGGCTGCTTCGCGCAGAAGGACCGCGGTGCTTGCTGTGTTGGCCGGTTCGCAGAAACCCAACGACAGGCAGTTCGCCACGAAGTCACAGGGCATCCTAAAGCCATCAAGGTAGCAGCCACATCCGAACTCTGCCGGAAGCATCGGGCAAACGACCTCACCAAAGTAGCTCGTGACCAACTTGTTGCGTTTGCGCATTTCCGCACCTGTGCTGGCCACGAAACGATCCACACCCGTCAGGGTGCCGGCGGGCCGTTCTTGCGCGGAAGCGATGGTTGTGATTGCAATGGCAATGATAACGGCGACACAAGCCGCCTTGGCAAAAAGCACTTTAAGCATCTTAATCTCCGATTTAAAAAGTCTTGTTAAGAAATCACGCCAGTACGCGACAAATCAAAAATGCGAACTGGCAGAACAGGGCAAAATAGACCCTATTCAAGCTTACTTTAGCAGTTTTTGCGGTTCAAGCCAATTGGGGTCGCGCTTCCAGCGGCTTTTCGCGGATCGGCAGATGGACGATCGCGCTGAAAGCCCCTACGCCGACGCCGATCCACCAAACCAGCGTATAATCGCCATATACGTCATACATCCGACCCCCGAGCCAGACACCCAGGAATGATCCAAGCTGGTGGCTGAAGAAGACGATGCCGTAAAGCGTGCCCATGTAGCGCAGACCGTAGATATGCGCGACGAGCCCGCTCGTAAGTGGGACCGTGGCAAGCCAAAGCGCCCCCATGGCGATCGAGAAGAGGATGACAGTCTCAGGTGTAATCGGGAACATGATGAAAGCGGCGGCGACCACGGTCCGGGCAGTGTAGATACCCGCCAAAAGGTACTTCTTAGAGTATCTTTTGCCTGCCCAGCCCGCGAGCAAGGTCCCCCCTATATTGGCCAGGCCGATGAGTGAGATCGCAACCGCGCCGAGTGCGCTTGTCGTGGTGATCCCAAGATTGTGCAAAACGCCGCCCGGCATGATGGGGCCGCACATCTCGGTTACAAAGGCGGGGAAATGGGCCGTGACAAAGGCCAGTTGATAGCCGCAGGAAAAGAAGCCGAGGAAAATGAGCGTATAGGATGGATCCTTGAAAGCCTTGACCAGGATCTGGCCCATGCTTTCTTCCAGTTCTGCCTTGGAAGCCAGAGCCGGGGCACGCATCAGTGGTAAGGTCAGAAGAACAGCCAGGACCGATACGGCGAAGATCAGAAAGACGGATTGCCAGCTCATCATCGTCAGCATCCATTCCGCCAGAGGTGCGCCAAAGACCTGCCCGGCAGAACCTGCGGCAGTCGCTATGGCCAGCGACATGGAACGGTTTTCATCAGAAGCCGCACGGCCAACCACCGCAAGGATTACGCCAAAGCCTGTGCCCGCAATACCGAAACCCACCAGCCAATTGTAGATCTGATGTTCGATCGGCAGAGTCGCGAAGGCCGACAGGACCAGACCCGCCGCATAGATCACAGCACCGAAGACAATCGCTTTGCGGTCCCCGATCTTTTCCGCAATTGCTCCGAAGATGGGTTGGCCGATCCCCCAAGCAAGGTTCTGGATTGCGATGGCCAGCGAAAACTCAGCCCGGAGCCAGCCGAATTCTTCTGCAATTGGGATCTGGAACACCCCGAACGACGCGCGGATCGCAAAGCTGACCAGAATGATCACGCAGCCCACAACAAGAACCGGTGTGAAAAGGGGGGTGCGCTGTTGCATAGGTAATCTCACTTTGGCTGCGCTCCATGCTACGCGTTGCGGCAGGCCCGTCAAATCAGGATTTCATCGAGGTGCCGCACGAATTTTGATCTAACGCGCGGCTTTCCTGTTTTCGCGCCGAAGGCTAAGCCTGTGCCATGATTGATTTGACGGCCCTCTATAAAGAAAAAGTCGCAGCAGGTGTGCTGACCTATGATCCCGTTCAAGAGGCTATATTGCCGGAATTTCAGCGCATCCTCGACGCGCTGGCTGTTCCGGTCAGAAAAGGGTTCTTTCGCAAGGTACCCGAAGCGCCCAAGGGTCTTTATCTTTGGGGTGGTGTGGGGCGCGGAAAATCCATGCTGATGGATCTGTTTGTCGATGCAGCGAACGTGCCCGCCCGTCGGGTGCATTTTCACGCTTTCATGCAGGAAATTCACGCCGCCATGCATGTCGCGCGCCAACGCGGTGTGGATGATGCGATTGCACCCGTCGCAGCAGATGTCTCGGCCAAAGTGCGCCTTTTGGCTTTTGACGAGATGCAGATCACTGACATAACGGATGCGATGATCGTCGGGCGTCTGTTTGAAGCGCTGTTTGCCACCGGTGTCGTGGTTGTCACAACGTCAAACCGGGTGCCGGATGATCTTTATAAGAACGGGCTGAACCGGCAGCTTTTCCTGCCGTTCATTGAGCTTATCAAAGAGCGTATGGTTGTGTGGGAGCTCGCCTCGCCCACGGATTACCGGCAAGACAGGCTGGAGGGCGCCCCGGTTTACTTCACGCCGTTGGGTCCGGCGGCGCGGGCTGGCATGGACGCGATCTGGCATGATCTGGCCGGCGCAGAGAAGGGACCGCTGCTGTTGCAGGTCAAGGGCCGAGCGGTTGAGATCCCGACCTTCAGCAATGGGGTTGGGCGCGCTTCGTTCTTTGACCTTTGCGCCAAGCCGCTGGGTCCGGCGGACTATCTGGCCTTGGCCGAAGCGGTCAAAGTGTTGATGATCGACGAGATCCCGACCTTGTCGCGGACCAACTTCAACGAGGCCAAGCGGTTTGTCACGTTGATCGATGCGCTGTATGAGGCGCGTGTGCGACTGATCTGCTCTGCCGCAGCGAAGCCGGAGATGCTCTATCTGGAAGGGGAGGGCACGTTCGAGTTTGAACGCACAGCATCCCGCCTGCGCGAGATGCAAAGTGTCGATTGGTCTGTTTAGAGACCGCTATGGCTGACTTTGAACAACGCCCATCAGGTGGTTGGCCATGTTCTGAGGATCGCTGACCTGAACGAAATAAACAGCCGCCGCGATCACCAGAGCTGCCGAAAAATAAGTCATCCACTGCAATTGCTTCGAAATCGACTGGTCTTCAGCCCGGACCGGACCGCTTGCCATATGTGTATTTCGGTACTGCATATTGCCCCCAATGCTGCATGCCGACTCAAAAAATGGATTGTTTCAATCCGTTACACGCTCTGTTTTAGCGGTTTAGACCCTGTTTGCCTAAAGCACAGAGTCTAAGAGCCGTGTTTGAGCAAGATTTTGCCTGCGAGGTAAAGAGAGCCGCAGATGAGGATCCTTGAGGTCTGATTTTGCTTGACTATTTCATTCACAGCCCTGTGGACATTTCCTGCTACTTCGGCCTCGAACCCAACGCTTTGTGCCGCTGCCGCGGTGTCTTCCGCTGGCAGGGTGTTTTTTTCGCCCGGAATGGAAACAGCATAGAGTTTCGTGATCTGCGCCAAGAGCGGTTCCAGATAGCCCGACACATCCTTCGTGTTGAGCATGCCGCAGATCATCATCGTTGGGCGTTGCGGCATCCTGCTTAGGGTCTTGGCGATGGCCTTTCCGGCGGCAGGGTTGTGGCCACCGTCCAGCAGGAATTCCGCTTTGGGGGCGAGATCAATCAACGGGCCACGCTTCAGGCTTTGCATCCGCGCGGGCCATTCAGCCTTAGCCACGGCGGCTTCGGCAGCGACCTCACCAAAGCCCAGGCGGCGCAAAGCGGCAAGCGCCATGCCTGCGTTCTGGATCTGGTGATCGCCCGACAGCACCGGTCGGGGTAGATCCAGAAGACCATGATCGTCCTGATAGACCATGCCGTCCCGTTCAGGCCCTGCATGCCAATGCTGCCCATAGGCAAGAATTGGCGCCCCCCTTGAATGTGCGGTGTTTTCGATGACATCCAGCGCGACATCTTCCTGTGGACCGACAATCATCGGCACTTGCCGTTTGATAATCCCGGCCTTTTCGAAGGCGATCTTGCCAAGCGTGTTGCCCAGAAAGGCCTCATGATCCATCGAAACGGGTGTGATTATCGTCAAGACAGGTTTTTCTATGACGTTCGTGGCGTCGAGCCGCCCGCCAAGCCCGACCTCCAGCAATGTGTAGTCGGCCTGAGCCCTCGCAAAGGCCAGCAAAGCTGCGCACGTCGTGATCTCGAAATACGTGATTGGACTGTCACCATTGGCCTGGTAGCACTCATCAAGAACTGCGGTTAGCGCATCTTCTTCGATCAGTTCCCCCGCCAGACGGATGCGTTCGTGAAAGCGTGTTAGATGGGGCGAGGTATAAGCATGGACCTTTCGCCCCGCCGCTTCCAGACCCGATCGGATCATGGCCTGGGTCGAGCCCTTGCCATTGGTGCCAGCGATGTGGATGACGGGCGGCAGATCGTTCTGCGGATTGCCCAACAGATCCAAAAGCCGCCAGACCCGGTCAAGCGTCAGGTCAATCAGTTTAGGGTGCAGCGCCATCATCCGTTCAAGGATGAGGTCGGAACCTTGGGTCATTCAGTAACAGCCTCGGGTGCTGTTTCGTCCTTGTTAGAGACTGTTTCGGGCTCGGGTTTTGGCAGATCGCCCTTCACAGGCGGTGTCAGTCCCAACAGCATTCGTGTAATCTGGATGAGTTCGTCGCGCATTTCCGTGCGTGGGGTTACGCGGTCAAGCATCCCGTGATCCAGTAGATATTCAGCTCGCTGGAAGCCTTCGGGCAATTTCTCGCGGATGGTCTGTTCTATCACGCGTGGACCTGCAAAGCAGATAAGGGCGTTAGGCTCTGCAATATGGACGTCACCCAACATCGCGTAGCTCGCCGTCACCCCGCCCGTTGTAGGGTGGGTCAGCACGACGATGTAGGGCAGTCCCGCCTCTTTCAGCATCTGTATGGCAACGGTGGTGCGCGGCATCTGCATGAGGCTCAGGATCCCCTCTTGCATTCGCGCGCCACCTGCGGCGGAAAACAGGATGAGCGGGCGCTTAAAGCGCACGGCCTCTTCCGCCGCAGCGATGATGGCGTTCCCCACATACATCCCCATCGACCCGGCCATGAAACTGAAATCCTGCGCCGCGGCAACGATGGGCGTGCGACCGATTTCGCCCTTGGCGATCAGCATCGCCTCGGCTTCGCCGGTTTCCTTCTGGGCCGCCTTCATCCGGTCGGGATAGCGTTTCTGGTCGCGGAATTGGAGCGGGTCCGGCTGCGGCAGAGGTACCTCGACCTCGTTGAAAACACCCCCGTCAAAGAGCGCGATAAACCTGTCGCGGGGTGTGATGCCCATATGATGGCCGCAATTGGTGCAGACATTTAGATTGTCCGACACCTCCCGGTGGAACAGCATCGTGCCGCAATTGTCGCATTTCGTCCAAAGATTGTCGGGCGTTTCGCGCCGCGAAAAGATGGAGTTGATGCGCGGCCGAACATAATTCGTGATCCAGTTCATATGGGCCTTCCTGCTTCGGACGTTGTTCTGAGTTAATGCGGGGCCGCTGGGAATGCAATCAGCGACGCAGCACCAGTCGGGCAGTCAGCCAACTGACCAACATGATCCCGAAATCAACCCAAAGCCAGGGCCGTACAGATTCGGTGTCGCTTAGGCTGAAGGGCGTGATGTAAAGGGCCAGGCCATTCATGTCGTCAGGTTGCGACATGAAAAGAAGGGCTGAAACGTTGTTGATGAAGTGCACCGCGATGGCTGGCCCAAGCGTGCCCGACCGAGCAGTCAGGTCAGCAGTGACAAGACCAAAGATCGCGGCCCAGACGGAAATCATCAGCGCGTTTTCCCCCGCCATCTCGGGCATGTAATGTCCGAAGCCGAAAAGGACCGAAGGCAGCACTATCCAGATCAAAGGTGATCTGAAGCGCGCGGCAAGCTGCTGCTGGAGATAACCGCGAAACAGGATTTCCTCGGTGCTTGCCTGCACAAAGATGGCCAGCAGGGACAGCGGCAGAAGCACCAGCCACAGACCGATCGAGATGCCGAATTCAAGCCGCTCGGCCCCGCCATATGGCGGTAGGGCCCAGATCACCGCATAAAGCAAGATCATTCCGGCAAGAACCAAAATACCCTGTCTGCGGGCCGCAGCACCGCCAAAAAGCGATGCCAGTCCGCGCTTGTGCAGGGAAAAGCAGGCAAAGACCGTCGCGGCACCAAGCAGCCCGAACTGGAACAGCAGCAGATACATGCCACGCGGTGTCGACCCGGTGTTGACTTCTTCAAAAAGCGCGTCGGCGTCAGACCCTGCAATCTGGAAGATCGTGCTGAAAACAGCCTGTGTTAGAGCCACATATATGGCCGCGATCAGCACCAGCCCGAAGAGAAGCCGCCAGATTTGCGGACGCTGTCGGGCGGGTGCCACGAAGCTATCGTGCGCGCGATAATCGAAGGCAAGAATGCGGTTCATTCAAGTGGTGGCGTCGGTGGGCCGACTTCTTGCGGAATGGGCACGCGTGCCTGCATCAAGAGTTCTGCCGCTCCGGCCAGGTGCCCGGCCACCGTTTGTAACAGACTCATAAGAACGGTTGGATCATTTTCGATGACGGCGCGGAATTCGTCGGCCCCGATGCGCAGGAATGTCACGTCGCTTGTCGCCGTCAGATTAAGCTGTCGCGTTTCGTCCATGATGACCGACAGATCGCCGATCAGGCGCCCTGGATCAACGATCGATATATCCTGTTCGTACCCGTCATCAGTCTGAATGGTCAGCATCGCCTGGCCAGAAACGCACAGATAGGCAGCATCGGCTTTGTCATCGATGGAAAAAATCCGTTCCCCTGGGCTGGCAGTGTACCATTGCGCTGCGAAGGCCAAAAGGCGTTGGGACCGCAGATCAAGTCGGCTGAACAGTTCAGTGCGGCCGATAACACGTTGCTTGCGCTGCAGATCGTCAGTGCCCACGCCTGCTGCGCCGTATTGCTCGATCACCTGCACATCATCCAGGCGGCCTTGCTTGATCTCGACAAAAAGGTCATAGGCCTGCGGGTTCTCAAACTTCTCTTCCATGAAGATCATGGTGGTTTCGGGCATCAACTCCCGCAAGGCGATCCTGGCGGCCCGCCGGGCCGTTGCATCGTGGCTGGCCAGGGCCTTGTCGAGAATAAGGATGTCGGGTCGCTTGATCCCCGCGCGCGAAAGGGCTGCGCGCTCATGGAAGCTGTTTTGCAGATTGGCCCCGCCAATGCCGGTGGGCAGATCGAAGATGACCTCGGCCACCAGACGCTTCAGGCCCGCTTCGCTGATAATGTTGGCCACGACTTCCTCTATTTCATCCGCTTTGGACCCCGCGACGCCCGAAATGCGCCCATAAAGCGCGTTTTCCAGGATTGTAAGACGCGGCAAGTAGGTGTCAGGCTTCACAGGCAGGAAGGTTTCGCTGAGCTGCTTGCGGATGTCATCAGCGGCATCCCTCCGGATGCGCAGAATCTCCTCTTTGAAGCTGTCATGGAAAGATGGCCCGATCTGTTCGGCGGTGAAAGTGAACGGTACCGTCAGCAGAAGCGAAAAGTCCTCTTGGCTGATGCTGGCATCGCCCTTTTCGCGGCGCCGTGTGGCGATATCGACAAGGCGCTCGTATTCCTCCTGTTCGATGTTCAAGGCCTGAAAAAGCGGGTGCGAGGTGCCGTCCTTGCCAAAAGTCTGGTTCAGCGTTTCGATCACACTTTGCGAAATGCCGATAACGGTTTCGGTCAGACCGGCTTGCGCGACAAAGCCCAAAAGCCCCCCGTCCGAGGCAAGCTCTTCCTGAGAAATCAATCGCTTGGGCACGGCGAATAGGAGATTACCGCCCAAAGGGATCGAGGGGTTGAAGGTTTCGGGATCGAATTGATTGACCCGATCGAGAAGTCCGCGTTCCTGCAGGGTCTTGGCCACTTTGGGGCGCAGATCCACGATCGCCGCGGACAATTCCGAATGCGCATTATACTCCATCCGGCTTTGCAACATCCGACGGAACATGAATTCGTCAAGGCCCATCGCGTGCACGATCTTGAACCACCAGTCGCGCACTTCGTCCAAATCGTCAAAGTTCGCCAGATCCGGGTCAAACCAGTCTGCGCCTATCGGATCCAGGCTATTTCCAGCCTTCTGGGCCTCAAGTTCAATCTTCCGGCTGTTTCCGGGGATCCAATCGACGGTTTTCGGGCTGGTCATGAGCGGCATAAGAAGGTTGCTGCCCAGCGTGCCGTCAAACAGGTAGGGTCGCGAATGAGCATAGCCGATCCGCGCCGAGATCACCGATTGGTGCAGGTCCTTCAGGGGCTCGCCAGCGATTGTCACGCCGCCTGATCTGGGCATGACTTCACGGGTCAAAAGCTCTGCCAGGGCGGTGCGTTCAGACTGGTTAGAGACTTGAACGGCCACCCGCGCCCCTTTGGGGATGGTCAGGCTGATGTCTTCCAGCACGGGTGCGCCATCCGCGTTTCGGACCGTGACCTTGTCCAGCACGATATCGCCGCGCAGATGCGGGATTTCAGCGGGCCCGCCTTGAAAAAGCTCTTCGTCGAACGTGCCGGGTGGCGCGAACCGTTCTGTTACGATCTCCCAGCGAAGCGACATGTCCTGCGTCTGGTTGTAATAGGTTAGAAGCTCCTTCCAAGGGCCCGACAGGTCTTTGTAGGCGGCAAGGGCGGCGACCAGCGCGCCGACCGTAATCTCGCCCCGGATCGCAAGATATCCGCCGATAAGATAGAAGAAGAAAGGCGTCAATTGCGTGATGAAGTTGTTTAAGAACTTCATAAAGAACTTCTTTTGATAGATTCGGAAACGCACATCGAAGAGACGGCCCAGCCGGTCCGTGAACATTGCCAGACGGTAGCGCAGGCCGCCATTGACGCGCAGGTCGCTCATGCCCGCCGCGGTTTCACCGATTTCTGCCGACAAGGCACGGATCTCACGGATCCGTTCCTTGTTCAGCAGGTTGATCTGGCGCTGAAGCATCGGGATGATCCAAGCCTGCAGTGGAATGAGCGCGATCCCCGCCAGGCCGAACCAGACCGATTGCAGGAACAGGAAGGTCACGATGATCAGCATCTGCCCGGCCTGGAATACCGGTTGCGCCAAGGCATCGCCCATCAGTCCGCCCATGGGTTCGGCTTCGGAGGTGACCATGCTGACCAGCTCACCCTGGCTGGTGTTGCGGAAATAGGATCGCGGAAAGAGCCGCATGCGCGACAAGAGCTTGAAGCGGAAACGCCGAAGCAGCCGTTCGGCTGTTATGCCCTTCATCGTGTTCAGGCGCATTTTCAACAAACCATGCACCAGAACTGACAGAAGGTAGCCCAAGCACAGTGCAACCAGGAATTGCTCCTGGTTGATCTGGTAGCCGAACACGTTGATGATCCCGCTTTCAGAGCCGATCGCGTCGTTGATAATCCGTTTGGGCAGTTCCAGCGTTGCATAAAGAAACGGGAAGGTGATCAGCGTCAGGCCAAGCAACATCAGCTGATCGCGCTTTGAATACGCCCAGATGAAGGAAAACAGACTTCTTTCCATAGAGACCCCGGAAGGCAATGATGTGCCGGAACAGGCACTGACGGACCCGATGCGTCAAAAAAGAAAGTGGGTCAAACCTTTGAGAGAAAGTAGGTCCAGGGTCGTGGCTTTACAACCAGCAGGTATTTTGCGGGCCGGACCTCTGATGACAGTAACTGTCCAGAGGGGATAGACAATCCTTAGACAGACAGATCAGACACCCTTGCAGGCTTGCAGGGAGGCCACCGTAGATGGGTCCTCTGCGAAGACGGCATCGCCCGTCGTTTCGTTGGAGGTGACGGATATGGCGGTGCCGGCGAATTCAGATCCAGACACGGTGATCTCGCGCGCATCAATTGTGTCATCCAGATCGGTGGTGAAGACCAATCGTCCACCACTTTCCATCGTACTGAGCCTGAGCGTCACCATTTTTTCGCCATCCAGCACGATCGGCATGTCGACCAGGTTCTCGCCGCCTGACACGATCTCGAAAGGTTGAAAGGCCTGAACGCCTTCGCCTTCTCCGGTCACGTCAAAGATCAGTTTGCCGACGCTGTTCGTCAGATCAATCGTGATGGCCAGATCGTTCAACGCACATGGCCCCACATTGGTCAGGATGAACTGGTCTTTCGGGGCACCTTCGCGGAAATCCACTTGGATGTTGGCGGCAACCGGCGATGAGATTATGCCAAGCATGGCAGCAAATACGGCGGATTTCATGGTGATGTCCCTCTTTTGTATCTCAGCAAAGATAGGCCGCTCGCTATGACAGTCGAGAAAGACGCGCGGACGGTAGAATACTTCGATTGCCAACGAAGCATTCATGTTCAGATCGTGCTATTGAGGCAGGACACGATTTTTGAAAGGCTCAAGATGAGATCCAAAGCCCTTCACGCGGGCGTCCGGCCATGAAGGAAGGCCCAGACATCGCGCGCATCGCTGCCCTGATCGGTGATCCGGCGCGCGCCAACATGCTGTCTGCACTGATGAGCGGGAAGGCCCTTACGGCAAGCGAACTCGCGGCAGAGGCGAACGTAACCCCCCAGACCGCCAGTGCGCATCTTTCCAAGCTGAGCGACAGCCAGCTTTTGTTACCCCGCAAGCAGGGGCGACACAGATACTATGCCATCGCTGATGAACGGGTGGCCGAGGTGATCACCGGCCTTATGGGTCTTGCCGAGACGGCAGGTCACACGCGCACCCGGACCGGTCCACGGGATGCCGCATTGCGCAAGGCGCGCAGTTGCTACAATCACCTCGCCGGTCACATGGGCACCCGGCTTTTCGATGGCCTCTGTAAGAAGGGTTACATCATCCGCGAACCCGATGGCGTAAGACTGTCCGAGGAAGGCCGCACGTTCGTAGCAGATTTCGGGATTGATCTGGGAACGCTGGCCAAGACCTCGTCACCTCTGTGCGGCGAGTGCCTGGATTGGAGCGAGCGTCGCTCGCATCTGTCGGGCAAATTGGGCCGCGCATTTCTGCGCCGGTTCGAGGATCTCGGCTGGGCCACCCGCGACCCTCAAAGCCGAGCCATACTATTCTCGGTCGAGGGGGAGCGTGCTTTCGAAGCACTTCTGGTCTGATCGCGTAACTCAGAAGTTGCGGCTGAACCCGATCTGGCATTCGCTTGCATCGTAGTCATAAAACGCGACGTTCGAGCTGTTGATCTGATGCGAGCAAAACAGAACCGGCGTGAACCCACGCCAGTTGATGGTGTTGTTTTGCAAGGTCAGATTGATGTTCAGAAACTCATCTTGGCGTTCCCTGGTGGTTTGCGGGAATAGATCCTTGTAGTCGCGCAATCCGACCTCAAGCCCCAGCCCCGTGGTCAGTCCGCCCGGCCATTCCCGGATCACGCGTCCAAAGACAGCCGCCCCGTCATAGCTCTGATAAAGCGCTTCGGGTGCGCTGTGGCTAAGCCGCAAGCCTGTGACAAACGTGAGATCCGCGCGGGCCGATGCGACAAGACCTACTTGTCCCGACATGAATGGCCCGTCCAGCGTCGATGATTTGTCATAGCGCCGTTCCTCATAGCGTGCCTCGACGAACAGACTGCTGGCTTGCGTTAGGCGACGGTCGGTTGAGAAACGCAGCCCGAAGGCCTGGTTGTGATCATTATCCTTCCGCCAGGTGCGTCGGGCATAGGGACCTATGGACCACTGATAGTCGGCCAAACGCCTTTCATAGGTCATACCAAAGCGCAGCGTGGCTGAATCGTGTATTTTGTTGTCGTATTTGGCGAGGTTTACGCCCCAGTCAAAGACAATCCGATCCCGCCCGGCAATAGGCCATCTGTAGTAGCCCGACAGGCCAAAAAGCAGACCGATCCCGGATTCTGCCTGGCTGGTGATATCGAATGGCCCCCTGTCAGGATCATCGGGCTGGAAGATCTCGTTGGACGAACCGCGGTTCACATTGCTCGACGGCAAAAGCGCCAACTGTGTCGAAAACCCAAAGGGCTGTTCCCGCTCGATCATGTCCAGGAACCGGCGATACCCTTTGCGAAGGTCGCGATCGCTATCGGTTTGCAAAAGACTTTCGAAATGATGCGCTGCTGCGTCAAATTCTCCGTTCAGAAGCAGGGTGTGCGCCAGTTCACGTCTTGCATTGATATAAGTCGGATCGCTGCGCAGTATGCTTCGAAAAACTGCGATGGCCTCGGCATATTGTCCATTGGCCTTAAGCACGCGGCCTCGGAAAAACGCGCGGTCCGCCTCACTTGGGTTCGTCGCATCCAAAAGCGCCTGGGCCTCGGCGATCCGACCGGCCGCAATTAGATCAACGATCGGGTCCGCGCCCACGGGCCCGGTGCTCAGCACAAGGATCGCCGCCAAAACGAGGCTGATCAAACGACGTGACATCTCACTATCTAGCCACGGCCCCTTCATTCGACAGGGGCCGGTCGCTATCAGGGGGTGGTTCTGGGTGTGCCGATAAGTCCGCCAACCAGAAGCGCATTCGCGTTTTCACCCGCAAAGGCCCCGACTACGCGTCTGTCGCCTATCACACCACGCATGTCGGCCTGCACACCGCGATAGCTGGCCGTTCCGCCAAGATCCGTGCCGGTGACCGTCCCGTTTACAGCAAATCCACCCGCATTGCCCGTTACGGTGCCTGCATTGAAGTCGGCATTCAGGGCGATGTTTCCGCTCTGCCGATCCACATCATTGCCCACATAGGTGAGATCGTACTGCGCATCATAAGTGGCGGTCGCGGTCGTTGGCACAGCGCCCGGATCGCTGGCTGGCAGAATGCCCGCAACGCCGCGAAAGCGCGTGCTATTGGCAACGCGTCCATACTGATAACGGAATCCGAAGCGATCGCCCGTTTCGTTCCGAAACACCTCAATATCGCCATTTGTACCAATCCCGGAAAAGCCCTGATCCGGAACCGAACCGTCGGGGTTCAGCGTCACGATTTCGGCCTCGGGCGTAAAACCGGGGTCAATACCCGGTCCGCTTTGGAACCCGTCCCCGCTGCTGCAGGCGGACAGAAAAACAATTGGGAAGATGGTTGAAACTGCCGTGATGGATTTGGTCATAATCGTCCCTTCGAAATAGAAAGTTCACAATTGGAGCATCTTCAGATGTATGCAGGCCCTTCCCGTTGCGGTAGTGGCTGGATCTGCAGCAAGCCGGTTTCACATAGATGACCTTGCGTCAACTGTACTATTTATACGTGTCGTCGGGTCTCAAGAAATCAAAGGGTTATAAGAAAATTCGGCATGGTTGTGCGGCGTAGATCCCAGGTCGCCTTTGACCTGTATCGCCTCTCCAATCGGGTTCCATTCATCGACCCTGCATCATGACGCGAAGTTGCCGCTTTGCGGTCTCGCCGATCTTGACTAACGTCGTTTGGAAAAGCCGAAGAGGGGGACGGCATGAGCGATTTTGAAACCGACTATCTGGTGGTAGGAGCCGGGGCAACCGGCATGGCCTTTGTCGACACGCTGCTTGATGAAACGGATGCTCATATCACGATGGTTGATCGGCGTGACCGGCCAGGTGGTCACTGGAACGACACCTATCCTTTTGTTCGACTACACCAACCAGCCTCCTATTACGGCGTCGCCTCGACCGATCTAGGTCAGGCCAGGATCGACCAAAACGGCACCAACAAGGGCTATGAAGAACTTGCCTCGGCCCCGGAGATCAATGGCTATTTCCAGTCCGTGATGAAGGATCGGTTTCTGGCCTCGGGCCGGGTGAATTTTCTGCCTATGACGGAACATCGGGGCGGAGGCGATCTGCGTCACGTGCTGTCGGACAAGGCGATGTCGGTGAATGTGCGCAAGCGCGTGATCGACGCGCGCGTTTGTGAAAATGGGATCCCTCTGACGCATCAGCGCAAATTCGACGTGGCAGAAGGGGTCACCTGCATTCCTCCGAACTTCCTGCCGCACCACGCAAAGGATCACCAGCATTTCATGATACTGGGCGCGGGCAAGACCGGCATGGATTCCGTTGTCTGGCTTTTGGAAAGTGGGGCGCAGCCGGATCAGATCGGCTGGGTCGTGCCGCGTGATCCCTGGACGATCAACCGTGGCTTCAGCCAACCCAGCGGGGCATTCTATCAGGAAAACATGGGCGGTATGGCCCGTCAGATGCAGGCCGTCGTCGATGCTGGCAGCGTCGACGAACTGGCCCTCGGCATGGAAGAGGCGGGGATCTGGATGCGTCTCGACCCGAACGTAACACCCCAGATCATGCATGGCCCCACCCTGTCCCGGGCCGAACTTCAGCGTCTGCAAGAGGTGCCCGACATCATCCGCATGGGCCATGTCCAAAGCATCGAATCCGACCGGATGACGCTGGCGCAGGGGACCCGGAGAGCCAAGCCGGGCACACTTTACATCGACTGCACGGCACGTGCGCTGGGACACAGCAATACATGGCCGATTTTCACGGACGAACGCGTTGGTCTACAGATGATCCGTCTCTATCAGCCCACTTTCAGCGCCGCGCTTCTTGCCCGGATCGAAGCAATGCCGATGAATGACAAGGCCAGGAACGCGCTCGCCCAGCCAGTGCCCATGACGGATGATGTCCAAAGCTGGATCCGCTCGCAGATCGTGACGCTTATGAACCAGAACGCCTGGTCACAGGTGCCGGAATTGCGCGACTGGATCAAATCCTGTCGGCTTGACGGGTTCGGCCGTCCGTCAAGAGAGGTGGATCGCGATGATCCAGCCAACAGGGCGCTCTTTGAACAGGTGCGCAACCTTTCCATGCCCGCTTTTGCAAACATGCAGAAACTTGCTGCTGCCTGAGCAGCGATTGTAAAAGGCATATGAATTCTGGCCTATGCCCCTTGGTTGCGGCCCGCGCCGATCATACGATTCACTGTGGAACAACCAGGGTGCCCGAATGAGTGTCGTTGAAGTCAACACGCCCTATGACGATCTGGTTGTCGGGATGGAGGCAGAGGCCACGCGCCTCTGCAGGGAAGAGGATCTGTTCGTTTTTGCGAACGCATCGGGCAATCTGAACGCGCTGCATCTGCCTGATCGTGACGGGGATGGCGACGGAAAGGCCGAAGGGATCGCCCCGGCGATGTGGCTGGCCTCTTTGATATCGGCCGTGCTGGGCAACAGCCTGCCAGGGCCGGGCACGACCTACAGGTCGCAAAGCCTCACTTTTGTTGGCACGGCACAGGCAGGCGACACTTTGGTCGCGCGTGTAAAGCTTGTCGAGAAGGGCCCGGACCTGACCGTTCGTTTTGAAACCGTGGTCGAACGATCCGATGGCCAGCGCCTGGTCGAAGGCGAGGCGGTCGTTGCTGCACCGGCCCAACGGATCGAGGCGAATGCCGCAGATATCCCCGGCCTGACCGTGCGCCGTCATGTACATTTCGACGCGCTTCTTACACGGGCTGAAAACCTGCCGCCCATCCCGACGGCGGTCGTGGCACCTGAGGAGCCAGAAGCGCTTGCAGGCGCGATCCTTGGGGCCAGACACACGTTGATTGATCCGATCCTGATCGGGGCCGTCGACAAGATCGCCAAAGCTGCCAAGATCGAAGGCGTCGATCTGGAAACCTACCAGATGGTTGACATCCCTGATCATTCAGGGGCTGCGGCCCATGCGGTTCGGATGGTGCACGAGGGTCGGGCCAAGGCCATCATGAAGGGACATCTGCACACGGATGTTCTCTTGCGCCAGATCATCAAGCGCGACGGTGGCCTGCGCACGGGTCGTCGGCTCAGCCATGTGTTCGTCATGGACGTTCCTAGTCTGGAACACCTTCTGATGATCACCGACGCGGCGATCAACATCGCGCCCGATCTGATGGCCAAGGCCGATATCGTGCAGAACGCCATCGATCTTGCGCATGCGCTTGGCGTGGAACAGCCCAAAGTGGGTGTGCTTTCGGCCGTTGAGACTGTGAACCCCGCCATTCCTTCCACGCTCGATGCGGCGATCCTGGCCAAGATGGCGGATCGTGGGCAGATCAGGGGCGGGTTGGTCGACGGGCCGCTGGCGATGGACAACGCGGTGAACCTGGGCGCTGCGCGGACCAAGGGGATAACCTCGCTTGTCGCAGGCCGGGCTGAAATCCTCGCCGTTCCGAACATGGAGGCGGGCAATATGCTTGCCAAGGAACTGACCTTCCTGGCCCATGCGGAAAGTGCCGGGATCGTAATGGGAGCCGCCTGCCCGATCATCCTGACAAGCCGGGCAGATGACGACAAGGCACGGTTGGCATCCTGCGCTGTCGCGGCCCTCTTTGCGGCGACCGAAGAATGAGTGTTCTTCTGACGCTGAATGCGGGCAGTTCGTCGGTCAAGTTTTCGATCTATGAAAACACAACGAACTTGCTAACAGGTCAGGTCGACAATCTTGGCCCGGCGGCGCGTCTGGTCATAGACGATACCAAAACCGAGATCGGCCCGGCAGATCACCCTGCCGCCCTATCGGCGATCCTGCGGGCCGCGGCACCTACGCTCACCGGGCGGGCCTTGGCAGGTGTCGGGCATCGGATCGTGCATGGCGGGGTCGAATTCCATCAGCCCACAATCCTGACGAGTGACGTGCTGCAACGGCTCGCGGCTCTCAACCCGCTCGCCCCGCTGCACCAACCTCATAACCTCTCAATGGTCGAAGCCGCCCGCAAAGTCTTCCCGGACGCCGTTCAGATCGGCTGCTTCGACACGGCTTTTCACCACGGACATCCATGGGTCAACGACACCTTCGCCCTGCCCAGGTCCTTCTATGATGAGGGGGTCCGGCGCTATGGCTTTCACGGCTTGTCCTACGACTACATCACCAGCGCTTTGGCGCGGGACTACCCCAATCTGCATGAGGGCCGCGTGGTGGTCGCGCATCTGGGCAACGGGGCGTCCATGTGTGCGATCAGGGCAGGACAAAGCGTTGGCTCCACCATGGGGTTCTCCGCGCTTGACGGTTTGCCGATGGGCACCCGCTGCGGTCAGCTGGATCCGGGTGCCGTGCTTTATCTTCTGGGCAAGGGGCTTGGGCATACCGAGATCGAGACGATCCTCTACCGCGAAAGCGGACTCAAGGGGCTCTCGGGGATCAGCAACGACATGCGCACGCTCCTGGCCAGCGATGCACCCGAGGCCGCGTAGGCCATCGACTACTACGTCTTCCGTATTCAGCGCGAATTGGGTGCCATGACCGCCGTTCTGGGCGGCCTCGACGGCCTCGTCTTTTGCGGTGGGATCGGAGAGAACGCGGCCCCGATCCGCGCCCGCGTGCTGCGTGGCATGGGATATCTGGGCCTTGTGATGGATGATGAAGCCAACGCTGACAACGGTCCACGCATCACGTCCGGTGCCATTCCCGCACTAGTCATTCCGACCGATGAGGAAAGCGTGATTGCAAAGGCTCTCTTGGCCGTCCTGGCCTAAAGATACCGCCCCAGCAAACCGCGCAGATCCACCTTCGCGCCCAGCTTTGACGCCAGCAGAAAGATCCCGCCGAACTTGCGCTGCAAGAACAGCACGTCGATGGGCAAAGGCGGTAGGACAAACCCGTCCTCGGCCAGTTGCATGCCCTGTTGCTGAAGGCGCCGCGACAATTCCGTCTGGGTGAAGTCGAAAGGCCTGTCAGTATCCAGCGCTTCAAAGACAAGGCGCATCATCTCAAGAATACTGTCCCGATGCCGTTGAGTTGTCTCGCCGTCGAAAAAGCCGATCTGGTGCGCGATCTCGCCCAGCGCATCCATATCCCTGCGCAACCCGGCTCGCATCAGATCGCGATACTGTCGGGCGATCATCTTGTCGATCCGCCGTGTGGCTCCGAAATCCAGAAGCACGATCTTCTGCGTTTCGGGATTGTAACGGTAGTTGGCAAAGTTGGGATCGGTCTGCATGAGGCCGAAGCTGAACAGCTCTTGCAACAGCAGGTCGATAAGATCGTAGGCGATGCGGTCCCGCTCATCCTGCGGCAGATTTCGGGTGTCTTCAATTGGCACGCCCGAAACGAAGGTCATGGCGAGGATGCCGTGCGTTGTCCAGTCTTCTTGCAGGCTGGGTAAAGCAAAACGGTCATCGCCCGCCAGCAGACCTTCGAACTCTGAAAGATATTGGCCCTCAAGCTGATAACGCGTCTCGTCATGAAGCTGTTGGCGCGCCTCTTCCAGATAGGGCGCCAGCTCGAATCCCTTCGACAGAAGGCCAGACATGCGGATCAGCGCGCCCACGTTCGCCACGTCGCTGTCGATGCTTTTGGCCACCCCGGGATATTGCACCTTTATGGCCAGATCGCGCCCGTCCTTGAGTTGGGCCCGATGGACCTGCCCGATGGAGGCCGCCGCAATCGGGCGGACATCGAACTTTTTGAAGGATCGCAGCCAATTCTCTTGCCAGTTGTCATTCAGCACTTTCTTGAGTTGGCCGGGCGGCATGAAATGCGCATCCGCCCGCAGCCGCGCCATGATCTCTGCAAGTTCTGGGGGCAGCACCTCGCCCGTATCCATAGACACAAGCTGGCCCACTTTCATCGCAGCGCCACGCATCTTGGCAAGTTGATCGGCCACGCGGGTCATATTGGCCGGGGTTATCAGCAGATTGCGGAAAGATGGCCGCCGCCCGCGTCCAAGCTCTGCCATCCCATTCAGCGCCATGTTCCCTGCCACACCCGCGGTCATTGACCCCAGGCGGCCCAGCCGCGCGACACGGCTCGAGGGCACTGGCAGCGCCCGACTTTGCGAACTGCCCTGCGTCATTTGCAATGTGCCCTGCGGCTTGCGAAAGTGCGAACCCGTTTGCGCCAAGTGCGACAGCCTGATCGTATGAGATGCCTCCGCATCAATTCCTTTGAGTCGCGTTCGGCCGGTCTAAATTTCTGCCGGATCGTGTCAAAGATCACGTGATCGCCCAACGCCATTTCTACGATGGCACTGATATCATGCCCGTTCAGATCGTTTCGGTGATGCATGCAGATGCTAGCTAGCTGCCTTCTCGGCCCTGGCAAGCGGTGCAGTGTCGACGGGCGTTGACAGTCTATTCCCCGCCTCCATATGATTTGGGTAAGCAACACGATTTCTGCGCAGACGGCGGGCCGCAAGGATGGTCCATCATCATGCCACCGGGTTGCGATAGGGAGGATCATCATGAACCATTTTGCTGCCGCTTTTGCGGCTATTGGCTTGTCGGCTTTTGCGGCGACAGCACAGGATATTGAACTGCCGCGTCAGCTCTCCTGGACGGCATACGGGACCGGATCTGCGGGCTACAACCAATCGGTCGCGATTGGCGCAGCTCTGCAGGATGCTGCGGGCGTGAACCTGCGTGTTCTGCCTGGCAAGAACGACATTTCGCGGACCGAACCACTGCGTCAGGGCCGTGTCCAATTTTCGGCCACGGGTGTTGGTGGTAGCTTCATGGCACAGGAAGGTGTGTTCGATTTCGGCGCGGAGAACTGGGGGCCGCAGCCAATCCGCGTGCTCATGGCCAACAATGGCGGCGCGATCAACCTGGCTGTTGGAGTTGCAGGTGATTTGGGGATCGAGACTTATGCAGATCTCAAAGGCAAGCGCGTGGCCTACATCGTTGGTGCACCCGCGCTCAATGTCAACACGGAGGCTTATCTTGCCTATGGCGGCCTGACCTGGGACGACGTAGAGCGTGTGGAATTCGGCGGTTTCGGCGCAAGCTGGACGGGTCTGATCGAAGGTCAGGTGGACGCGGCTTTTGCCTCGACCAATTCTGGCAAGGCTTATGAGGCCGAGGCAGGTCCGCGCGGTCTGTTCTGGCCGCCGATTGATCCTGGAAACGCCGAGGGGATCGCCGCCATGCAATCCATCGCGCCGTTCTTCCAGATAAACAAGGCCAAGGTGGGTGCCACGATTGACGGTACCGATGGCTATCAGGGCGCAGGCTACGCCTATCCGGTTCTGACGGCGATGGACAACACCGAGGAAGGCCTCGTCTACAACATGACGAAGGCGATGGTGGAGCTTTTCCCGCGATATGATGGCAAGGCGCCCGGCATCGGCGGCTGGTCCGTCGACCAGCAGAATATGCAGTGGGTCGTGCCGTATCATGCGGGTGCCATCCGATATTACACCGAGGCCGGTCTTTGGTCGGATGAGGCCCAAGCGCACAACGACAATCTCATTGCCCGGCAGGAGGCGCTGGTGGCCGCCTGGGAGGCACTTGAGGCTGAGAGCCCGGACAATTGGGAAGAGGCCTGGGGCGAAGCACGTCGCAAAGCCCTACAAGACGGCGGATTCCAGATCGTCTTCTGATCCGGCGTCAGACTTGCGTGACCGGCCAGTGATCCTGCTGGCCGGTGATCTTTTGCGCCACAGGGCTGAGCCATCCCATGATTGACCAAAGCCAGCAGACCCCCGCCGGGTTTGAAAAAACTGAAATCGACGGTGCCACCCCCTCCGAACGGCTTTCTGGCCCTGCCCGCTGGGTGGTCATCATCGGCACGCTCGCTTCTCTTATGCTGGTCATCAACCAGCTTTTCAACCTGCAACTGGCCGGGGTTGTCCTGATCGAAGGGCGATACCTTTACCTGCTGGGCGGGCTTTTCCTCGGCCTCAGCTTTCTTATCTTCCAGATCGGCGGAGGCAAGGGTGCCCGTCCTTCGATCCTTGATTGGGTGCTTTTCGCCCTGTCCCTCGGCACAACCGGCTACCTTGCGGCGACGGCCCAGACGAACCTGTCCCAAGGTTGGGAATATGCCGCGCCTGTCATTGCACAATGGGTCTCGGTTGGCTTCTTCTTGCTCGTACTTGAGGCAACGCGCCGGGCGGGCGGCTGGATCCTATTCACGATCGTCACCCTATTTGCATTTTACCCGACATTCGCAGGATACGTGCCCGATCCTTTCTCGGGCTTTCAAAGCACGTTCCTGCAAACCGTTCCTTACCACATTTACTCCGCCGAAAGCTCTTTCGGCATCCCCATGAAGGCCTTTGGGGGCGTCGTCATTGGTTTCATCGTCTTCGGAGCCGTCCTGCAACGCACGGGCGGGGGTCAGTTTTTCAATGACCTCGCTCTCGGCCTTGTCGGCCAGTATCGCGGTGGCGCCGCCAAAGTCTCTATCTTCGGATCAGGCTTCATGGGGTCTATGTCCGGCAGTGTGATCTCCAATGTTCTCACCACCGGTTCCGTCTCCATTCCCGCCATGCGCAAAACTGGCTTCTCTGCCCGAACCGCCGCTGCGACAGAAGCTTGCGCCTCGACCGGAGGCGTGCTTATGCCGCCGATCATGGGGGCTACGGCTTTTGTCATGGCCTCGTTCCTGTCGCGCCCATACGTCGAGATCGCGCTGGCCGCGGCCATCCCTTCGATCCTGTTCTACTGGGGCCTCTTTACCCAGATTGATGCCTATTCCGCCCGCCGAGGCCTTAAGGGCTTGCCAAAGCCCGACTTGCCGCGCATCCGCCAGGTCCTCCGCGATGGGTGGCCCTATGTGCTCGTCTTCGCGCTGCTGCTCTTCCTGATGATCGGTCTGCGTCGTGAGACATCTGCCCCGTTCTACGCCACGGCGCTTTTGCTGGTCGTCAACCAGATCCGCGGCCAGCATCGCCTGGATCTTGCAAAGCTTGGCAACCTCGTCGTCGGCGTCGGCATGGGTCTGGCCGAATTGACCGCCATCCTGCTGGGCGTGGGTCTGATCGTCGGATCATTTTCAGCGACGGGCCTCGCGGGCACCTTGGTCAACGAACTCGTTTTTATGGCGGGTGATAGCACGCTTGTTCTGCTGTTGATGGGCGCTGTGACGGCGTTCATCTTTGGCATGGGTATGACCGTGACGGCCTGCTACATCTTTCTTGCGGTCGTTCTGGCCCCTGCGCTTGAGGCGGGCGGGCTCAACCAACTCGCCGTGCATCTTTTCATCCTGTATTGGGGCATGGTCAGCTTTATCACGCCACCGGTCGCAATTGGGGCCTTCGCGGCCTCGACAATGGCAGGCTCCAACCCGATCTCAACAGGTTTCGAAGCGATGCGGCTGGGCGGTGTGATCTACATCGCACCCTTCTTCTTTGTCCTCAACCCTGCGCTTGTCGGTCAGGCCCCTGCATGGGAAGTGGCTGTGGCGCTCAGTTGCGCGCTTCTTGGCGTCGCGATGATTTCTTCTGCGCTGCAGGGATATATCAGTCTTGTTGGACCGCTGAATGGCGCGGTTGGCCTGCCTCTGCGGATCCTCTTGTTCATCGGCGGCTTGCTGATCGCCAAACCCCAGACCGACCTGATCAACATCGGTTACGCGACCTCACTGGTCCTGGGTTTGGCTTTCTGCGCGCTGCCCATGCTTGCTGCCTGGCGATCGTCGGCATCCGTGAAACAGACCGTATGATCCCGATCGACCCGCCCAGTGGCGATGCCCCGCCAAAACGAACAATCGTGGATATGCTGCGCGATAATACGTCTGCTTACGAAGACCGCCCGGCCCTTGTTTGCAACGATCAGACACTCACCTGGCAAGACTTCGGAACAGAAACAAACCGTGTTGCGAACCTGCTTATCTCTCTGGGCGTTAATAGGCGGGATTGTGTAGCCATTCTTGGCGCCAATTCGATAGCGTATGCTACCCTGTTCTGTGGCACCTTGCGGGCTGGAGCCTGTGTCACTCCGCTTTCAACCATGGCATCATCCGACGCGCTCAAGAAAATGCTGGAGGATTGCCGTGCCAAAGTGATCTTTGTCGATAGCCTCTATCGGCACCTGGTCGATTCATTCATGGATGACCTCCGGATTGTCCGCTTCGCCATGGATTTCGACGATCCCGCCTATCTTGCCTTGCGCCCGGCGCTTGATCTGGCCGATACGCAAGACCCGTTAGTCCCCATCGACCTTAGAGATCCCTTCAACCTGATCTATTCCTCGGGCACCACCGGCACGCCCAAGGGCATCTTGCACGATCACTGGATGCGCGCCGCGCAGATGGAGCGTGTGACGCCGAACGGCTATGACGACAACGCCCGAACGCTGCTGTCGACACCGCTTTATTCGAACACCACGATTGTATCCTTTCTGCCCACGCTGGTAGGTGGATCGACCGTGCATCTGATGCCGAAATTCAACGCACGCGGGTATCTGGAAATCGTCCAGAAGGAGCGTATCACGCACACGATGCTCGTCCCTGTCCAGTACAAGCGCATCATGGATGTGCCGGATTTCGACCGCTTCGATCTGACCTCCATGCGCATCAAATTTTCGACCTCTGCCCCTTTGCGCGCTGACGTCAAGTCGGACGTGCTCAAACGCTTTCCGGGCAAGTTGATTGAGTATTACGGTCTCACAGAAGGCGGGGGTGTCACAGTCCTCGTCGCCGACGAATACGTCGAGAAGCTGCATACAGTCGGCCGGCCCGCCCCCGGAAATGCAATCTGCTTGATCGGCCCGGACGACCGCGAAGTCGCGCAAGGCGAAGTGGGTGAGATCTGCGGCCGCGGCCCCACTATGATGGCAGGTTACTTCGGTCGCGATGACCTGACCGAGGATTACATCTGGCGCGATGAAAAGGGCCAGATCTATTTTCGCTCGGGTGATATGGGCCGGTTCGACGAAGACGGTTTTCTGATCCTGTCTGATCGGAAGAAAGACATGATCATTTCAGGCGGGCTCAACATCTATGCGGACGATCTGGAACAGGCCTTGCTCTCTGACCCGGATGTCGAGGATGCCGCTGTGATCGGTGTGCCTTCGGAAGATTGGGGCGAGACACCCTATGCCCTTGTCGTGCTGCGGCAGGGGTCGGTGCGCAGTACCGCGCAGATCCAAGAGGCCGCAAACAGGAAACTCGGCAAAAGCCAGCGTCTTTCAGGGGTCGAAATTCGACAAAACCTCCCGCGCAGTCCGATTGGAAAAATTCTGAAGCGCGAGTTGCGTGCGCCGTTCTGGTCGGTTGCAAACACCGATAAAATACCGACGTAATACCGACGCGATACAGACTGCATATTCGGGCCGTTCAAAGGGGATAGAACCGTGAAAGATACCACCGATATGAACGGGGCCGAAAGCCTTGTCCGCACCCTTCTGGCCTGCGATGTGAACGTCTGTTTCACCAATCCGGGCACATCGGAAATGCACTTTGTCGCCGCCCTTGATCATGTGCCGGGGATGCGCTGTGTTCTGGCTCTGCATGAAACGGTAGCGACGGGCGCCGCCGACGGATACTACCGGATGTCGCGTAAACCGGCCTGCACGCTGCTACATCTTGGGCCAGGTCTCGCGAACGGGCTGTCGAATCTGCACAACGCCAAGAAGGCAGGATCGGGTGTCGTGAACATTGTGGGCGAACACGCCCCAACCCATGTGGAACTTGACGCACCGCTGACCTCCGACATCGAAGGCATTGCGCGGCCAGTATCGCATTGGGTCCACACATCCCACGATGTGGGCGATCTGGGCACAGATGCCGCTCGCGCTGTTCAGGCATCTGTATCAGCGCCCGGTCAGATCGCAACGCTGATGCTGCCATCCGAAACAGCCTGGACCGAAGGGGGGCTGGTCGCAGGTGCGCTGCCCGCCCCTGATTTTGCTCCATTTGCTCAAGAAGTGCTGGACGAGGCCACTAGGGCGCTGGGTGGGCCAGACAGTCTTCTTTTGCTGGGCGGGCAAGCGCTGACGGAGGAAAACCTTCTGACAGCGGGTCGGATTGCGGCACAAACGGGATGCGTCTTGCTGTCGGAATGGTCCAATGCCCGGATGGAGCGGGGAGCGGGCCGGGTGAGTGTTGGCCGCGTGCCTTACCCAATTGATCAAGCACTGGACGTCCTGAAACCCTTCAAGCGGATCGTTCTGGTTGGTGCCCGCGCGCCTATCGGTTTTTTTGCCTATCCCGGCAAACCTGCCGTTCTTACGGCAGAAGGGGCCGAGATCACTAAACTGGCCGGAGCTGACGCAGATTTGACCGGAGCCCTTGATGCGTTGGCAAAGGCGGCAGGCGCCACCGAAACACCACCCGCCCATATCGCAGAACGCAAAGTTCCCGAACGGCCATCCGGACCGCTTTCTCCGGACAGTATTGCAGATCTGATTGGACGGGCCATCCCTGAAGATGCAATCGTCGTCGACGAGTCCATTACCACAGGCCGTGCATTTTCGCCTGCGACCAAGGGTGCCCCAAAGCATACGTGGTTGAACAATTGTGGCGGGTCCATCGGCTACGGAATGCCCACAGCGATCGGTGCAGCCATCGCGTGCCCGGAGCGCAAGGTGCTGGGTCTGCTTGGTGACGGAAGCGCGATGTACAGCCAGCAGGCGCTTTGGACCATGGCGCGCGAAGCGCTCGATATTACCGTGCTGATCTTTGCCAACCGCAGCTACAGCATATTGCGCGGGGAGTTGACGAATGTCGGGGTAAGTAACCCCGGTCCACGCGCCATCGACATGCTGTCGCTTGACCGACCGGACCTCGATTGGGTGCAAATGGCGGGGTCAATGGGGGTGGAGGCCTGCAAGGCCGCCGATTGCGACGCTTTGGAAGCAGCACTCGAAACGGGCCTTGGCAGCGATAAACCCTACCTGATCGAGGTGCTTTTCTAGGCCTGACGTCACTTGGCCTGCACCATCTGGTAGCGGCTCAGCAGCGTATGCGGTACTTCGTGGCCGTGTTTTTCAAGCGTGCGCATCGCGAAACGAAGATCCTCCATGGCCTGGCATCGCCAGGCCGCATGGGCCATTAGTGTCAATGCATCCGGATTGGTTTCATCAACCCATAAAGCTAGGTGCAAAATTCGAAGCGCTGTATCGTATCGGCCAAAATGAACTTGTCCCGCTGCGATCTTGCACAAAAGTGCGGTGTCTTCTTCGGAGAAAGAATTCTGTTCCATAGGTCTACGCTTCTGCTTCGCTTTGCAGAACGATCAGGTGTTCATACATCCGCGCCATCCGGGACAATGCCGCGAGGCCATCTTGTGCCGCAACGTTGCCCGATGCCTCCACGGGGGCCTCAAGCCGATAGGCCAGCTCCGAGACGGCGAATGCAAATTCCGCAGTCTCGGTTCCAGCAATTTGCGCAACGTCTTTGGCAATGATGCGTCTCAATTCGGAAGGGTTCGCTTCGGCTTCGGGGTTTAGACGCAATGCGGGGGGCCGCCGGGTAACGGTCGACCTCGCCTCCGCCTGTCCGGTCGATTTCGGCGCGGGGGCAAAAATGAAACTATCTGACATCTCCGGGAAGATGCCCGGCGTGACGGGGGGTGTCGGTCGTTCGGTGGTGCGCATCAGAATCGGCCTTGCTTAAAACGTGACATTGATCGTTTCTGTCCCGCGTCGCAGGCGCAGCATGTCGTGCGTGATCTCTTCCACGATCCAGTCCCCCGCGACACGGTCCCCGGTATGGGCAAAGGATTTGTTCGCGAAGACGACCTTGGGTGTGCTACCCAGCGTTACTGCGGCAATCGGGGGCAAATCGGTCAGTGCGGCCGTCTCGGACACATCTGCGAGGATGACGGCGCCACCCGCCGACTGATCCAGATCTTGTCGAAGCGCGCGCCAGGTTCGCATCTGTTCGGGCGGAACCTGGCCGCTGATCCGGATCATCCCGGCAGAGGGTGCCGAGACGGTCAGATAACTATCCAGGCCGGCCTGATTGATCATCGCTTGCGCGTTTTGCGGTATGTCCACATTTGCAGGCGCGGGGTCAGATGCAAGCGACACATTGGCCTGCGAGACGGGCATCACGATGTCAGGTGTTTCGGGTTGATGGCTCAGGTAGGTCTGACCGCCAAGCGCCGTCAAACCCATCGCAATCAGCACGCCAAGCGCAATTTGTTCCTTGATATCAGGGGTTTGAGAGCTTGGTGCCTCGACAGGAGCGAACCGAATGTAGATGCCGTTGATGCCAATCTCACACGGCAAACGTTCAGTGACCGTACTGCTATCGTCAGCAATCGGTTTTCCATTCAGCGTCACATCTTCTCGCGAAGTTCGCAGCGACAGAAGTGGCCCGAGAAGGGATCGTCTGCAGGTCACATGTAGGGTCGAGCCCAACACCTCGTCATCAACAAGCATGATGTCATTGCTCGAATCGGGCCCGATCACCAAAGCGTCAGCCTTGAGCTCTGCAGCTGATCCATGATGCAGGCCGTTCATCACCTCTACATGCACGACGATCTCATGCGCCGATCGGGGCAGCACAAGGTCTTTCAAATCACGCCACCGGGTTTCGGCGAAACTGCGATACGTTGCGATATCCAATTCCATGAGGATCGCCCCTTCTTGTTGATCACTGCGCTTTCAATAGCGTTTCGATGTCGCGCCCTGTGCGTTTTGCCATGTTCCAGGCGACCTGATAGACCGTTACTTCGTTGTAGAGAGAACTCATCTTGGTAATGAAATGGTCTGACAGCGCTTCTGGTTTATCGGGGGCCTGCGTGCCCGAGATGTAGGGATTTCCTCCTGCTTCCCGCAGGATTTCGCCCTTTAGCTGTGCGTCTTTCTCGGCTTTGCCGGGATAGGCCGTCACGCTGGCGAAGGCGGTTTCGGACATATCGGCCAGAAGGTTGGTGCGATGCAGGTCGGATGTCGTCTGAGATGAGACATCGTCAATCGCGGCCTGCTGTGGGGTCAGGTCGGCTGAGACTGCGCCGATTGAACCGGTCATGGTCTATCCTTTCCGAGATGTCTGGGGAAAACGGCGCGATATCACTCTTCGCCCTCACGGCTTTCTTCCATCATGTCCATGAATGGGCCGAAGATCATCATCATCATCATCGCCTGCTCCATCATCTCTTGTTCATTGGTTGGAGTGGGCGCTTGGTCGGTTGCGCTTTGGATTGACTCGCTCATTGGTTTGTCTCCTTTCGGACAAGTGTTCGAAGACATTGGTATCAGGGCAAAGGGCGCAGGGCGTATCGGTCCGCCTACGTAGCCGTCTGCGTAGGCACAGCGGTTTTTCTCCATAGTACCGGATTCATTGGGCGGACGTACCGGGTGTGACGGCAGGCTTTACCGATGTCAGTCGGTCGGGTTGTGCCCCTAGTTTGGCATCAACGGCACAAACTGCCGACCAAACTCGGAGACGCCAAGTGACACCGGACAAGATCAAGATCAGCGCAGTTGCCCTGGCCATCGGTGTTATTGGTTCTGGTGCGCTGCAGGCCGAAGCACCGAAGACCTGCCCGTCAGGCGTCTGTGAAAAGCCGCTTGCCACGGTTGAGCTGAGCCTGAAGGTCCTCGACATGCCGCTTCCCGACTTTTTTGCCCTGCTGCAGGTGGAAAGCGGTGAGCGGATTGTGCCAGCGCCCGAAGTGCGCGGTCGCGTTGCCGATCTTGATCTGACTGGCACGCCCGAAGACATGATCGCGGCTGTTGCGACGCAAAACGATCTGAGCTGGTTTCGCTATGATGGAGCCTACTATGTCTCGCGCAAGCGTGACGCGATCACACGGCTGGTTCCACTGCAAGATCTAAGTACCGAGGAAGCACACAAATCGCTGGCTGACAGTGGTCTGGCAACCGGCGATGGGCGCATCGTAGCGGTGGCGGGCGGCAATGCGTTGTCCGTGTCCGGCCCGCCCGATTATGTCGCCTTTGCCGAAGCCATTCTTGAACTGACAAAGACATCAGCCCCGTCGACCCCCGAGACATCCGTCATTCGGGTGCGCCGTGGAACAGCTACATCGCTGGAATACTATGGAAGGGCCGGGATGGTCGCATCGCATCAGGTCGAGCAACCACCGGCCGCCGCTGCTCAAGGCCAAAGCGGCGCCCAAACGGCCCCGACCGAAAACGCAGAAGATAAGGCGCAGAAAGATGGCTAGCTGTCTCACGCGTCCCCGAATTCCCCCGCCGCTTGATGGCTGGGGAATCTTGCGCACGGGTCATATCGGCCCTGGCGCAGAGCTTGGCCTGCAACCCGTTGGCTCCCCAAGGTTTCAACGCAAGCAGGCTGGTAACGACCCCGAGATCAGGTTTCAGAAAGGACACTGATATGTTTACCCCAATGATCAAGTTCGAAGACAAGATGGTGAAGAATGTTCAAGGCGCTGGCGGCGGTGGCGGCACCGATTACGGCGCGATGATGGCAGATCTTTTCAACCAGATGGCGCAGAAGCAATACGAGGCTGCCGAGAAGAAAGAGCCAGCGAAGGCCAACAAAACCATCACGCAAGGCTAATGCCTTTAATGCGCGGGGCGCGGTTATGCGCGCCCCGCCCCACATAGATTGGGATCCTCGTCATGCGTAAGGACATCGCCCTTGTTGCCGTGATCGTGGCGTCGCTGATGCTGATGGTGATCCCGCTTGATCCGATGATCATCGACATTCTGTTGGCTGTGAACATCACGCTGGCAGTGATGCTGCTGATGGTCTCGATCTATCTCAAACACCCGTCGGATTTTTCTACGTTTCCGTCCGTCATTTTGATTGGTACCGCGTTCCGCTTGGCACTTTCGATCGGAACGACCCGCCTGATCCTGTCAGAGGCAGAGGCGGGTGCGATCATCGAAACCTTTGGTGAGTTTGTTGTCAGTGGTTCGATCGCAATCGGCCTTGTGATCTTCTTAATCATTACTGTGGTCCAGTTCATAGTTGTCACCAAGGGGGCGGAACGCGTGGCCGAGGTCGGCGCGCGCTTTGCGCTTGATGCCCTGCCCGGAAAGCAGATGAGCATCGACGCAGAGGCGCGCGCCGGCAACATCACCGCTGATCAGGCTGCCGATCGCCGCCAGCGCCTTGACCGTGAAAGTCGGTTCTTCGGCGCGATGGACGGCGCGATGAAGTTCGTCAAAGGTGACGCGATCGCAGGCATCATCATCATCTGTATCAACCTGCTGGGCGGCATCGCTGTGGGGATGAGCACGCATGGCCTCGGTTTCAGCGAGGCCGTCGGCGTCTTCTCCCTGCTGACCATCGGGGATGGGCTTGTGGCCCAGATACCGGCCCTTCTGATGTCGCTTTGCGCTGGTATCATCGTGACACGGGCAGAAGGGAAAGATGGCAAAGACCTCGGGTCCGACATTTCCGCCGAACTGATCGCAGATCCTCGGGTTCCCGCGATCGGAGCGCCCATTGTGCTAGGCATTGGGTTGATCCCGGGTTTTCCCACGTTGATTTTCGCGGCGATGGCAGTGGCAATGCTGTTGATCTCTGCTGCCCTTCGCCGGGCAATCCGTTCCTCCGAACAGCAGGCCGCCGCTGCTTCTGCCGAGCCAGCTTTGCCGGAAGCTGCCTTGGAGGACCAGGTTGCCCTGCCGGTAGACGGACGTGTGCGGGTCTTCATCGGGGCGGAGCTTGCCGCAGATGCAGACCTGGATGTCATCGAAGCGCGGACGGTCATGCTGCTTTCCCGGCTTTATGAAGCGCGCGGGATACGCTTTGCCCGCCCGGAGGTCATTTCAGGCCAGATCGCCGATCCGCGTGGGGTCGTCATCGAAATTGACGAGGTGCCTGTGCTTCGTGACACGGCACCTCTTGGACACGCTCTTTTCGTGTTGCCGACTGAACGACACCTGAGCCTGGATGCCGCAGAAAACAACCGTAGTACCTGGCCATTGGTTAACGGCATCTGGGTTGGATCCGAGGAACAGGCCGATCTTGAATTCGCCGACAAAACGTCCGCAGATCTGGCTGAGATGATCGGTGAACTGGTTTTCCGCGTTTATGAACGCAATCTTGGTGCGCTCTTTTCTCATGGGATCTTTAACGGATTCATGGAAGAAGCGCGCGAAGCAGAACCACATCAAATGCAGAAGGTCGAGGAAGAGATTGATGATGGATCGCTTTACAAGATGTTCCGCTATCTGGTTGAGGACGGCGTACCCTTGCGGCCGATCTCTCTGGTCATTTCGTCCATTCGGTATTGGCTCGTCACCTTGGATGACACCAGCCCGATCACGCTGGCGGAATGCTTGCGGGGTTCGATGAAGCGACAGCTTTGCCACCGAATCGCCGGGGAGGCCGGCCTTCTTGGGCTCGCTTTGCTCGATCCAGCGCTGGAGGCACGCCTGCGTCGCTCGCTTGCCGATCAACCACATCCCAACGCCGATTTGGCCAATGCGGGGTTGTCGCTGGATCCTGAAACCAACGACCTTTTGCTCGATCACGTGCGCAAGGTCATTGCCAAGGGTGCTGGAGCAGACGGCGAGATTACATTGGTTGTTACGGCGGATTTGCGGCGGCGCCTGCGGAATCATCTGGCGATGCACAATCTCAATCCTCCGGTCCTCGCACCTCATGAGATCGCGGTTGAAACCCCAAGCTATCCTTTGGAATTGGTCGGAGATGCAGCGGGCGAACGACAGGCGATCCCTGCAAGTAGACCCAGACGCGCTTCTGCCGCAGCAGGTTGAGACCCCGGACCGGATTTCGGCGCTGTGATCTGTGGATAAACCGAGATTCCGCCCCAATACGTTTGAATCGTTGGAAATTTGATGGCTAGAGCGCCGTTAACGTCTCTCACCGTGCTGCAACTATGTTACAAAGTATAGCGAGAATTGGCTGGTGTTATTCCTGAAATCGGCCACGAACCGCATCAATCCGCCTTTCTTTGGATTTTATCTCTGATGATCAGAGCTGGTCTGTTTACCTATTATCAGCCGCCGCAGGAACTCTCTGTGGCATAATGAAAGTCGAATGGAAAAGGTGGAGTATTATGGACGATCTGCCAAAACTGGTAATCGCCGACGATCACGAGATCATTCGCGATAGTATTTCAAACATCATTTCGGATTCCCAAAGCGCTCAGGTTGTTGGGACGGCAAGTGATGGTTACACAACGATCAAGCTGTGCCGAAATCTGGACCCTGACATCGTGCTGATGGATCTGGCGATCACGCGACCAAGCGGGGCAGAGACATTCCGCAAGCTTCTCTCGATCAAGCCAGACCTGAAGATCGTTCTTTATTCGTCCGAAGCCGAAAAGGCTGAAGTTTTCTCTTTGATCGCAGATGGGGCCAAAGGTTTTGTGCCCAAACAGGCTAAAGCGTCAAACTTTGTGAACGCTATCCGGTCGGTCAGCCTCGGCTACGCTTGTATCCCTGAAGACTACATTGATGATTTCATGGTTCTGCGCCAGAATTCGATCAAGACCGGGAATATCTACGGTCTCTCACCGCGAGAGATTGAAATCCTTGAGGCCTGCGTTTCAGGCGCGCGCACGAAGGAAGTTGCAGCCCGTTTCAACATCAGCGTGCGCACGGTCGAAACGCACCGCAATGCGATCTACAAGAAAACATCATGTAACAGCGTCGATGCGCTTCACGAAATCGCAGAACAGCTGCAATTGCCCGTTGCCCGAGCCGAAGCTTGATCGGACCACGCGTCCGATTGCGTAGGCCTACATGTTAACTTTGCCGTTCACCTCTGCTAGACTTCTATCTTGCATGAAATGGTGTCATCAGCGACACATCCGCTGTGGATGTTTTTCCTGGCTCATGTGTCGTTTCGATGGCCCGATCTTCAGATGGGGCGGCAATGACTGTTTGGCAACAGGATCATACGACATCCGGGGACAGCTTCTGCTTTGTCCTTGATCTGCATGATCAGCAGCCTGATCCTGCGCGAAACGTTCCGGCAGGCAGACATGTCATCAACCTGGATGTCGTACCGGAATTGATCGAAGAGATGGATCTTGTCCGCGCGGCTGTTGAACGGCATGTCGAAAAGATATCTATGCGGACAGCAACGCGCCCTGATCGGTTCGATTTATCAAGAATTTCAGCGGTCTACTTGCCTGTCCGAGAGGGCCGCAGCCGCACTTTACCGCGTCCGCATGTGGTTCTGCCTTTTTCGACAATTGCCTTCAATGATCGGATCGGTGTGCCTTACATCCTTGTGTCCTCTCACTGTGGTTTCAAGGATTCGATCTTCTCGGCCTTTGCCAGCCTGCTCGACCTCGCCAATTTGATGGGCAAGCGCGAATCTGGCGGACGGACGTCGCATTCCTTTGAAGGATTGAACTCTCAGGCGACAGACTTGGTATTTGATGGCCAGATCGTGAACGCTTTCCGCCGCTAGGGCGTAGCTACGTAGTGTTCTTGCGCGAGGCGTAATCCCAGACAGGTCCTCCCGTAGTGAAGATGCAGGCCAAAGGGCGCAGTGTTGCGACAAATCCAATCGTCGCAAGGAGCGTCATCGTGAGAAATCTGGGACCAAAGCTCAAACGTAGCCTTGTCATTGGCGCATGCTGTTTGGCGCTTGCTGGCTGTAAAGAGGTGTTGTTTTCGGATCTCGACGAGGTCGAAGCAAACGAGATGGTAGCGATCCTTGCCGCGTCAGGGGTTGAGGCAAAGCGGGAGCGTGACAAGGACAATGCTTACTCGCTTTTCATTGCTGCGGACGATGTGGCGTCGGCCACGACGATTTTGCGCAATCAGGGATACCCCAAGCCCAAGTTTCAATCGCTTGGCGATGTTTTCAGCGCTGAAGGGATTGTGGGTACTCCTTTCGAACAGCATGCTCGGTACATCTACGCAATGAACGAGGAATTGTCCCGGACTGTCACATCGATCAGCGGTGTGCGCTCCGCGTATGTCCTCGTGACCGCCCCTCCCAAGGAGCGCTATCAGCGCGAGGCCCCCGCGGCGAGCGCATCGGTAACAATCAACCATGATCCCGGGTTTGATGCGGAGCGCCTCGTGCCCAAGATCAAGACGGTCATCGCCCACGCCCTGCCCAATCTTGATTATGACAATGTGGCGATTGCGCTGTTCCCTGCGGCAGGTCCTCAGATCAATGTGAAGAACGCGAACCAAAAGGCCCCTGAGGTGTTCGAGGCGCGGCTTTTGCCAAGCTCTGGCGGCAGCGGACACGCCGTTGGTCCCTTGGCGCTTCTGGGCAGCTTTTGTTTGATCCTGGCGGCAGGCCTTGCCTTCTGGCGCTTCGGGCCGGAGCTTGTCCAAATCCCGCGCGCGGGTCGTCAGAAGGATGGCGGTGTGTGATGCGGATTGAGATCCACGAAGGTCTTGCCAGTCGCGCGGTGCACGCGGGCTGGATCGCGCGGGCGTTGCCGGATGTTGGTGACCCTGAGCTGCGCTCAGCTCTTCTGGCGTCCGAGCGTTTCTCTCGCCGGATTGCCGACAGTATTCTGGGAGATCCGGTCTCCGTTGAACATGTCGAACCATCAGTCGATTTTTGTAGACTGGTTCGGCAACTTGATGATGACTTGCTTGTCCGCATCGGTCAGATCTGGCTGGCCCCGCAATTGGCGCCGCATCTAATCGATCCGAAGGGCCGTGCTGACCTTGGCATCGAAGACCGGATCGTTTTGCAGTCCATCCTGAAGTATCGCGGACACGCTTCAATGCCCGCCGTGGAGTTTACCGCGCCCCCTGACTATCCGGCCGAAGGCGCCCGGTGCATCGCGGCGTGGCTGGAGATGCAAGCATTTCCGGCCGCGTCCCGCCTCAGGCTTTGCTTCGAGCCGTCATTGTCGACCGACGAGGATGATGCAAACCGGGCGGCTTTGCTTGACGCGCTCCTCTCTGACGACGGGTTTATGGCGGGTTGATTGATGATGCGCACCAGCAGCCCCCTTGTCGCGCAGCGCGTACCGAAGTCTGACTTTGACCAAGCAGTCAGTTGTCTGGCGCAGGCGGAGGAACATGCGGCCCGCATCCGAGCCGAGGCTGCGGCCGATATAGCGCAGCAAAAAGCGGAACTTGCCGAAAAAGAAGCAGATCTTCAGGCTCGAATCGCAAATGCCGAAGCAACAGCATACCAGCAGGCATTGGACCACGAAACGATCGCCGCAAAGGCCAAGGAAAGTGTTGCTGTTCTGGACGAGGCGGCGCGTCTTCGTGCGGCATCCAACGATCTGGCGCCCTGGCTGACCGATCTTGTCGATACCGCGCTTCGCAAGATGATTGGACAGATCCATGAAGCGGATCTTCTGGCCGCGCTTGTCAAAGAAGCAATCGCCGAACGGGCACAGAAAGAAGAATTGAACCTGCGCATTGCGGTCGCCGATCATGATCGGCTGAAGGCCATTGTCTTGGAAAACGAAGACCGCTTCACCGCAATTTCAGCGATCGTGCCAGATGCATCCTTGCCCGCCGACACGCTTTATCTGGAAGGGGATGGTGGCTTTGTCAGCATCGGAATTGAGGCGCAGCTTACCGCGCTTCGGGACCACCTGCATGCGGTGGTGGCAGGCGAAGAGGTTTCGGCATGAATGTGCTCCCATCCGCTTTTGAGCTGCTATCCTCGTCGCTGGATCAAGTCGCTCTGAGAAAGCGCTTTGGCCGTCTAACCGAGGTGCGCGGCCCCCTATTGAGGGCGTGTTTTCGCGGCCTCAATCAGGGGACCATCTGTGAAATCGCCCGCTCTGATGGGTCCCCCTTACTGGCCGAGGTCATCGGGATCGAAGGCGCGGACGTGCTCCTTAGTCCGTTTGGCGCAAGCGACGGACTGGCTGAGGGTGCGCAGATTTCGATCACGCGACAGGCGCTCACCATTCCGTCAGGCAAGGGCGTACTGGGGCGCGTGCTGGATGCCTTTGGTGCGCCGATGGATGGTCTTGGTCCCGTTGATGGCGATACCGTCCGCCGACGTATCAAAGCAGACCCGCCAAGTGCAATGGACCGGCCGCTGATTGAGGCGCCGCTTCCGACGGGGCTTCGCGCCATTGACGCCGCAATGACTTTGGGACGCGGTCAGCGTGTCGGGATCTTTGGTCCGCCGGGCACAGGCAAATCAACACTGCTTGCGGCCATTGCACGCCACACCGCCGCTGATGCGATTGTCATTGGGCTTGTGGGCGAGCGTGGGCGAGAGGTTCGCGAATTCGTAGAGCGTGATCTGCCGCCAGAGGTTCGTAAAAGTGTTGCCGTGATTGCAGCCACCTCCGACCGTCCTGCCGTCGAAAGGGCGCTTTGTGCACATAGCGCGACGGCCGTGGCGGAAGGTTTCAGGGATCAGGGTGCATCGGTTCTGTTGATGATCGACAGCTTGACCAGAACGGCTCGGGCGTTGCGCGAAATCGGTCTTGCCGCTGGCGAACCGCCCACACGTCGTGGCTTTCCCGCTTCGGTTTATCCCGCGCTTCCCGCGATCATCGAACGGGCGGGGCGCACCGATAAGGGCGACATTACCGCGCTCTATACTGTTCTGCTGGAAGGCGAAAAAGAAATTGATCCTATCGCAGAAGAGGTCAAGAGCCTCACTGATGGTCATTTCCTGCTCAGCCGCAAGCTGGCGGAGGCAGGCCATTATCCTGCGCTTGATGTAGTCGAAAGTCTCAGTCGAAGCATGAAGGCCATTGTCTCGCCAGACCATTCGGCGCGCGCTGCGCACCTGCGGGCAAGCCTTGCCAAGTATCGAGACCTCGAACTGTTGTTGCAGATCGGCGAGTACCAGAGCGGCGGCGACGCAGAGGCGGACGCAGTCGTTGCTGCCAAACCTCAGATCGACGCCTTCCTGCGTCAAGAATCCGATCAATCCAGTAGTTTTGATGAGACGATGACTGCTTTATCCCGTGTGGCGTTATGAACCGCGAGGACCAATTGCGGGCCATCTCCGCCCTGAGCGATCTGCGCGTCCGGCTGGCGAAGTCAAAGATGTTGGCATTGCAGTCAGTTGAAGACCAGCGGCAACGCCTTCTGGATCAGGAAAAGGCGGTGCACAAAGAATCCGACGAGGCGGCACGCCTCTATTTCAGCGCGCGGTTCCATGAATTGGACCGATCACGCGACGGTGCCGCGATTTTTCAAAGCATAGCGGCTGGCCATCGGGCTGCAGACCGCCTGGTGCATGAAACAGCCGCCCGTGTCGATCGTCTGGCAGAGCGGTGTCAGATGGCGACAGCCCATCGTAAAGACGCTGCCGCTGATGTCATCAGGGTTACGGCACGCCGGGATCTTTTTCAGCAGGTGGCAGAGGATGTCACGCGCGAAACCCGTGCGATGGATGAGACGGCGCTTGAGGAGGACACCCAAGACTGCCTGTGCGGAAGGAAGCAAAGATGAGCCTGTACGAGGTGCTAAAGCCGGAGTTGGAAGACAGGTGTCTTGTTGAATGGCCCAATCTGCCGCGATTGGATCGCTCCGTGAAAGCGCTGCAAGCGCAGCTTGATGCGAATATCTACCACGCTGATATCCGTATCGGGTCAACCGATTGTCGCCTGACCGCCCCAATCGATTGTCCTGATCTTAACGGTTGCATCAGCGCTGAAATCCGCTTTGGTGAGCAGCGCCTGACTGCATGCCTGCCTGAGGATGCGATTGACGCATTGCTTTCAGCACATGATGTTCGGGACGCTTGGAAGAGCTATGGCGCAAAGACGGCGGCGATGGTTCTGGAACACCTTCTTGCCCCGGTCATGACGACGCTTGAAAGCCATCTGGACGCGCCTTTCCGTGTGGCGCGCATTATCGACCAACCGCTAGATGCGCCCAGTTTAGCGCTGGCGGTTGCATCAACGGTCGCGACTTACCACGTGGGCCTATCGGGCGATGACGCGCTGATCGCCCCGCTTATCCGACTGATGACGCCAGCAGACCAGCAAGACGCCCGCCTGACATCTGAAACGCTGCGCTTTTCAATGTCTCTGACCGGGCCAAGCTTTCAGATGCCGCAATATGATCTGGACGCCCTCCGTCCCGGCGACGGTGTCTTTGTTGAGGGCGATTGGGCCCGTTTGCAACATCCACTGTTGATCATCAGCGGGCGCCTGTGCGCGTCAGCGAAGCAGCAGGAGGAGGGCTTTGTTCTGAAATCTGACCTTGACCGCATTCAAACACCGGAGATTCCGATGACCGAGATAACTGACGTGTTGCCCGTCACCATCACGATTGAATTGGCGCAAACGACATTGCCACTGACCGAGATACAGGATCTGCGCCAGGGCAGCGTCTTGCCATTTGCGGACGATCTGCCAACGAACGTTGCATTGACGGCCAATGGCCAACCCTTCGGGCGGGGCGATCTTGTGCGCATCGATGACAAGATCGCAATTCGCCTGACAGAGATTGCCTAAGATCATGGAAACGATGACCACACCACTCATTTTCAGTTTCCTTGCGGGCTTCATGGTGCTTGCGGTGCTGACCTTGACGTCGTTCGTCAAACTTTCAGTGGTGTTCATGATCATCCGGCAGGCGTTGGGCCTGCAGCAGGTTCCGTCAAATATCGTTCTGATGGCGCTTGCCGGATTTACGGCAATCTTCATCTCCATGCCGGTATTTTCAGCGTCCCTGACAGCCCTCGCAGATGCCGGAGGGGATACCTCCACGCCCGCCGACCTGATCCGCCTTTGGCAGATCGGTATCGCACCATTTCAGGGCTTCATCCTGGGCAATGTTGATGCAGAGCATCTCGAATTCTTTGTCATGATCTCGAATGATCTGTGGGAAGGGTCCGGGATGACGGGTTCGCGGGATGACTTCATCATTCAGGTCCCTGCCTTCATGATTTCAGAGCTGACAGAAGCCTTTCGGATCGGCTTTCTGATCTACCTGCCTTTCGTCGCGATCGATCTTGCGGTGACGGCCATTCTGATGGCCTTGGGCATGCAGATGGTGCAACCCAACATCATCGCGACCCCCTTCAAGCTTCTGACATTTGTCTTTGTCGATGGATGGGCGCGCTTGGTCGAGGGGCTTGTCATGACCTACGGGAGCCCATGATGGAGACGGCATTTTCCTCCCTGCTGGTCACTTTCATGATAGATGTCGCGATCCTGGCCGGTGTCCCACTGGCCATTGCGACGCTGTCGGGCTTCGTCATCTCTTTTTTTCAGGCGGTCACGCAAATACAGGACCAGACCCTTTCTCAGACGGTGAAGATCACTGCCGTCGTCCTTGTGCTGCTGATCTTTGGTGTGCGCCTGTCCGGCCCTTTGATGACCTCGACAACACAGGTTTTCGAAGAATTTCACGTGCTGGCCAATTGACATGGGTGAAGAGGTCATCCGATTGGTAACCGGCTTCGGGATGGCAAAGGTCTATCCTGTGATGATACTCATTGCCCTACGCCCATTCGGTCTTTTGTTCGGCTTCCTGGCGATCACGTGGGCATTGAGATCGGCGTTAATGCTGCGGCTTTCGATTGCCATCGCGCTTGCACTTCCCACCGCTTTCGTAAATCTGGACGAGGTGGAGGCTCTGATTGTTGCGCCCGACATATTTCAACTCGCACCTCTCAGCCTGAAAGAGTTCGGGCTCGGCTATGCTTTGGGTTTGCTTGCCTCACTGCCCTTTTTCGCGTTGCAATATGCAGGGGCGATCACCGATGCCTTTCGGGGTGAGAACGACACTGGCATTCAGGATCCGATGGGGGGATCTCTCCACACTTTTTCGGTCGCGTATCTGGTCATCGGCTTTTTTGCATTCTTCAGTCTTGGTGGTTTCGAGGACCTAATCGAAAACCTGTATGCCAGCTATCGTGTCTGGCCCGTAAATCTCATTTTTCCAACGCTAAGCGGTGCCGCTGCCCTGATAACTGTCGACATCCTGACACGCACGCTGACAACTGCGATTGTCGTTTCCCTACCACTTCTGGGCATGCTTGTCGTGATCGAAGGTGCCGTGTCGGTTGCTGCGCGGCTGGGCCGTCGTTTCAACTTCTACGATATGGCTTTTCCGCTCAAGAACCTTGCAACAGTTGTGACCCTGCCGCTAACAGCTTGGTTGATTTGGTCCCTATCAGAGGCGCGGATCAGCGAAAGTGGCGAGGCGCTGCAAATCCTTGAAAGGTTCTTCGAATGAGCGACGGAGGATCAGAAGCGAAAAAGCACGCGGCCTCGGACACTAAACTGCGCAAGCAGCGCGAAAAGGGGTCGGTTGCCAGCAGCGCGGAATCGTCGGGTTTTCTGGCATGCGCCTTGGGTCTTGCCTTGCTTGTCGGGACGGCTTCGTTGATCTGGACGCAGCTTCAGGACATGATCACGTCAAGCATCTATTTGATCGATATGCCTTTTGATGAGGCGCGAAATGTCAGCCTATTCGTGCTGGGACGGATGCTTCTATTTGCGATCCTGCCGATTCTGGCCCTCACCCTTCTTACGGCCTTTCTGACATCGCTGATCTACAACAAAGGCTTTGTTTTCGCCATGAAACCCGTAACACCTCAGCTAAAGCGCGTGTCCCCGCTTGGCGGTTTCAAGCGGATTTATGGCCGTCGTGGTCTGATGGAAACACCTGTCTCCGCGCTTCGCATATGTCTTTGGCTTGGTTTCGCGATCATTTTCGGTGTTTGGCCTTTCGTGGCCCTTTTGCAGCAATCGACCTGCACTGGTGTCTGCATGATGGCCCAGATCCTGCCCATCGTTTCGATTCTGTCGGTGGGTGCCGTCGTGATTTTCCTGCTGTCGGCTGTGGTGGATATGATCTTTCAGAAGAAGGTCTTTCTGCATGAGCAGCGCATGACCGATACCGAACAAAAGCGGGAACGCAAGGATCAGCATGGCTCTCCGGAGTTGCGTCAAGAGCGGCGGCGTCGGATGCGGGAAGCAAACACGCCGCAACGCGAGGCGAAAGCGAGCCGGGCGACGATGTGCTTTTTCTTCGACGATCAAGCCGTCGGAATTGAGTTTCGTCCACCGAAAGTGCCGCTGCCGTACGTCGTCAGCAAGGCCGAGACCCCTGCAGATGCCGATGCGATGCGAAAATCGCTCGAAGCTGCCGGTTGGCCAGTGAAAGAGGATCAGTTCCTGACCAAGGCCGGATTGGGCAGACCTTTGGGTGAACCTTTGGATGAAAGCGCCTACGCCGCCTTTATCGCGGCGGTTCAGGAAATGTTCGGCATGTGAGCGGCGCCGTCGTTTTTCGCGAGCGTCAATAGCAATGCCACCACTTCGTCCAAAGGGCAAAGCATCCCGTTTTCAGCGGCGATGATCGAGATTTCGTTTGCGAGAGCCTTGATCACCTCGTGCTTTACGGTTTCTTCAGGCAAATGGCTTGCAACGATGATCGCGCGGTTACGGCCCAACCCGCACCAAGTTGATCTTTGCGTATCATTTAGCGTGACGAAAACACTTTCGTTGCCGAGGATGATCTTAATCGGCTGGCCGCGTCCGGCGGCAAAAATGCGTGTTTCAAAAAGTCCCTCGGATCTGAGCTGTGAAAAGACTTGCCCCAGACGCTGCGCCTTGTCGGTGCGTTGGAGCATATGCGCAGCTGGCATTTCGAGGGCCTGGGCAAGGCGTGTTCGACCGTCCGGGCTTCGCAAGCTTTCCCGGATTGTTTCGATCACGGCGGTTGCGGGGTGCTCTGTCGCATCATCAGAGCCCGTTGAGGTGCCGCTCATTCCGTCGTCGGTGGCAGGTCCGGGCGGCTTCTTGGTCGATCGTCCGACACGCCGACTGGTCGTGGGCGCGATGCCCTTCAAAAAAGCACCTGCGAACGGTCCATATTCGTCATCTGCATCCTGATACTCTGGCAACTCTTTGCTTACTCCGGCGGCCATTCGGGCGCATTCCTTTAGAAAGTGAACATCGGATAGTCGAGCACAATTGGCAGACAGATTACATTGCGGGATCCACTTAAATCGCTACGTAGATGTCCCCGCAGGCTCGCGGCCCGTAGCATTTGCCATTTAGCGTTGCTGAGATTGGAGGGATGATCGAAACCGGTGCGGATACTCTATCGGTTACCCTGCCCCCACAATAAGAGACCTTACTCTCTACGGCCTGAAATTGACCGCCGCACCGGTTTCTCGGTTCATCAAGTGTGCGGTCACTTTGCGGGCTGCTGGCGTGGGGCGCAATCGCGCCAAAGCCGAATGCGCAAGATTTCACGGTATTATCACGCTGCTTAGACGATAGACGTCATTTCGGTGCGTTTTGTTGGCCCAGATATTGGGAAGGAGGTCACTTTAGAGATGTATAAAGCGTGATTGCCGCTTCTGATCCGTTGGCCCAAATCATCTTCAGCCAGTCGCTAAAGCCGTTCGCAAACACGTCGACATCTGCCAGATCCCCATAATACTGCCTTTGCGCCAGCCATTTTTCGGGATCGGTCCGTGATGCCAGTGCGGTCTCTTGAAGGTCCTGCCAATGGGGATCATTTGCATCTATGTGGCTGCCGTCCTCACGCGTTCCGGCACACATTCGAGCCCAGAGCGCTTCGGTCAGTGCGAGACCCCCAAGGGATCCGCCTGCCAGCAATGCGTCACGGATGATCGGCACGACAAAGCCGGTGTGACGGGCGGATCCGTCAAAAGCGACCCGCCGGGTTGTGTCCATGATCGCGGCATTCGCAAACCGAGTTTCGATCAGCCGGATGTATTGCTGTGGCGTCATGTCAGGGACGGGCGCCACATAGGGTGCGATCTCGGTCGTTTGCACTTTGCGGAAGAACCCGGCGATCACTGGGTGTCGCATACATTCGGCAATCGTCGGGATCGACAAAAGCTCACCCGCATTGGCGATCACCTGATGGCCTGCATTAAGGATCCGGATTTTCATCGCTTCAAAATCATCCACGGCATCGGTGAAGGTCGCGCCCACCAGATCCCAATCCGGCCGACCAGCGCAAAAATCATCTTCAATCACCCATTGGCGAAAATCCTCGTGGGTTACGGGAACTGGGTCGTCGATGCCCAAAGCCGCGGCGCGCGCCACTTCTCTTGGTCCGGTGGCAGGCACGATGCAGTCGACCATGGAGTTCGGGAATGCCGCGGTTGTGTCTATCCATCTGGCAAGATCGGGATCGGTCAGCCCAGCAAGCGACACAATGGTTTGTCGCAGTATTGCGCCGTTTCCCTGAAGGTTGTCACAGCTTTGGGCTGTGAAAGGTCTTTGACCGGCGGCCCGACGTGCTTTCAGGGCTGCGACCATCGCACCGAACGCGGTGCGTGGCGTTTCAGGATGTGCTACGTCATGCCGAATGTCGGGATGCCCGATATCAAGGCCCTTCGAGACCGGATCAATATAATAGCCGCCCTCTGTCACCGTCAGCGACACGATCCGAATAGCCGGATCCGACATGATCCGGATCAGGTTTCTGTTGTCTTCTTCGACTGGCAGGTAGTCGATCATGGACCCGATCACCTCGGCGGACATCCTTTCGGGATGAAGTTCGATCAGAAGACTGAGGCAGTCCTGTGCAATCAGATGGTCGCGCATCCCGGCATCGTAGCTTCGGACCCCGGCGCCGATAATCGCCCAATCCTGTGCCGCGCCTTGCTGCATCAAACGGTGCAGGTACCAGGCCTGGTGCGCGCGGTGAAAATTGCCCAGTCCGATATGCACGATGCCGGGCCGCAAATCCGACCTGTCATAATTCGGCCGGGAGATACCTGCTGGCAGGTCGCCAAGCGTCGCGGCTCCAAGTCTTACCCGCCCCCCTTTTTGCGCCAGATCATTCATCAACTCATCCAGTTGCCACCGTCGACATTGTAGGTCTGCGCGACAATGTAGTCTGCTTCGTCCGAGGCCAGAAAGACTGCCATGCCCGTTAGGTCCTCGGCGCGGCCCATGCGCCCGTAAGGCACGGCTGCGCCGACTTCGCGCTTTTTCTGGCCGGGGGCCTTGTTTTCGTACTTGGCGAAGAAGGCGTCGACGCTGTCCCAATGCTCTCCGTCTACTACGCCCGGTGCGATTGCATTGACGTTTATGCCATATTTGATCAGGTTCAGACCCGCCGATTGCGTCAGGCTGATGACCGCTGCTTTGGAGGCGCAGTAGACTGCCACCAGAGGCTCACCCCGTCGGCCTGCCTGACTGGCCATATTGATTATCTTTCCGCCCGCGCCCCTGTCGATCATGTGCTTGGCGACGGCCTGCATGGTGAACAAAGCGCCAGAGACATTGATGTCGAATACGCGCTGATAATCGTCTCGTGTGATTTCGGTGATCGGCGCCGCTGTGAAGATGGCTGCATTGTTGATCAGTATGTCGATCTGGCCAAGTGTTTGGGTCGTTTCAGCTACCCCCCGATCAATGCTGTCCTGCCGTGTGACATCCAATTCGACAGCCATGGCATTTTGCCCCAGATCTGTGGCGCATGCCTTGGCGCGCGCGATGTCTATGTCGGCGAGCGCCACCCGCGCACCCTGGGCAAGATAGGCTTTTGCAAAGGCAAGTCCGATCCCGCGCGCGGCTCCGGTGATCAAGGCTGTTTTTCCAGCAAGGCGCGTCATGCAATCCGCAATCCTTGCATATCAAATCGATGAAGCACGTCATCGCGCGGTGTCAGAAAGATCCTGTCGCCATGATGGAAATTCACCTCGCCACCAGCGCGAACGGTGATCGTGTCTGCAAGCCCTGTTTGATGCACGTGGAAAAAAGTGTCCGATCCAAGATGTTCGGATACACCGATAACCCCTTCCCAAAGTCCCCCTTCCTTTGAAACAGCAATATGTTCGGGCCGGATGCCTATGGTTTGTGCGTCGTGTTTTTTAGCTTCTGCGCCGGTGATGAAGTTCATTTTGGGTGATCCAATGAAACCGGCGACAAAAAGATTCCTTGGTGCCTTATATAGATCCAGCGGGCTGCCGACCTGCTCGATATTGCCCGCCTTCAGGACAACAATTTTGTCGGCCATCGTCATCGCCTCGACCTGATCGTGCGTGACGTAAATCATGGTGGTTTTGAGCCGCTCGTGCAGTTCGCTGATCTCCAGTCGCATACCAACCCGAAGGGCCGCATCAAGGTTGGACAAGGGCTCGTCAAACAGGAACGCCGCTGGTTCACGGACAATGGCCCGGCCGATGGCCACCCGCTGCCGCTGCCCGCCGGAAAGCTGGCCGGGCCGCCTGTCAAGATAGTCGGTCAGGTTCAACACGGCCGCAGCCTGTTCGACCCTTTTGTCCTGCTCTGCCTTTTCAAGCTTTGCCATGCGCAGAGGGAAAGCGATGTTTTTGCGTACCGACATATGCGGATAAAGCGCATAGGACTGGAACACCATGGCAAGGCCGCGCTTGGCCGGAGGGACCTCGGTCGCGTCCTGCCCGTCGATCTGGATCTGCCCGCTTGAGACGTCCTCTAGCCCGGCGATCAGGCGCAATAGGGTCGATTTTCCGCAACCCGATGGCCCGACGAATACGGTGAATTCGCCATCTTCGATGGTGAGATCCAGCGGCGGGATCACCTCGACATCGCCGAAGCGCTTGGTGATCTGGTTCAGTACGATGTGTCCCATATCTTTGATCCTTACTTCACCGCACCAAATGTCAGACCCCGGACAAGCTGCTTCTGGCTGAACCAGCCCAAGATCAGGATCGGCGCGATCGCCATTGTCGAGGCGGCGGACAGTTTTGCGTAGAAAAGGCCCTCGGGGCTGGAATAGCTGGCAATGAAGGCCGTCAGCGGCGCAGCCTTCGCTGCCGTCAGGTTCAGCGTCCAGAATGCCTCATTCCAGGCGAGGATGATGTTTAGAAGAACCGTTGACGCGATGCCGGGAATGGCCATCGGGGTCAGGACGAAAAGGATTTCTTCGCGCAAGCTTGCCCCATCCATCCGCGCGGCCTCAAGTATCTCAACCGGAATTTCGCGGAAATAGGTGTAAAGCATCCAGATGATGATCGGCAAATTGATCAGCATTAGAACGATGGTCAGGCCGATGCGTGTGTCGAGAAGTCCCATCTGGATGAAAAGTAGATAGATTGGATAAAGCACGCCAACAGCTGGAAGCATCTTGGTCGACAGCATCCAGAGTAGAATGTCCTTCGTGCGTTTGGACGGCACAAAGGCCATCGACCACGCGGCAGGCACAGCGATGACTATACCCAGAAGGGTTGAACCGCCTGCAATGATTACCGAATTCCAGAGAAAGCGCATATAGTCAGAGCGTTCCTGTACGATCGCGTAGTTTTCCAGCGTCCAGTCAAAGTTCAGAAAGATCGGTGGGCTTGCGATGGCCTGCGCTTCGGTCTTGAAACTGGTCAGAACGGTCCAGAGGATCGGGAAAAAGATCAGCAGACCGACAGCCCATGCGAGTGAGGTGTTGAGGGTCTTGCGACGTGGGGTGATGGAACGGGCCATGATCTGTCCTCAGGCGTCCAGGTTTTTGCCAACGATGCGCATCAGGAAAAGTGCAACGATATTGGCGAGGATGATGGCATAGACGCCTCCAGCGGATCCCAGACCAACATTCTGGCTTTCCAGAACACGCTGGAAAATCAGGTAAGACAGGGTACGGGTGCCGAAGGCGCCGCCGGTTGTAACGAAAATCTCGGCGAAGATCGACAAAAGGAAAATCGTCTGGATCAGGATCACGACGGTGATTGCTCGGCTTAGATGCGGCAGGATAATGAACCAGAAACGCTTGAGCGCCGGTGCGCCGTCCATCTCAGCCGCTTCAAGCTGTTCGCTGTCCAGCGATTGAATGGCCGTCAGCAGGATCAGCGTCGCAAATGGCAGCCATTGCCAAGACACGATCAGAATAATTGAGGGCATTGATGCCTCGCTGAGCCAGACGACGGGTTCGGCGCCGAAGGCCTTCCAGAGATGCGCAAACAAACCGTTCACTGGATCCATGAACATATTCTTCCAGACAAGCGCGGAGACGGTTGGCATGATGAAGAACGGCGCGATCACCAGGATGCGTACGATCCCCTGGCCCCACATCGGCTGATCGAGCAGAAGCGCGAGAAGAACGCCAAGGACAACCGTGATTATCAGGACGCCACCGACGATGATCAGTGTCGATTGAACGCTGGGCCAGAACGCGCTTGAGGTCAGAAAACGAGTGTAGTTTTCAAAGCCGACCCAGCCCAGATCGCCTCCGCGCAGGGGCAAGTATCTCTTGAAAGAGAAATAAAGCGTCATCGTCAGCGGGACGAGCATCCAGCCCAGAAGCAAGACGACAGCGGGGGTCATCATCAGACGGGCAGCGGATCTCGAATGATGCGTGGCCATGAATACACCTGTAAAGTGGACAGCCGTGTGGCGTTCCTGGTGAAAGGTTCAGAAGATAGTCGAGGCGTGTCGAAGGGCGATGTGGAGCCGCCCTTCGATCTTGCGGCTTAGTAGCCTGCCGCTTCCATTGCGTCTGCGGTCAGTGCCTGGGCTTTTGCCAATGCTTCTTCTGCAGTCTGCTGCCCGGCCAATGCTGCCGAAAACTCTTGCCCGACTTCGGTCGCGATGCCCGCAAACTCGGGGATCGCAACGAACTGGACCCCTACATAAGGCACTGGGTCGACGGTCGGGTTCAGCGGATCCGCCGACAAGATCGACTCTAACGTCATCTTGGCAAAAGGAACCTCTGCATAGTTCGGGTTCTCATAAAGTGAGGTTCGGGCACCGGGTGGCACATTGGCCCAACCTTCATTTGATGCGACGAGTTCGATGTATTCCTTGGATGTGGCCCAATTGATGAATTCTTTCGCAGCGGCCTCATTGTCTGTGCCTGCTGGAATGGCCAGTGCCCACGCCCACAACCAGTTGCCCCGCTTGCCCTTACCCGTATCAGGTGCCAGCGCGAAACCGACCTTGTCTGCCACGGTAGAATCGTCCGGGCTGGTCACGAAGGATGCGGCAACAGTTGCGTCGATCCACATCCCGCATTTGCCTTGCTGGAATAGCGACAAATTCTCGTTGAAGCCGTTGTTCGATGCACCAGGAGGACCCGCATCTGCCATCAGATCCAGATAGAAAGTCAATGTTTCTTTCCAGGCATCGCTGTCGAATTGTGGTGTCCAGTTTTCGTCGAACCAGCGGGCGCCGAAGGCATTTGATGTGGCCGTCAGAAAGGCCATATTTTCGCCCCAGCCCGCCTTGCCGCGCAGGCAGATGCCATAGATCTCGTTGTCCTTATCGGTCATCTTGCGAGCGGCATCCGCCACGAAGTCCCATGCCGGCGCATCGGGCATTTCAAGTCCTGCGGCCTCCATCAGATCTGTGCGGTACATGATCATGGAGCTTTCGCCATAAAACGGCGCCGCATAGAGCGTGCCATCGTAGGACAAGCCGCCGCGCATCGCGGGCAGGATGTCTTCGACGTCGTATTCAGCTGGCATGTCGTTCAGCGGGATCAGCCATCCGTTCTGACCCCATATCGGCGTTTCGTACATGCCGATTGTCATGATGTCGAACTGGCCACCTTTGGTGGTGATATCCGTGGTCACCCGCTGGCGCAGCACGTTTTCCTCTAACGTCACCCACTCGACCGTATGGCCCGTTTTTTCGGTGAAGTCTTCGGTTAGACCCTGCATACGGATCATATCGCCGTTATTAACCGTCGCGATTGTGATTGTGTCTGCCTGAGCGCTTCCGACTGCAATAAGCGACAGCGCGGCCGACGCACAAAGTGCGTGTCGTAGGTACATCCGACTCCTCCCTAATTCTGGATGCTATCCCAAAAAAGCTAGTCGCGATCTCAGCGCGGAGTCAATATAAATTTAACGCGCGATAAATTTTGGGCGAAGTTCAAGCTGAGTCCCGCATGACCAATTTACCCTCGAAATAGGTGGCTTCATGGGTGGTGACATCGCCTTGAATCGCCTTGAATAGGGTCTCCACCGCATGGCGCGAAACGGCCTCGTAATCCTGAGCAATGGTTGTCAGGGGCGGGCAAGTAAATCGCGAGAACGGGTGGTCATCCTGTCCAGCAACACGGATGTCGCAACCAGCTGTGCGCCCGACTTTGAGGCCGGTTTCAAAGCATGCCGTCAGAAAGCCGATCGCCAGCCTGTCGTTACTGCACAGCACGGTATCCGTCGTGAAACGACCCGCCTTGATCGCGTTAATCCCTTCACGTCGCCCGATTTCTTCGAAATGCCAACCCTCTCCGGGCACTTGAACAATGGTTGGTTTATGCCCGAGATGGGACATCGCTTGCAAATAGCCTTGCCGCCGCTTGTTGGCATTCGGATTGGTCGGGGTCTTCATTTCGAAGAAGCAGGGCGGCGTGCCCGTGCGGCAGAGATAGTCGACGATCAGCATCGAAAACTGGGGATTATCAGAGCCTACAAAGGCGATTCCCAGATCCTGGAGGCTGCTGTCAAACAGGACAGTAGGCACGTCGGCGCAGAATTTTTTGATGGCTGCCTTGTCCGAAATCCGCCCGAGGGGTGCCATTAGAACACCGGCTGGCTTGAGCGACCTCAGACTTCGAAGGATTTCGACCTCAAGCGATTGCTCTCCGTGAGAACTGTAGAGTGTCGGCGTATAACCGGCCGCGATGCAGCGTTCTTCGATGTTCCGTGCGATTTCGGCAAAGAACGGATCTGCAAGATAGGGCACTACGATACCGACATTTTTGGTCAGCTTGCGGTTCTGATTCATCGCGAAGATGTTGGGGCGGTAATCATGCTGCTCCAGCGCCCTCTCAATGCGTTCGCGCGTGGATTGCCGGACGCTTTGCGGATTGTGGAAGTACTTCGAAACTGTCGGGCGTGAAATGCCAGTGACCGCCGCAAATTGTTCCATATTCCTGATTTTTGAACCTGTCATGCCCTGCCGCCGTCGCGCTTGTTCCTGTCGGATGGCGCAACCCCTATTTTTACAACTTTAAAGTTTTTCTTACCGCGCGCTAAAAATCAATTGCCTTTCCCGAACCATCTTTCTTCTGGTCAAATGAGCTCATCGGGCTAAACATTGCATTATTGGTAAGAAAATTTTACCAAAATTCCAAGTTTGCACATCTTCATCACGAGGGTTTCCCGATGGGTCTGAATAACTGCCACAACTTCAAAGACTTCCGGAAGCTGGCCAAACGCCGCCTGCCCGGCCCGATCTTCCACTACATCGACGGCGCTGCAGATGACGAACAGACCTACCGGCGCAACACTGAGGCCTACGGCGATGTTGATCTGGTACCCAACGTGCTGGCCGGAGTTGATGAGGTTGACATGAGTGTCGAGGTCATGGGCCAAAAGCTTGATATGCCGATCTATTGTGCCCCGACCGCCTTGCAGCGACTCTTTCATCATGAAGGAGAGCGCGCAGTGGCCAAGGCCGCGACAAAATACGGGACGATGTTCGGGGTCTCTTCGCTGGCGACCGTCACTGTTGAAGAGATTGAAAAACTCGCCCCGGGTCCGAAAATGTTTCAGTTCTATTTTCACAAAGATCGTGGCTTGAACGATGCACTTCTGGAACGGGCGCGTGCTGCCAACTTCAACGTGATGGCGCTTACCGTGGACACCATCACTGGTGGCAATCGCGAACGCGACTTGCGTACGGGCTTCACCTCTCCGCCCAAGTTGACGCCATCTTCGCTGATCAGCTTTGCCACACATCCAATGTGGGCTTGGAACTTCCTGACGAAAGAGAAGTTCGACATGCCGCATCTGTCTGGCCATGTCGCTGCCGGGACCAACCTTGCCGTGTCCGTCGGTGAATACTTTTCGACGATGCTGGATCAGTCGATGAACTGGAAAGACGCCGAAAAGCTCTGTGCGCAGTGGAATGGTCAATTCGCATTGAAGGGCATCATGAGCGTCGAAGACGCCAAGCGCGCTGTCGATATCGGCTGCACTGGGATCATGGTGTCGAACCACGGCGGCCGGCAGCTTGACGGTTCGAGATCGCCCTTCGATCAACTGGCCGAGATTTGCGATGCCGTAGGCGACAAGATTGACGTGGTTTGTGAGGGCGGGATTCAACGCGGCACGCACGTGCTCAAGGCGCTGTCTGTGGGGGCTAGGGCATGTTCGGGCGGGCGTCTCTATCTATATGCTTTGGCTGCCGCCGGACAGGCAGGCGTGGAGAAGGCATTGGGCAATCTACGCACCGAGATTGAGCGCGACATGAAGCTGATGGGCGTTACCACGCTTGATCAACTGAGCCGTGACAACCTGTGCTTCAAAACCTCCGCTGCTTAGCTATCGGCGTGCGGTTTGGGCCCTAACTTGTGACTGTATGGAACAAATTTCGACGCGACATCTGCGATTTTTCCCGCTAAGATGTCACGTTTTGTGGCATTGCAGGCAGCCGTATATGTCAGCTGGTCCTGGCTGAGATACATGCAAAACCGCTTTGTGCTCAGTGCAATCTGCGTGTCTGGCATTTCTGCAAGCGTCACCAGCGGTCAACGATCCGGCCCGTGCAATGGCCGGTGGAAGCCCTCTTACTGCATCAATCGGCCTGTAATCATCAACGCCAGAGTCACAGGATGGCAGTAGAACAAGTTCTGTCTGGCTCAGTGGCCAATCCTTGATGCCCAGACTGCCTCTGATCGGGCCGCTGGTCGCTTCGGTTGCTGACAGCATTATGCCCGCATTGCTTTGTCAGTCGGGCGCGTCATGATTGCCGCGAAAGAACCCGCGCGTTGCCAGATGCCGTGAAAGCTTCATCTGACTCCCATTTTTGATAGGCTTCGGTATAGGCGGTCAGAAAACGATGATCTCGTCATCGTATGAGCCCATTGCACCTGTGCGCCCCAGTGACAAAGCGCAACAAATTCGGTGCGGGCTTCTTCCCATCTTTCTAGCTTCATCAAACCAGGCGCAGGGTTCAACCAAGATGCATGGGGTATGCGATGGCACTGATCCAAATCCTCGCGCCCCCAAGTGTAGGCATCATACTGCATGCGATGCTATTCCTTTAGTCGGCACAGTGTCTGCTTTGTTGAGGCCGTGTTTTGCACGATCCGCCAGTGGTTTGGTTGACTGTTGTTCTGTCCACGTCCCGTGCAAAACTTTATGGTCAGATTTTCCACGCCATTTGCCATCCCGAACTGACTGGTGGCCAGAAGCGTTTGGGAAGCTTCAAAAATCCCTAAGCATCGCGGTGAGATCTTGGTCCGGAACAACCCGAACGGGGCATCAAGTGAGAAGGAAAGCCGCGAACTGAGCAAATCGTCCAAAACCGTCACTTGGCATCGGCATGCCGTCCCCGAAGTTTCAGTGCTTTCAATGGTCGCATCTGGACGCTCGGATGCCCAGACAAAGGACCGTTCAACCGGCTTTCGAATGGGGCATCCATCATACGATGGCGCCTGTGCCGCCTAATCTACGCGTTAGGGTCGATTATTGGCCAGACCTCGCATTGCAGCTTTGTGTTCCTGCGATCAGATCTGTCAGGTTGAGTACCTGGTTGGCAGTATCTCGGGAGTCTGACAGCCCTGAGGTCGTCCACATTATGTACCGGGCGCCATCCAAACTACCAAATATTGTCATTTTGAGCGCAAACTTCCGCGTACACATACTGGCCGATGATCTAACGCTTCTCATGTCGTCGCCGGGTGATTCGCACATTTTCCACGCAGATCCCATGGCCGCCAACGCCATCTGCCGAGCCCGTTGGCAAAGATCCGCACACGCTAAGGTTGGTTTTGACGGAATAGAGTCTTGAGGATCGGTTAAGCAGATTTTGCGTTCAAAAATATGTTGCGACCAAGGGCTTCGAATTTACGGTCGCGTCAACTGAGGAACGATCTCACTCAATCGAGGTTCAAATGACGCCAGACGACGTCCGCATTGACTGCACGGCGACCACCTGTGCAATCCTGCGCTGCTTGGAAAGTCGCAAAAGCGCTGAGCGCGATATGGCCTGCCAGAACGGCTTCACCACCCGCTATATGCGGCGCGACGGCGGCAGGGCAGCTTTGCAACCTCATCGCATGGACAAGGCCGGATCCGTTGGTGACGGCGTCGAGTTTAAGGATGCTGAAGAAAATGGCGCCAACCTGGCGAAAGGTGTTTGGCAAGACATCGCTGAGTGCCTGCTTATCGACGACCATGATGAACGCGACGGCGCGATCAATGTCTGGAGGGATGGCGAACGGGTGGCCGACGTCGGTGGTTTGCGCTTTGTCGATAACGGAGCTGACATTGACCGTCCTTATTTCGGCGCGTTCTTCGGAGGCGACGATCTGACGTGGCTTTTCGACCGCGACTTGGCCGATCGTCTTCGCCACCTGAATGACCATTGCGTCTACTCATGCGAGGACAAAGGGGCGGCTCGTATCAATACAACGCCGCAGATAGAAACGAATGACGTTTTGGCCCGGCTTGAAGGATGGGCGTCAAATCGATGTTTCGCTAACATCGCTTGCCAGGCGGCAATAGGGCTTGAAAATCTTGTAGAGGCGGGCGGTCATTCAGTCCGACATCAGCTGCTGCGAGATTTCAGCACCGATCAACTTGACTACAAGATGGACAAAACTCCCGACGACCAAATTTGTGTGCTCGACTTCGGAGATGATCTTACGCTGAACCCGCATCATGATGCCGCCTCCGGTATCACGAATATCGGTGGCTCGAACCTAAATCCGCGTCGGTCGGAGGTCGCATGACCCTAGCACATTCGACTGACCGGATGACGGCCGCGCCCGTCGGTTCATTCATGGAATTTCATCAAGCGCCTGACGTGGCGAATGTTAGGGATCAGCGCGGTAACGCCCCGCCCGCGCTGCTATCTGCCTCTGGCGGATAGGGCCGCGCGCCCGGGTCGCGCTGGCATGTTGTCAGCCCGCCCGGGTGCGTGGAGCCCAATTGACCTATAGATCCACAGCTTTTCCAGACGTCACTTTCATTGAACTGCGTCGTGTCAGGATCTGGCGGCGGGTGAAGGCTACAATGAAAAGCGTCGTTAGGATCAAGATGATCGTGGGGGCAGGCGCGCTGTCCAGAAAGAAACTGGCGTAGGTGCCCAGCAGCATCGCCGCCATGCAGATCAGAACAGAAAGCCAAAGCATCGTTGAAAATGTTCGGACGATCAGAAAGGCGATGGCGCCTGGTGCAATCAGCAGCCCGATGGCCAAGATCAGACCAACCGCGGAAAGGGTGGCGACGATCGTCAGCGACAAAGCGGCCAGTAGCCCGTAATGCAGCCAATTGATCCACAAACCTGAGGCTTTTGCCTGTGCGGGATCGAAGCTGTGAAGCAGCCAGTCTCTCCATTTGAGGCCGAGAAGCAGGCTCACCCCAAGTGAGAGGACGCCTGCAGTCCAAAGCTCTTGCCCATCGATGCCCAGCATGTTTCCAAAGAGGATGTGATCAAGGTGCATGTTCGTGTCGACGGAGACATAAAGCACGATCCCGATGCCGAACATGCCGGAAAAGACAACGCCCATCACCGTGTCTTGCTTCACCCGGCTGTTGGTCGAAAGATATCCGGTGGCAATCGCACAGGTCATGCCGGCTAGGAATGCACCGATGATCAGTGGAATGCCCAGTATATAGGCCAGCACGATGCCGGGCAGAACCGCGTGGCTGACGGCATCACCCATCAACGCCCAGCCTTTCATGACAAGAAAACAGGACAAAAGCGCCGTAGGCACGGAGATGATGATGGAAATAAGAAAGGCATTCTGCATGAAGGCAAAGTTGAACGGCATCAGCAGCGTGTCGAGATCCATCAATGCGCTTCCTTCGTTTGCAGGGCCGGGTCGTTTTGCACGGCGGCGTCAGCTTTGCGCTTTGCCGCGAGTATCCCGTGCTTTGGCGCAAAGACAAAAGCCAGAAGAAAGACCAGCGTTTGAAGTGTCACGATTATCCCACCAGTGGCCCCATCAAGGAAATAGCTGAAATAGGCGCCGAAAAAGCTGGTCAGCGCGCCGATCGCGACGGAAGTCAGGATCAGGCGGGAGAAGCGATCGCACAAAAGATAGGCTGTTGCCCCCGGCGTCACGACCATGGCGATAACCAGAAAGGCTCCCACCGTCTGCATGGCCGCCACGACCGATGCCGATAGCAGCACAAAGAAAATGGCCTTCAGCAACGTGGGACGCAAGCCGATACTGCGGGCATGGCTTTCATCGAAGAACGTGACCATCAGATCTTTCCATTTGGCCAGCAGAATCGCGAGCGACAGAAACCCTATGATGGCAAGCTGCAATGTGTCTTCGGGCGTGATGGCGAGAATGTTGCCCATGGTGATCGTCTGCACAGAGACTGGCATCGGGTTGATCGACACGATGAACAGGCCGAGCCCAAAAAAGGAGGTGAAAATAAGGCCAATGATCACGTCCACCTTGAGGCCAGATCGTTCCGACAGGAACAGCATAGCCCCCGCCGCAAGCCCTCCGGCGATGAAGGCGCCGAGGGCGAAAGGCAGGCCAAGGATGTAGGCACCCGCGACACCTGGTACGACCGAATGCGCCAGCGCGTCCCCGATCAATGACCAACCCTTAAGCATGAGGTACGCCGACAGGAACGCGCAGACCGCCCCCACCAAGGCTGAAACCCACATCGCGTTGGTCATGTAGCTGTACGAGAAAGGTTCCAGCAGGTGGTCTATCAAGGCTTCTGCTCCGCCCGCTGGGTCTTTTCGCCGTATTGGACAAAGGGGCGTTCGTCGTCGGTGAAGATGGTGACCTCGCGCGTGTCTTCATCGTCGTGCAGCGCCGTGGCGCCCAGCGTGAAGTGTCGGAGGACGCCGCCAAAGGCCATTTCGAGGTTTTTGCGTGTAAAGGTCGTATCGGTCGGGCCGTGGCTAAGCACGGTGCCTTTGACCAAGATCGTCCGATCGCAGAATTCTGGGACCGAGCCAAGGTTGTGGGTCGAGACCAGCATGACCCTTCCTTCATCGCGCAGTTCACGCAAAAGACTGATGATCTGTTCCTCGGTTTTTACATCCACGCCGGTAAATGGCTCATCGAGGAGAATGACCTGCCCGTCCTGCGCCAAGGCACGAGCGAGAAAGACGCGCTTGCGCTGGCCACCGGACAGTTCACCGATCTGCCGATGGCGGAAATCCTGCATATTCACCCGTGTTAGAGCCTGATCGACGGCTGCATGATCGTCCGAACCAGGACGCCGCAGAAAGCCCATATGTCCGTAACGGCCCATCATGACAACATCTTCGACCAGAACGGGGAAGGCCCAGTCCACCTCTTCGGACTGCGGCACATAGGCGACCAGGTTCCTTGAAAGGGCGTCGCGCACATCAAGCCCGAGGATGCTGATGCTGCCTTTGGATGCCGGAACAAACCCCATAATTGCCTTGAACAGGGTCGATTTTCCGGCGCCGTTCACGCCGACCAAGGCCGTCACTGTACCGCGCGGGATCTCGAAACTGGCCTCCCACAAGGCAGTGTGACCATTGCGGTAAGTCACCGTCACATCCGAAGCCGTCAGGCCGGGGCCCTGGGCCATCTCGATTGGCGCCGTCAGTTCGTCACGCATTTACTTTTTCCACCGTGTTTCTCAAACGCACAAGCCCGCGGCATGATGGCCGCGGGTATGCATTCGCAAATGTTGCCGCGTTCAGTTGGTCGCGGATGTCAGTGCCTTTGCCACTGTGTCCGATGTAACCTTGAGCAAATCCAGATAGGTCGGCACCGGGCCATTGGCAGCGCTAAGCGAATCGACATAGAGAACCCCGCCATAGGTGGCGCCCGTTTCGCGCGCCACCTGCTCGGCCGGGGCGGTGTTCACTGTGCTTTCGCAGAAGACAACGGGAATGCCATTGGCTCTTACACCATCAATCACGACACGCACCTGCTGCGGAGTGCCCACCTGATCCGCGTTCATTGGCCAAAGATATAGTTCTTTCATGTCGAAATCCCGCGCAAGGTAACTGAAAGCACCCTCGCAGGTCACCAGCCATCGATCCGTTTCTGGAATCGCCGCGATGGCCGCCCGCAAGGGCTCAATGGTCGACCGCAGTTCCTCTTTGTAAGCTTTTGCGTTGGTCATATAGACGTCGGCATTGTCGGGATCCTGTTCGCTGAAGGCCTCCGCGATGTTGTCGATGTAGATCAGCGCATTGTCCAAACCCATCCAGGCATGGGGGTTTGGCTTGCCTTCATAACTGCCAGATGCGATCGAAATAGGGTCTATCCCTTCCGTCAATGTGGCCGATGGCACATCTCCGAGGTTCGACAGGAATTGTTCGAACCAAAGCTCAAGATTCATGCCATTCCAAAGGATCAGATCGGCGTCCGAGGCACGCACGATGTCCTGTGGTGTAGGTTCGTAGCCGTGGATTTCCGCCCCCGGTTTGGTGATCGAAACGACCTCGGCCGCGTCGCCCGCCACATTAGACGCCATATCGGCGAGAACGGTGAAGGTCGTCACCACCTTCATCTTGTCTTCTGCCAAAGCGCTTGAAGCAAATGCGGCGGTGGCTGCAGCCAGTAACGTCGCATTTAGGAATGTGCGTAGCATTCATGTCTCCGTCGTTATGAGGAAGTTGTGTTCAATAAATGCAAACGACTCGCAACTGTCAAGGATAATGAGAATTAGTCGCAATTAAATGTGGATTCGGGATTGCCATCCGCACGCCTTGTCCACATTGCTTCCGTTGGCCGCCTACATGCTTTGATCTTTTTGCTGTTGGGCATACGGCAACCCCGCCTATCTAATTAAAGGAACTAGCGCAGGAAAGGGCCGCATTGATGAGCTGGAACCCCACGCAAAATCCCGACTGTCCCAATGCGGGCAGCGAAATGCTTGAAACCCTGATAATCCCGCGGGCACGTGACCTTGGCGGGTTCGAAGTCCGGCGCGCGCTGCCTTCGCCCGACCGGCAGATGGTGGGGCCGTTCATCTTTTTTGACCAGATGGGTCCGGCTGAATTTATCACTGATGGGGGCATAGATGTCCGTCCGCATCCGCATATTGGTCTGGGGACGGTCACCTATCTCTATCAAGGGGAATTTGAGCATCGCGACAGTCTCGGCACCCACCAGATGATCTATCCCGGTGAGGTCAACTGGATGGTCGCAGGCCGGGGTGTTACGCATTCCGAACGAACCAGCGCAGAGACACGCGCCACGCGTCACGGGTTGTTCGGCATCCAGACCTGGATCGCCCTGCCCGAAGAGCGCGAGGACATGGCACCCGACTTTGAGCATCACAAGAAAGGCGCGCTGCCCGTCCTCGAAGATAGGGGCGTTGAGGCAAGGCTGATCCTCGGTGCAGCATACGGCAGATCAAGCCCGGTGACGATGCAATCCGAGGCCTTTTATGTGGATGTCACACTTGCCCCCGGCGCGTCTTTCCCGCTGCCCGACAACCACGAGGACCGCGGCATTTACATCACCGAAGGCAGCATAGATGTGGCGGGCGACACATTCGAAGCGGGCCGCATGATGATCTTTCGCCCCGGTGATGCGATATCAGTGAAAGCGGGGGATCGGGGGGCGCGGCTGATGGCGCTTGGCGGGGCTACGCTGAATGAAAAACGCTACATCTGGTGGAATTTCGTGTCGTCTTCGAAAGACAGGATCGAAGAGGCCAAAGAGGCATGGAAGGCCGCCGATTGGGAAGGCGGGCCCTTCAAACTTCCTCCCGGTGACGATGCAGAATTCATCCCAATCTCGCCCGAGCTGGACCGGACGAAGCCCAAAGGATAGGTCTGGATGGATCGCCGGGATGCGCTTTATCGGGATGTCGGGCTGGTCGCACTTTATGATGCGCTGAATGCCGGGCGACGGGATCATGAATTCTATTTGGCACAACTTGCCCATACCGGGCGCCGTATTCTCGACGTTGGTTGCGGCACAGGCGAATTTACGATCGCATTGGCGCGTCAGGGTCATGTAGTGGCTGCCGTTGATCCCAACGGCGCGATGATTGAGGCCGCCTGCCACAAACCGGGTGCGGAGCTTATCACATGGTACATCGGCACGAGCGCAGATGTCCCGAGTGACCAGAGCTTTGACGTTATTTTCATGACCGGACACGCTTTTCAATGTCTGTTGACGGACGCCGCGATCCTTGGCCTTTTCCAAGACATGAATCGGCTGCTCGCGCTCGGTGGATTGATCTGTTTCGAAAGCCGCAATCCTGGTGTCCGGCCGTGGGATCAGTGGACTCTCCAGAATGTGGGCGATCCTGTGCGACTGTCGGACGGGCGCGGCGTGCAGGTGTTTCAAGAGGTCTTGGAAAAGCAGGGCGAGATCATCACATACCAAGAAACTTATTGCATGAATTCCGAAGACACCCGGTATCGTTCCACCAGCCAGCTGCGTTTTGCGTCCTGCGAGGTGATCCTTGGACTCGCGGCCTCGGCCGGTTTGCAAAAGGTGGATGTTCTTGGGAACTGGGACGGCTCACCTTTCGACGTTTCAACCAGCCCTGAGATGATCTTTCACTTGAAACGAGACGCGGCTTAGCCGCCCTTGCAGGTGGGGCAGTCAGTGAGTATTCCGGTTCGGAACCGCCAGGGAGACACTCATGCTCAAGCGTGAATTCGACAAATCCAAGCTGCCCAGCCGCCATGTAACCGAAGGCCCTGCCAGGGCGCCGCATCGGTCTTACTACTACGCAATGGGGATGACCGAAGAGGAAATTCACCAGCCATTGGTTGGGGTTGCGACCTGTTGGAACGAGGCCGCGCCCTGTAACATCGCACTGAGCCGACAGGCGCAGTCGGTGAAGATGGGCGTTAAGTCGGCCTATGGGACGCCTCGCGAATTCACCACGATTACCGTGACGGACGGGATCGCCATGGGGCACGAAGGTATGAGGTCTTCGCTGGCCTCCCGCGAGGCGATTGCCGACACTGTGGAATTGACCATGCGCGGACATTGCTATGATGCGATTGTGGGGCTGGCGGGCTGTGACAAGTCGCTGCCTGGCATGATGATGGCGATGATCCGGCTGAACGTGCCTTCGGTCTTTCTCTATGGTGGATCAATCCTGCCGGGTCGGCTGGATGGCAAGGACGTCACCGTGCAGGACGTGTTCGAGGCTGTCGGTCAGAACCAGGCGGGTAACCTGAGCGAATGCGAGCTTGAGAAGCTGGAAAAGGTCGCCTGCCCCTCGGCGGGCGCCTGTGGTGGTCAGTTCACGGCCAACACGATGGCTTGTGTATCCGAGGCCATCGGTTTGGCCCTCCCGAATTCATCCGGCGCCCCGGCCCCGTATGAAAGCCGCGATGCTTATGCGGAAGCCTCCGGTGCAGCGGTGATGACGTTGATCGAAAGGAATATTCGGGCGCGGGACATCTGCACGCTCAAGGCGTTCGAGAATGCAGCGCGCGTCGTGGCATGCACGGGTGGTTCCACCAATGCAGGGCTGCACCTGCCCGCGATGGCCCATGAGGCGGGGATCGAGTTTTTCCTTGATGATGTCTGCGAGATCTTCCGCGATACCCCCTATTTCGTGGACCTTAAGCCCGGTGGGCAATTCGTGGCCAAAGACCTTTATGAAGTGGGTGGCGTGCCGGTTGTCATGAAGGAGTTGCGCAAGGCGGGCCTCCTGCACGAAGACTGCATCACGGCGACGGGCAATAGCATCGGCGAAGAACTGGACAAAATCGAACGCGAGGCCGATGGCCGCGTGATCTACCCGGTTGAAACACCAATCACCAAGACGGGTGGTGTCGTTGGTCTTAAAGGCAATGTTGCGCCGGAAGGTGCGATCGTGAAGGTGGCGGGTATTGAACCGCAGCACCAGATATTCACTGGCCCGGCACGTATCTTCGAATGCGAACAGGACGCTTTTGATGCGGTACAGAACCGCGCCTACGATGAAGGCGATGTGTTTGTTATCCGCAACGAGGGTCCGTCAGGCGGACCTGGTATGCGCGAGATGCTGGCCACCACAGCGGCGCTAAGCGGTCAGGGCATGGGCAAGAAAGTCGCACTGATCACCGATGGCCGCTTCTCTGGTGCAACGCGTGGGTTCTGCGTCGGCCATGTGGGGCCGGAGGCGGCGCATGGCGGGCCAATCGCGCTGCTCAAGGACGGGGATGTCATCACGATCAACGCCATTGAGGGATCTATCAATGTCGCTTTGACAGATGATGAGTTGGAAGCGCGCAAAGCGGTCTGGGAAGGCCCACGCAAGACGATCTATGCCTCGGGCGCGTTGTGGAAGTATGCGCAGCTTGTGGGGGAGACCTACAAGGGCGCTGTGACCCATCCCGGCGGAGCGGCAGAGCTGCATGAATACATGGATCTTTAGGCGATTTGGCCTGACCGCGCTGCTTTTGGGATTGGCGGCGTGTTCGGATGAGGGTGGATTCAGCTTGCTCTCACAGGGCGGGCTTTTTGAAAGTCAGCCGGCCGCCCCGCCACTTGCACGCGCAAATCTGGGCGGGGGCATCCTGACACTTGTGCCGCCAGAAGGCTTTTGTGTCGATCCGAGCACGCTGCAAGATCGGTTTGCCCTTATGGCGCGCTGCGATGCGCTAGGGGCCTCAGACGGATTTTCGGGGCAGCCGCGCGTCCTTATCACAGCCAGCCTGGCGCCGCCGACTGATGACACCATGATGAGTGCCGCAGATCTACGAACGGGCGACGAACGTATTATTTCCCAGCAGGAACGGGACGGCCTGACGCTGGTTCAGCTAGATGGCACCGCACCGATCCGGGACATGGCCAGGACGTACTGGCGCGCCGCTGCAAAAGCGGATGGCGTATTGCTGGGGTTGGCGCTTTACACACTGGAAGATGCAGAGCCGCCCGGTGCGCAGGCGGTCGATCTTCTTGTCGAAGTGGCCGAAAAGAGCCTGAATGCGGAGTTCAGAACCGCACGCGTGGATTTGCCGGACTGAAACCATTTCGTTAGACAAGTTACCCATGATCCCGCGACGGATACAGCTCTGATGGTCGGCGACAGGTTCAACGTGATTGACAAGGTCAAGGGCGGCGGCATGGTCCGTCGCTGGCAAAAACGATTGCGCAACGCCTCCCGCGTGGATCTGGCAAGTCTGAGACAATATCGGTCCGAGGCACGGGTTTTGCGATCACAATTGGCAGAGTTGATCCATGTCGCGGACGAACGCCTTTCAACTGCTTCAGGAGGCCTTCAAAAGCCTCCGACGGCAGATTGGGCCTGGCGTCCAGAGATCTGGCGGGGACGCCTGGCGCGTACGGGCCATGTCGCGCCCAAGTCGGGCCAGGCCGTCGGGAAGGAGCTGCGCCTGTTCCACGATTGCCCGCGTCAAGAGCTGGTGGTCCGGCAGTTGCGCAACGTTGGTTCCGATGATCTTGCACCCTATGGTTTGCGCTTGGATGTAATGGCGTTCGAAGGGTCATTCCTGTCCTATGCCGTTGATCTGCCGGACGAGGTTCTAGACGAATTGAAGAAAACGCATCTTATAGGGATGGCCGTCCGGGCAGAGCTTGAGCGGCCTATCAAGATCTTCTCTCGACTCAATATTCAGCATGGTCCCAACACCGAACAGATCGTTCGGGAACTGCCACTTCATGAGACCGAGGTGATGGTTGAGTTTGATCTGGCCTATACGCATCTGAACGAAAAGCGGGCGGAAGGCGTGTGGGTCGACATCATCTTTGATACCCCGGCGATGAACCAGATCAACTTGCGGGACTTGACCTTTGTGCGGCGTCCCCGCGCGGCATTGTGAGGAGGCGGCGATGGGCAAGCTGACACTCACACCGACGGAGCTGAGGGCGGGCATCTGGGAAGGTATCTTAACCGGTGCGGGCGAGGCGACGCCCGCGATCATCGTCACGCATCTGAATAGGGATTTACCGGATGTGACACTTGTCCCGCATGGGTCAGGGCAATGGCTGTTGCGTATTCCGATCCCGATAGAGACACTCGCGGATGGGGTGCAAACCTACGTCGTGACGGATGCGGCGAGCAGGGCGCGGCTGGGCCACTTCAGTGTTATATCGGGGGAAGCGCTCGGCGATGATCTGAGAGCAGAGGTTGACCTGTTGCGGGCGGAACTGGACCTCTTGAAGCGCGCCTTTCGCCGACACGTTTCGGAGGCCGAATAGCAACGTACGCGCAACGCTTTTGACCATTTGGAGATCTTACGTGACCAATGGACCTCTTGGCGTAGTAAAATGAGGCAAATCGGCTGTCGCTAGAACGTCGGTATTGCGTCGGTGCTGAAGTCGGCCCAGGCGTGGTTAACGCAGCGTAAGATCTGGTTCGTCCACAATTGATGAGCGCGCGCTATGTGGACGATCACCAAAGGATTTCCGATTTCCGCCCTTGGGCCTTGCAGACTCGGGTTGGCCTGCGTATATGCATATCAACAGCGGCGCGTAAGGGTCCAAACCTGACGCTCCACCGAAACATGTAACGGGCCGCGAGCCCGTTTTTTTGTGCTTGGACAACAAGACAGCCTGAATGACCAACGACCTGATTGCCAAAGCTGCCATCGACCGTCGCCTAGCCGAGATCATTACGCCTGTGATCGAGGATATGGGCTATGAGCTGGTGCGCGTGCGCTTGATGAGCGGCAAGGAAACGACGCTGCAGATCATGGCGGACAAACCTGAGGGCGGGATCGAGGTGGATGATTGCGCCGAGATCTCGACAGCGGTCAGCGCGACGCTGGATGTGGAGGACCCGATCCTTGATGCCTACACGCTGGAAGTGTCGAGCCCCGGGATCGACCGGCCGCTGACCCGTTTGAAGGATTTCGAGATGTTCGAGGGATACGAGGCCAAGCTGGAAACGGCTGAGCCCATCGACAGCCGCCGCCGGTTCAAGGGTGTTCTGGCGGGCGTCGAGGGCGATGAAGTTCTGATCAACGTGACCGAAGGCACGATAGGTCTGCATTTTGATTGGCTGAGCGATGCGAAGCTTGTCCTGACCGATGACCTGATCAAGGAGATGCTGCGTCAGCGCAAGGCGGCGGGCACGCTCAACGAAGACAATTTCGACGAGATTTCAGAAGAAACGGCCCTGAAGGGCGGAACAGAGACCGATACCTAAGAGGAGGACGGCTGATGGCCATCACATCCGCAAACCAGCTTGAGCTGTTGCAAACCGCTGAGGCCGTGGCCCGCGAAAAGATGATCGACCCCGGGCTGGTGGTCGAAGCGATGGAAGAAAGCCTCGCCCGGGCGGCAAAGTCGCGCTACGGGGCCGAAATGGACATCCGCGTCAGCATCGACCGGAAAACTGGCAAGGCGACGTTCACGCGGGTTCGGACCGTGGTCGAGGAAGAAGAGCTTGAGAATTATCAGGCTGAATTCACGATCGAGCAGGCCAAACAGTATCTGGACGACCCTGAAGTGGGCGACACGTTCGTCGAAGAAGTCCCCCCGGTTGAGATGGGCAGGATTGCTGCGCAATCGGCCAAGCAGGTGATTCTGCAAAAAGTGCGTGAAGCGGAACGCGACCGTCAGTACGAAGAATTCAAGGATCGCGCAGGCACCATCATCAACGCGTTGGTCAAGCGCGAAGAATATGGCAACGTTATCGTTGATGTGGGCGCGGGCGAGGCGATCCTGCGGCGCAACGAAAAGATCGGGCGCGAAAGCTACCGCCCCAATGACCGGATCCGCTGCTACATCAAAGATGTGCGGCGCGAACAGCGTGGGCCACAGATTTTCCTAAGCCGGACGGCGCCGGAATTTATGGCGGAACTCTTCAAGATGGAAGTTCCCGAGATTTATGACGGCATCATCGAGATCAAGGCCGTCGCCCGCGACCCCGGTTCGCGTGCGAAGATCGCTGTCATCTCCTATGACAATTCTATCGATCCTGTGGGCGCCTGTGTCGGTATGCGGGGCTCTCGCGTTCAGGCGGTGGTGAACGAACTTCAGGGCGAAAAGATCGACATCATTCCGTGGAACGAGGACCAGCCCACCTTCCTTGTAAACGCGTTGCAGCCCGCCGAGGTGAGCAAGGTGGTTCTTGATGAGGAAGCGGGCAAAATTGAAGTTGTCGTGCCTGAAGAACAACTTTCCCTGGCGATTGGACGTCGGGGTCAAAACGTGAGACTGGCATCGCAACTGACCGCGCTAGACATCGACATCATGACCGAGGCGGAAGAATCGGCGCGCCGTCAGGCGGAATTCGAGCAACGGACGAAGCTGTTTATGGACACGCTGGATCTGGACGAATTCTTTGCCCAGCTTCTGGTATCCGAAGGATTCACGAACCTTGAAGAGGTCGCTTATGTCGAGTTGGACGAGCTTCTGGTGATCGACGGCGTGGACGAGGACACGGCGAACGAATTGCAGGCACGGGCGCGTGATGTTCTGGAGGCCCAAGCCAAAGCGGCGCTGGAGGCGGCGCGGGCGCTTGGTGCAGAGGATAGCCTTATTGAATTCGAAGGCCTGACACCCCAGATGGTGGAGGCTCTGGCCAAGGACGACGTCAAAACGTTGGAAGACTTCGCGACCTGCGCGGATTGGGAGCTTGCCGGTGGGTGGACGACCGTGGACGGAGAGCGTGTGAAAGACGATGGCGTTCTGGAGCCGTTTGACGTATCGCTGGAAGAAGCCCAGCACATGGTCATGACAGCCCGCATCTTGTTGGGCTGGGTTGATCCGGCAGATCTGGAAGCCGAGGAAGAAGCAGTCGACGGCGAAGAGCCCCAAGAGGAGGTCGAGGCCTGATTTCAGGCCTCGGGTCGCTGAAATGGGGCGCGGTGGTGCGACCAAGGACCGGACAGACGGACCCGAGCGCAAATGCATTGCCACGGGGAAGTTGCATCCAAAGAACGGGTTGATCCGTTTCGTCATTGGTCCGGATGTGCAAATCGTGCCCGATATTGCGGGCAAGTTGCCGGGCCGCGGTGTTTACGTAACGGCAGACAAAAAGGCGCTGAAACGCGCGGTAGAGAAAAAATTGTTTGCCCGCGCCGTCCGCCAACCGGTGGAGGTGCAGGGGGATCTGGTCGGCGAGGTGGAGCGCCAATTGGCGCGGCGGGTGGTGGATCTGATCTCACTCGCGCGCAAGTCTGGTTCGGCGGTTGCTGGGTATGAACGGGTCAAGGACTGGCTTCTCAAAGAAGAAGCTCAAGTCCTGATTCAGGCGAGTGACGGGTCTGGTCGGGGCAAATCGAAGTTGAGCACGCCGCACTATGGCAGCTATATCGGATGGCTGACTGCGGATGAGTTAGGTCTGGCTTTCGGGCGTCAAACTGTGATTCATGGGGCGCTGGCCTCTGGTGGACTCACGAAACGTGTTGTAGAGGAGGCCCAGCGACTAAAGGGCCTGCGTGAAAACGACGATGGCAAGGGCCATCGGGAAGGATAGACGAGCCGAATGAGCGATACTGACGGGAAAAAGACATTGGGTTTGCGCGGGGGTGCGCGTCCGGGGAACGTGAAACAGAGTTTCAGCCACGGGCGTACCAAGAATGTCGTCGTCGAAACGAAACGCAAGCGTGTGGTTGTACCAAAGCCCGGTGCGGCAAAGTCGGGGTCCGGCTCGGTTGCGGCGGGTGGCTCTGGCCGCCGTCCTGACGGAATCTCAGATGCCGAGATGGAGCGCCGTCTGAAGGCAGTGCAAGCCGCGAAGGCCCGCGAGGTGGAAGAGGTTGCCAAGCGACAGGCCGAGGAAAAGGCGCGCGAGGATGAACGCGAGCGTCGCCGTGCGGAGGCCGAAGCGAAAGAGCAGGCCGAGCGGGAACGCGAAGAAGCCCTTAAGGCGCGTGAAGCTGAAGAAGCACGCAAGGCGGAAGAAGCCAAGGCAGCAGCAGCACGCGCAGCGGCCCCCGAGCCAGAGCAGGCGGCTGCCCCGCGCAAGCAGGCTGGCGGGCGAACGGACACGCCACAGCAGACCCCTCGCAAGCAGGAGCGGGACCGCGATGATCGGCCCCGCAACAAGGGGGATGACGGTCGGCGATCGGGCAAACTGACCCTGAACCAGGCGCTTTCGGGCGGCGAAGGCGGGCGGCAACGTTCGATGGCGGCGATGAAGCGCAAGCAGGAGCGTGCCCGTCAGAAAGCCATGGGCGGCACGCAAGAGCGTGAAAAGGTTGTTCGTGACGTCCAGTTGCCTGAAGCGATCGTGGTATCGGAACTTGCCAACCGGATGGCAGAACGAGTAGGCGACGTGGTCAAGGCGCTCATGAACAACGGTATGATGGTCACGCAGAATCAGACCATTGACGCGGACACGGCGGAACTGATCATCGAGGAATTTGGTCACAATGTGACCCGCGTTTCGGACGCGGATGTCGAGGACGTTATCAAAGAAGTCGAAGACGACGGCAAAGACCTCAAGGGGCGGCCTCCGGTTATCACGATCATGGGCCATGTCGATCACGGTAAGACGTCGCTTTTGGATGCTATCCGCGATGCCAACGTTACCAGTGGTGAGGCTGGCGGGATCACGCAGCATATCGGCGCCTATCAGGTAAAGACGAAGGACGGGGCGATCCTGTCGTTCCTCGACACGCCTGGCCACGCTGCGTTCACTTCCATGCGGTCGCGTGGTGCTCAGGTGACGGATATCGTGGTCTTGGTCGTTGCAGCCGATGACGCGGTGATGCCCCAGACCATAGAGGCGATCAATCACGCCAAAGCGGCGGAAGTGCCGATGATCGTGGCGATCAACAAAATCGACAAGCCCGAAGCGAACCCGGACAAGGTGCGCACGGATCTTCTCCAGCACGAGGTCATCGTCGAGAAGATGTCGGGTGAGGTGCAAGATGTCGAAGTGTCGGCCATTTCCGGTCAGGGTCTAGACGGACTGCTTGAGGCTATCGCGCTTCAGGCCGAGATCCTTGAACTGAAGGCCAACCCGGACCGTGCAGCGCAAGGTGCCGTGATCGAAGCGCAGCTTGATGTCGGCCGCGGACCAGTCGCGACAGTGCTTGTGCAGACGGGGACGCTGCGCCAGGGCGATATCTTTGTCGTGGGCGAACAGTACGGCAAGGTCCGTGCGCTGATTAATGACAAGGGCGACCGCGTCAAGGAGGCAGGGCCATCGGTGCCTGTTGAGGTTCTAGGCTTAAATGGCACGCCGGAGGCGGGTGACGTTTTGAACGTGACCGAGACAGAGGCACAGGCACGTGAAATTGCAGAGTACCGCGCGCAGGTTGCCAAGGACAAGCGTGCGGCTGCAGGTGCGGCCACGACGCTGGAACAGCTGATGGCCAATGCCAAGGCTGACGAGAATGTCAGCGAGCTGCCCATTTTGGTGAAGGCGGATGTTCAGGGCTCTGCCGAGGCGATCGTTCAGGCGATGGAGAAGATAGGCAACGACGAGGTTCGCGTGCGGGTTCTGCATTCGGGCGTTGGCGCGATCACGGAAACGGATGTGGGTCTGGCTGAAGCGTCTGCGGCACCTGTATTTGGCTTTAACGTACGGGCGAATGCATCGGCGCGGAATACGGCCAACCAGAAGGGCGTCGAGATCCGCTACTATTCGGTGATCTACGATCTTGTCGACGACGTAAAAGCGGCGGCCTCGGGTCTTCTGAGCGCAGAGATCCGCGAGAACTTCATCGGTTATGCCGAGATTAAGGAGGTCTTCAAAGTCTCTGGCGTCGGCAAGGTGGCCGGCTGTCTCGTCACTGAAGGTGTAGCGCGAAGATCTGCGGGTGTTCGCCTGCTGCGGGATAATGTAGTGATCCACGAAGGCACTCTGAAGACCCTGAAACGCTTCAAGGACGAAGTGCCCGAAGTGCAGTCGGGTCAGGAATGCGGGATGGCCTTCGAGAACTATGATGATATCCGCCCTGCCGATGTGATCGAGATCTTCGAACGCGAAGAGATCACGCGTACGTTGGCCTGATCCTTCTTGAAGAGAGACGAAAAGACGCCCTGGTCACGACCGGGGCGTTGTTTTTTCGTGCGAACATTGGGGTAGGGGCAGGGCCGGAACAAAGGTCAGCGGTATCAAGAGTTTATGCCGGGAATTGGTGCCGCTTCCCAGGCTCTGCCGCATGCTTGGCGGCAAAACAAAAGGGGCGGGTTGAGCCGCCCCTTTTCGTTCTTGTGAGTGGTTTTCAGGCGGCTGCCGTAACAGGCGCGCCAGAGTACTGGGTTCCCCCAACACGAACTATGAGCCGTCCGTCTGGCAGGGTTTTTACGTACGTTCCCTGAACCAGTACCGCACTGCCCAAAGTAATTGTACGAAGCATCAAAACTCTCCTCCACGAGCCGATGTCGCTATTCAGCCTTAGATTGATTAAAAAGTCATTAACTATTTTACAGATTTGATACAGATTATTTCAAATTTGTGTGCTGCGGCGCAGCATTATTATCAGAGCCAATCACGCAAAATAGAGACAAGTGGCACATCGGCGGCTGGCATCGGATAGTCCTTAAGCGCGTTGGGCCTGACCCATGCCAATTGCTGCCCCTCTTGAGATTTCGGGGTGCCCTCCCACTTCCGGCAGGCAAAAAGCGGCATCAGAAGGTGAAAATCGTCATAAGAGTGGCTCGCAAAGGTCAAAGGGGCGAGGCATGACGCCCATGTGTCGATGTCCAACTCTTCCTGCAATTCCCTTATTAGAGCTTGTTCCGGGGTTTCTGCAGGCTCGACCTTGCCGCCGGGAAACTCCCACAGACCGGCCATGGACTTGCCCTTGGGGCGTTGCGCCAAAAGCACACGGCCATCTTTGTCGATCAGGGCAACGGCGGAAACAAGAACGATCTTCAAGAGCGGTAGTCCGCATTGATTCGGATGTAGCCGTGGGTGAGATCGCAAGTCCATACGGTTGCGTCGGCCTGACCCAGGCCCAGATCAACATGAATATCGATCTCCGGAGCCTTCATAGCCTCCGCGCCCTGATCTTCCGTGTACGATGAGGCCACCCAGCCGTTTTCTGCCACGAGCACATCGCCGAAACGAATCGTAAGCCTATCCCTATCGGCGGCTGCGCCGGACTTTCCGATGGCCATCACGATGCGGCCCCAATTCGGATCCTCCCCTGCGATGGCGGTTTTGACGAGGGGTGAGTTGGCGATCGCACGGGCATGATTTTCGGCATCCGCTTCGCTTGCGGCACCGGTGACGTTGACGGTGATGAACTTCGTTGCCCCTTCGCCATCGCGGACGACCTGATGGGCCAGGTCCAGCATGATCTCGTACAGCGCGTCGCGGAAATCAGTGTTGCCAGCGACATCGACGCCCGAAGCTCCGGTCGCTGCGCAGATCAGCGTGTCCGAGGTTGATGTGTCGCTGTCCACAGTGATGCGGTTGAAGGTTTGCTTGGTAAGGTCGTCAATCATGCGCTGCAGATCGGGCTGGGCGATCTGCGCATCTGTGAAGATATAGACCAGCATGGTGGCCATGTCGGGTGCGATCATGCCTGATCCCTTCGCGATCCCCGCGATCTTCACGATCTTGCCGCCGATCTCCACAGCTTCTGTGGCGCCTTTTGCAAATGTATCGGTCGTCATTATGGCGCGGGCGGCCTTGTCAATCCCGTCCGGCGTAAGGCCTGCTTCAAGCGGGGTGAGCGCCCTTGTGACGATGGCATGGTCCAAAAGTTCGCCGATCACACCGGTGGAGGCAGTGAAGATGCGTTCGACGGAGACATCCAGTTTTTGTGCCACAGCAAATGTAATGGCATTGACCGCTTCAAATCCGGCCTTTCCGGTGAACGCGTTGGCGTTGCCTGAATTCACGAGGATCGCGGCAGGACCTTCCTGTGGTTGACCAATCTTGGCTTCGCAATCGAGAACGGCGGCCGACCGTGTGGACGACCGGGTGAAGACCCCCGCGATCGCGCTGCCCGTCGTCAGATAAGCCAGCATGAGATCGGTGCGGTTCTGGTACTTGATGCCAGCGGCGACGCTCGCAAAGCGAACGCCATCGATCACGGGCATATCTGGGAAGACCGCTGGTGCCAGCGGAGATACGGGCAGGTCGGTCGCCATGCGTCTACTCGACTATCGAAAGGTCTTTGATAATAGTGGGATCAATACCTTCGGATCCGCTGCGGTCGACTTCGGCCTTGGAAACGACGCCTTCGATGGCCGATTGGGCAGCTTGCTCGCGCAGATTGGCCTCAAGCTCTTCCCGGACGCTGTCCAGGGCAGGGACTTCGGACTTGCGGATCTCGTTCAGGGTGACGACATGCCAGCCGAACTGGGTCTGCACAGGTTCCGAGATTTCGCCGACGTCAAGTTCGACAACGGCTGCCTCAAAAGCGGGCACCATCATGCCAGGCCCAAACCAGCCCAACGATCCGCCATTGGGGCCGGAAGGTCCCGTCGATTTCTCTTTGGCAACCTCGGCGAAGTCTGCGCCACCACCAAGTTCTTCGACGATCGCTTTGGCCTCTTCCTCGGTTTCTACAAGGATGTGAGAGGCATTGTATTCGTCGGCAGGTTCCGCGCTGCCATATTGCGAGGCATAGGCCGCTTGCACGTCTTCCTCGCTCACGGATTCGGCGAGAATTGATTCAACGACTTCGCCTGCGCGAAGTGAGCGGGTTTCGTTTTCCAGAGAAAGGGTCACACGTGGGGGTAGATCGCCCTCGTAGGAATCCGACAGGGCGGCCTGCTGGATGAGCTGATCAAGGATGCCGGAGAACAGAACCTCGTCTGGCAATTGCTGGTATTGCTGTGGAAGTGTCGCGCGGGCCACGACCATGTGACCGATTGTGATGTCCACTCCGTTCACGGTGGCAACGACGGTCTCGGCATCCTGGGCTGCGACGGGCAGCGCAAGTGCGACCGAAAAGGCCAGCGCAGGAAGAGTGATTTTGGGTCTGAACATGAACAAATCCTTGGCTTACGCCGCGCTGAACGCGACATTGACACGGTTTCACTAGACCCTTACATCGCCCTGTGGGCGCGGCCCGGGTCGGCTTGTGGCTTGTATCTATGGGCTGCGCGCGTATCGGGCAAGCAGATGCTGCACAACAAGAACGATGATCGGCTGGAGATCGCATGCTAGGTTTGGGCACCCTTTCAAAAAAGGTCTTCGGCACGCCGAACGATCGCAAGATCAAGGCAGTGCGCCCTCTGGTTGAGAGTATCAACGCGCTAGAGCCTGAATTCGAGGCGTTGAGCGATGAGGATCTGAAGAACAGGACCGAAGCACTGGCCCAACGCGCAATGGGTGGCGAAAATCTGGATGACCTTTTGCCGGAAGCGTTTGCCAATTGCCGTGAAGGTGCCAAACGCGCCTTGGGATTGCGGGCTTTCGACACGCAGTTGATGGGCGGCATCTTCCTGCATCAGGGCAATATCGCCGAACAGAAGACCGGAGAGGGCAAAACCCTGACGGCGACCTTTGCTGCCTACCTGAATGCTTTGACGGGCAAGGGTGTCCACATCGTCACGGTCAATGAATACCTGGCGCAACGCGATGCGGAATGGATGGGTAAGGTTTTTGCCGCTTTGGGTATGACCACGGGTGTTGCGCATACGGGTCTGACGCAGGATGAAAAGCGCGGCGCCTATGCGTGCGATATTACCTATACCACCAACAACGAGCTGGGCTTCGACTATTTGCGTGACAACATGCAACCCGAAATCCGGCACATGGTTCAGCGGGGCCACAACTTTGCCATTGTCGACGAGGTCGACTCGATACTCATCGATGAGGCGCGTACGCCACTTGTGATCTCGGGTCCTTCGCAGGACAGGTCCGATATGTATCGGTCGATCAACGAGCTGATCCCGTTGATCGAAGATCAACATTTTGAACTGGATGAAAAGACACGCGGCGTCACCTTCACCGATGATGGGAATGACTTTCTGGAACAGCAATTGCGCGCCCGAGGCATGCTGGAAGAAGGAGCGTCGCTGTACGATCCCGAAAGCACGACGATTGTTCACCACGTCAATCAGGGTTTGCGGGCGCACAAGCTGTTCAACAAGGACACCCAGTACATCGTGCGCGATGAAAAGGTCATCCTGATCGACGAATTCACTGGACGGATGACACCAGGTCGACGCCTTGGCGAAGGCCTGCACCAGGCGATTGAGGCCAAGGAAGGTGTCGAGATTGAGCCTGAGAACGTGACATTGGCATCTGTGACCTTCCAGAATTACTTCCGACTTTATGACAAGCTGTCAGGGATGACCGGCACCGCGGCGACAGAAGCGGAAGAGTTTGGCGAAATCTACGGTCTGGGTGTTGTGGAAGTGCCCACAAATGTGCCGATTGCGCGGGTCGATGAAGATGACCGGGTCTATCGGACCGTGTCGGAAAAGCACAAGTCCATGATCGAAGAGATCAAGGAGGCCCATGAACGAGGCCAGCCTGTTCTCGTAGGCACCACATCCATCGACAAATCGGAAATGTTCAGCCAAGTCCTCAAGCAGGACAATATTCCGCACAATGTGCTGAACGCACGCCAGCACGAGCAAGAAGCCCAGATCATCGCCGAAGCCGGGAAGCTCGGTTCCGTGACGATCGCCACGAATATGGCAGGACGGGGTACTGACATTCAACTTGGCGGCAATGTCGAGATGAAGGTGCTTGAGGCAATCACAGCCGATCCAGAGGCCGACCCCGAAGCCGTGCGCGCGCGGATTGAGGAGGAGCACAATGACGAAAAGCAAAAGGTGCTGGATGTGGGCGGGCTCTTCGTTCTGGCCTCGGAACGGCATGAGAGCCGACGGATCGACAACCAGTTGCGCGGTCGTTCGGGGCGCCAGGGCGACCCAGGGCGGACGTCATTCTATCTGAGCCTTGAAGATGACCTTATGCGCATCTTCGGGTCAGAGCGGCTGGACAAGGTGCTCAAGACTCTGGGCATGGAAGAGGGCGAGGCGATCGTCCATCCTTGGGTCAATAAGTCGCTTGAACGGGCGCAGGCGAAGGTCGAGGGCCGCAACTTTGACATCCGCAAGCAGCTTCTGAAGTTCGATGATGTGATGAACGATCAGCGAAAGGTGATCTTTGGCCAGCGCCGCGAAATCATGGAATCGCAAGATCTTTCCGAGATCGCGACCGACATGCGCGTTGAGGTCGTTGAAGATCTGATCGATCAGTATCTGCCGCCGAACACCTATGCGGATCAGTGGAACGCTGAAGGGCTCTACGCCTCGGTCATCGAGACGCTGGATCTGGATCTGCCTATCCTCGAATGGGTCGAGGAAGAGGGCGTTGACGACGAACATATTCGCGACCGGATCGTGGAGGCCGCCGACAGGAATATGGCTGAGAAGGCCGAACTTTTTGGTGACGAAAACATGCGGACGATCGAGAAGCAGTTGCTTTTGCAGTCGATCGATCAGAAGTGGCGTGAACATCTTGTCACGCTAGAGCATCTGCGGTCGGTTGTGGGTTTCCGTGGCTATGCGCAGCGGGATCCGCTAAACGAATACAAGAATGAAGCGTTCCAATTGTTTGAGGGGATGCTTGAAAGCCTGCGCCTGGATGTAACGCAAAAACTGTCACGCATTCGCCCAGTCTCGGAAGAGGAACAGCGCCAGATGATGGAGCAAATGGCGGCCGATCAGGCCAAGCTTCAGAAGGCCGCTGAACATGCCGCCGAGAGCGCCTCGGGCACCACTCTAGAGAATGAATTTGACGAAGCGGATCCCGCGACATGGGGCAATCCGGGCCGCAACGAACCTTGTCCATGTGGGTCTGGCAAGAAGTTCAAACACTGCCATGGTCGGTTTGCCTGATAGCCGGAAAGGCTGACCTTGCGTCATCTTGAACGCAGCCACAATGCGCCGCCGTACTCTTGCCTCAATCCCATCATTGCGGGGTCATAACTCGGCCCCGTTCCTTTGCGACTTTGACATCAACCAATCCGGGGAAGGGTATGGGAAATGTCGAATAGGAAGGAGATCGTCACGGCCGCTGGTTCGTTGGCGATCGCAATTGGCATCGGGTATGTGATGCAAAGCAGCGAAGCTGCGCAAAAGATGTACGGTACCGAGGGTGCTGCTTCCGCACCCGCAGTAGCCAGTTCGTTTTTGCCTACATCCCAATCCGGATTGGCCCTCGGACTCGAGGCGACATTGGCATCCGCAACGACATTTTCGGAAGATTACAGCACTCCCCTGCTGGCTGGTTTCGAACCGCTTGCTGAAGGCCACACCCTGCGCCCCCGCGCCCGGCCATCTATTTCAAAAGCCGATTGCGAAGTCACCGCAACTGCGCAGCCCACCATTGGGGCAATGATCCACGTGAAGGTCCTGGCCCCGTGTCTTGATGGCCAGAATCTGACCTTGCATCATAGCGGCATGGCCTTCACCGAAACGACAGATGCACGGGGACAATTGTCCATGCTTGTCCCCGCCCTGGCCCGCCATGCGGTGATCGTTGTTGAATTCGAAAATGGAGATGGCACCGTTCTGGAAGCCGACGTAGACGATTTCCCCAGCTATGCGCGGACCGTTCTGCAATGGCGCGGTGACACTGGCTTGTCCTTGCGCGCACTTGAATTCAACGGGACCGATCCGGTCTGGTCGGGCGCTGCGCAGAACCTGACCGGGGTGACGAACGGCAAAAACGGCCTGATGGTGCGTCTTGGTTCGGTTAATGCGGACGCGGCCTGGACCGCGGATGTGTACACATTTCCGGTCGAATCGTCGGTCAAATACGGCAAGATTGATCTGAGCATCCAGGCCGAGGTGACCCAAGCCAATTGCGCCAACGACATCTCTGGCGAGACGCTGGAGATTGGACATGGCGGAACGATATTGTCGCGCGACGTCTCACTGACGATGCCAAGTTGCGATGAGGTTGGCGAAATTCTGGTGTTGAACAATCTGGTTTCAGACCTGAAAGTCGCCCGGAACTGATCGCAAACAGGGCGACCACATGATCATGTTACGTGCGGCGGCTTTCGCCGCACTTCTGCTTTTGGGTGCCGCCGCCGGGGCGGCTGCGCAAAGCGTCACGCTGACCTCTCCCGGAGGTGGCGTGACGGTGAGCGGTGATCTGTTGGAATTCGACGGGGAATTCTACCGCGTGGACACGATCTATGGCCCGATGACCGTCGATGCGGCGGGTGTGGGTTGTGAAGGCAACGGATGCCCAGACCTCAGCAGTTTCGTAAGCGAATTGTTTATTTCTGGATCGGCCCGGATGGGCACGGTTCTTGTCCCTGCATTGATCGAGGGTTTTGCCGCACGTGCTGGCCTCCGTGCAGAGCGACGCCTGCAAGAGGATGGCGGTACGACCTATCTGCTGACCGATCCCGCAGAGCGGCGCGTGACGGCGCGCTTTCATCTGAGGGCCACAAACACGGATGAGGGTTTTGCCGATCTTCTCGCGACCGAAGCGGACATCGTCATGGCCGCGCGAGTGGTGCGGCCCGAGGAACGCCAGCGCGCACGGGAGGTGGGCCTCGGGGATCTGAGCAGTGCAAGACAAAGCCGTGTGGTGGCTCTGGATGCGCTGATCCCGGTTGTTTCGACAAGCAGTATGGTTTCCCAAATCGCGCCCGAAGACATGGCTGGGGTGCTGTCGGGGCGGGTCATCAACTGGCAGGATCTGCGAGGGCCCGATGCGCCGGTCGTGGTCCACCTGCCGTCCCCAGCCCTTGGTCTTGGTCAGGCGGTTGAAGATCTGGTCCTGCGCCCGGTCGATCAAAGATTGACCGTCCCGGTCGAGTTTCACCTCGATCTGGACGACCTGGCGACAGCGGTTCAGGCCGATCCGTTCGCTTTGGGCCTGACCAGCTACTCCGACGCGGGCGGAACCCGAGCATTGACCCTGACAGGTGGCTGCGATTTCCGGCAGCAGGCCACGCGGCGGACGGTCAAGACCGAGGACTACCCGCTGACAATGCCGCTTCTATTCTACATGCCTGCAAAACGCCTTCCCAAAATCGGGCGCGACTTTCTGAATTTCTTGCGGACGCCCTCTGCGCAGCTTGTTGTGCGGCGATCGGGTTTCATTGATCAGACCCCTGAAGAAATCGCGCTGCAATCGCAGGGGGATCGCTTTACCAACGCCATTCTATCCGCAGGCCCGGAAATCACGCTTGAAGAGCTCCAGCGCATGACCCGGCGCTTGTGGGGTATGTCGCGTTTGACGACATCGTTCAGGTTTGAACCTGGATCCGTCCGATTGGATGCACAATCAAGGTCGAACGTGCAGCAACTAGCAGAAGTGTTCGAAACCGGGCGCTATGACGCGCGCACGGTTGTCTTTATCGGCTTCAGCGATGGCGAGGGGGCCGCGCGACCCAATCGCGATATCGCCTTGCAGCGCGCCGAAACTGTTCGGAAAGCGGTGCAAAGGGCCGCACGGGATGCGAATTTTGAACGCGTAACCGTACGCGTCGATGCCTTTGGCGAGGCTTTGCCGATGGCTTGCGACGACACACCCTGGGGCCGCGACGCCAACCGGCGGGTTGAGGTCTGGGTGCGCTAGATGTACCCTTCGGATTTGAAGCTGATTTCGCGCGACTTTCCGACGATCAGGTGATCGTGCAGGGTTAGTCCAAGAGCGTCACAGGCCCGTTCGACCTGGTGCGTCATCTCGATATCTGACTGACTGGGCGTGGGATCGCCCGACGGGTGGTTGTGCACCAAAATCAGCGCGCTTGCGTTCAGTTCAAGCGCGCGTTTGGCAACCTCTCGCGGATAGACTGGCACGTGATCGACCGTTCCCTTGGCTTGTTCCTCATCTGCGATAAGGATGTTCTTGCGGTCCAGATAGAGAACGCGGAACTGTTCGGTCTCGCGGTGTGCCATCGTCGTGTGGCAATAGTCGAGAAGCGCCTCCCAGCTGGTGATCGCGTGCTGGTGCATGACCTTGGACCGGGCAAGCCGTTGCGCTGCGGCCTCTACGATCTTGAGTTCCGTGACCACTGCATCACCGACACCTTTGACATCCCGCAACCGATCCGCAGAGGCCGAAACGACGCGGTTGAAATCGCCAAACTTGTTCAACAAAGTGTGAGCCAGCGGTTTGACGTCGCGCCGGGGAATGGCGCGGAACAGAACCAATTCCAGCAATTCGTAATCCGGCATCGCCTGTGGACCGCCTTCGACGAAACGCGTGCGCAGTCGCTGCCGGTGATCAGCGATGTAAGAGGGCGCCTTGCCCCGAGGCAGTACAACAGGCGGCGCTTCGTCGAAATCGAAGGGCAGCGGCATTTCGCTAAAAGAACGGTCATGTGACATGCCCGAACATTTCCGCAGTTTTGCTTACCGGAGCGTTAAGGCAGCTCAGAAGTCGAGATTCTCCACGCTCAGCGCATTCTTCTGGATGAATTCCCGACGCGGTTCGACCACATCGCCCATAAGCTTGGTGAACAGATCGTCTGCCTCCGCCATATCCTCGACCCGCACCTGTAAAAGTGTACGGGCATCAGGGTCCAGGGTGGTTTCCCAAAGCTGATCCGGGTTCATCTCGCCCAGGCCTTTGTATCGCTGCAGGCTGAGACCCTTTTCCCCTTCGTCCAGAATGGCTTTTAACAGGTCGAGCGGCCCGTGGATTACCTGACTGCGATCCTTGCGATGCAAGGCTGCGGGAAGACCGTAAACCTCTTGAAGGGACTGAGTGAGACTGCCGGTCTTGCGGGCTTCGCCCGACCGCAACATCGGACCGTCAAGAGTGCGGACTTCCTCAACGCCGCGCAAGATCCTGGCCAGCCGCACGCCCTTGTCCTGAGTGATCCGCCCCTGCCAGCCGCGTTCATATTCCAGCGCGATCAGATTCAACCGTTCGGCCAACTTGTTCGCTACGCCCTGCAGGTCCGCGTCGACCGCTCCGGGCACAAAAGCCCCGGCAATGGCGGCCTGTTCTAAGATATGGCGCGGGTAATGCGTTGGAAACGCCTGTAGGACCATACGCAGCCTGCGGGCCTCTTCTACGACCCGCCGCAAATCCTGACCGACGATTTCCTCGCCATTGCCTTGTCGCAGCATCGCACCGTCGACGCCTTGCTCTATCAGGTAGTCTTCAAGCGCTGGCTGATCCTTCAGATAAACCTCAGATTTCCCACGCGAGACTTTATAAAGCGGCGGTTGCGCGATGTAGAGATAGCCGCCCTCAATCAGTTCCGGCATCTGCCGGTAGAAGAAGGTCAACAGCAGTGTTCGGATATGCGCGCCGTCCACGTCGGCATCCGTCATGATAACGATCTTGTGGTAACGCAGCTTCGAGATGTCGAATTCATCCCGACCGATCCCGGTGCCAAGCGCCATGACAAGGTTGCCGATTTCCTGGCTGGAAAGCATCCTGTCGAACCGCGCCCGCTCCACATTCAGAATCTTGCCGCGTAGCGGGAGCACGGCTTGCGTGCGGCGATCCCGACCTGTCTGCGCAGAGCCGCCTGCGCTGTCGCCCTCGACCAGAAAAACCTCGGTTTTCGAGGGATCCTTCTCAGAACAATCCTTGAGCTTACCGGCGAGGTAGTTCACATCCATCGCCGTTTTGCGTCGCGTGAGTTCCCGCGCCTTGCGGGCGGCTTCACGGGCAAGCGCGGCCTCTATGATCTTGCCGACGATCACCTTGGCCTCGTTCGGGTTTTCCTCGAACCATTCGGCCAGTTTTTCGTTTACAAGGCTCTCGACCGCCGGACGGACTTCTGAACTGACCAGCTTGTCCTTGGTCTGGCTGGAGAACTTTGGATCGGGCACTTTGACCGACAGCACGCAGGTGAGGCCTTCGCGTGCGTCATCACCGGTGAAGCTGACCTTTTCCTTTTTTGCGATCCCGCTTGATTGCGCATAGGCGTTGATTGTACGTGTCAACGCGCCCCGGAAGCCCGCCAGATGCGTGCCACCGTCCCGCTGGGGGATATTATTCGTAAAAGGCAGGACGTTCTCGTGATAGCTGTCGTTCCACCACATCGCGATCTCGACACCGATCTCGTCGCGCTCGCCAGTGATAAAAATTGGCTCGGACATGACAGAAGATTTCGAGCGGTCGAGATACTTGACGAATTCCTTGACCCCGCCCTCATAATAAAGCTCGGCCCGCAGGTGCTCGATGGGTCGCTCGTCGACCAGAATGATCCGTACGCCAGAGTTCAGGAAGGCCAGTTCACGCAAGCGCTTTTCGAGGGTTTCGAAACTATACTCCAGGTTCGAGAATGTGTCGGTTGAGGCGAGGAAACGCACCTCGGTCCCGGTTTTGCCATGCGCGTCGCCGACGACCTCCAGATGGTTGGCGGTTTCGCCATGCTCAAAGCGGGCGACATGTTCCTTATCATCCCGCCAGATGCGCAGCTCCAGCCAGACCGACAGCGCGTTCACAACCGAAACACCGACGCCATGCAGGCCGCCTGACACCTTGTAGGAATTGCTGTCGAACTTTCCGCCAGCATGAAGCTGCGTCATGATGACTTCGGCTGCCGAAACGCCCTCGTCCTCATGTATCCCAACAGGAATTCCGCGTCCATTGTCGCTTACAGAGACACTGGAATCCTCGTGAATGGTAACGGTAACGGCGTCGGCGTGACCCGCCAAAGCCTCATCAATACCGTTGTCTACAACCTCATAGACCATATGGTGCAGACCCGACCCGTCATCGGTGTCACCAATGTACATCCCCGGACGCTTGCGTACTGCCTCCAAGCCCTTGAGAACTTTGATGGAATCGGCGCCGTAGTCTTCGGGGGTTTGCTCTTTGTCAGCCATGCCTGGGCCCCTTCGTATTTCTGTCATTTTATACGATTTTCGGGATGCATTGTCACGCGATGACCACAAGATTTTGTGGCTGATCAAGGATAAAGCGGATGTGCAGCGCGAGGGCGTTAATGTGTCGGATCCGTCGCTTGAACCGACGACATACCAGCGGCTTCAGTGACTTCGAGATACTGCGCCCGCCGACCCAGTGCATCGAACAGCTCGGGCCCCGTACCCGTCATCCAGGCTTGGGCACCAAGCGCACAGATCTCGTCATAAAGTGCCTCACGACGATCTGCGTCCAGATGCGCGCCGACCTCGTCCAAAAGCAGCAGTGGTGGTGATCCGAAATCCTGTATGAGTGCGCGTGCGTTTGATAGGATGAGCGACACCAGCAGGGCCTTTTGTTCACCGGTCGAACAATCCCGGGCGGGCACGTCCTTGGTTCGATAAACACCATAAAGATCTGCCCTGTGTGGTCCGATCAGCGTCCGACCAGCGACCACATCCTGCGATCTGCTGTTTTCCAAGGCAGCGCTAAGGCTGTCGGCATCGCCCGGCGCTTCGCATTGCGGATCCGATTGGGTCAAGGTGAGGTTCGCAGCAGGAAAGGCCGTTTGCGCACCCATTTGCGCCGCCGCGATCCGCGCCAGTGCATCGGTTCTATTGCGGTGGATCAAGGCGCCGCTCTCCGCCATCTGCGCCTCGACGGCGCGGTACCACAGCGGATCTCTGACTTGATCTTTTAGAAGACGGTTGCGCTCTCGCATCGCCTTTTCATAGCTCAATGCGGCCTCTGCGTGATTGGGTGTGAAGCTGAGCGTCATTCGGTCCAGAAATCGTCTGCGCCCTTCCGCGCCTTCGATCCACAAACGATCCATGGCCGGGATCAGCCAAAGCACCCGAGCGAAGCGCCCCAGAGCGGTTTGCGGGGCTGGCTTTCCATCGATACGGACCTGCCTTGCCGACCCATTTTCAGAGGTAAATTCGATCTCGTGGGGCTGCTCATGCGCTTGTAAAATGCCGGAGATCTTCCAGCCAATCGCCTCCGGCCTGCGGGTCATATCTTCCGCGCTTGCACGGCGCAGACCCCGACCAGGAGAGAAAAGCGAAACCGCTTCGAGAATATTGGTCTTGCCCGCACCATTCGGGCCGTAGATCGCAACCGGCCTTTGATCGACCGAAATACGGGCGAGCTTGTACGATCGGAAATGGGAAAGGGTCAGGTGGGAAAGCGCCAACGTCATTTCAAAGCGCCCATTTTCTCGCAAAGAAAATGTTCAGAAACTTTTCAGCAGTTCTTGGCGCTGTCACACGCGCATCGGCATCACGACATAGACCGCCGACTGGTCATTGCCTTCGCGCATCAGCGTCGGATCGCCCGATGAGTTGAACATAAAGACGGCGTTTTCCCGATCCACCTGGCTGGCGATTTCCAGCAAGTATTTGGCGTTAAAACCAATTTCCAACCGATCGTCGCCGTAAGCCACCGCAAGTTCTTCTTCAGCCGCTCCGCTGTCTGGCGCATTGACCGAGAGGACCAAACGGTCTTCATCTAGTTGCATCTTGACGGCGCGGCTGCGTTCGGAGCTGACGGTCGCGACACGGTCCACTGCGCGGGCAAAATCGCTTGCGTCAACCTCAAGCTTGCGAGTGTTCCCAGTTGGAATGACCCGCGTGTAGTCGGGAAAAGTGCCGTCAATGACCTTTGAGGTCAGCGTGATGTCTTTCGTCGCGAACCGCACCTTAGTTTCGGAGACAGATACGGCGATTTCCATATCGTCATCGTCCAGAAGCTTGCGCAACTCGCCCACGGTCTTGCGCGGTACGATCACACCCGGCATTTCAGTCGCACCTTCCGGCAAGTCTGCGTCAATCCGGGCGAGCCTGTGTCCGTCTGTTGCAACGCAACGGAGTGCCTTGCCGCTATCGCCGTCAGCTATGTGCATGTAAACGCCATTGAGATAGTAGCGTGTCTCTTCCGTCGAAATTGCGAATTTCGATTTGTCGAACAAACGCCGCAAAACGGGTGCAGATGCCGCGAAATTCGAGGCATATTCAGAAGACGCCATCACGGGAAAGTCTTCTTTCGGCAATGTGGCCAGCGAAAAGTTCGACCGTCCTGCCTCAACCGTCAGCCGACCAGTGGCGTTGTCTGCCGTGAGGTTCACGAGTGCGCCATCGGGCAACTTTCGGACGATTTCGTGCAGTGTGGTTGCGGATACTGTCGTCGCACCCGCGCGTTCCACCTGTGCCGGGGCCCGGTCGACAACTTCGATATCGAGGTCCGTGGCGCGGAAGGTCACATCGCTGCCATCGGCCTCTATCAGTACGTTGGCGAGGATCGGGATCGTGTTACGCCTTTCAACCACAGATTGGGCCTGCGCCACAGCCTTAAGCAGCACGCCACGTTCTACGGAAATTTTCATGATCATCCCCCTCGATCCACCGGGATGAGCAAATTAGCCCAAACGGCGCGTATCACAAGCCTTTTGTGGTTTGTGGGTCAGACGGGCAGGAGGGTCAAGAGCAGGTGCGGCCAAAGGGTTCCGGGGCGCTGCAACGCGCCCCGATTGCCACGTTTTGATCGGTTTCAGGCTTCCAGTGCCCGGCGCAGAAGTTCCAGGTCTTCGGCGATCTGCCCGTCTTGGGCTTTGAGCTCTTCAATGCGCCGCACACCGTGCATGACCGTTGTATGATCACGCCCACCAAAGCGACGCCCGATTTCCGGTAGGGACCGGCTCGTCATGTGCTTTGCAAGATACATTGCCACCTGGCGAGGCCGCGCATAGGACCGCAGGCGCTTGGGCCCGATCATATCGGACAGTCGAATGTTGTAGTGTTCGCTGACCTTGCGCTGGATCTCTTCGACCGTGATCTTGCGCTCGGAGGCCCGCAGAACATCCGCCAGGCAGTCTTGCGTTAATTCCATCGTGATCTCGCGCCCGACAAGTGAGGCAAAGGCGAAAAGCCGGACAAGCGCGCCTTCCAGAACCCGCACATTGGTCGAAATGCGCAGGGCAAGGAACTCCAGAACACCATCGGACAGCTTCACTTCAGGATAGTTGATGCGCTGCTGCTCAACTTTGGACTGAAGGATTCCAAGACGCAGTTCGTAGTCCGTGGGATGAAGGTCAACGACCAGGCCACATTGCAGGCGCGATTTTACACGTTCTTCCAGATCCTTGATCTCGCCAGGCGCACGGTCGGCGGATATGATGATCTGCTTGTTCTGGTCAACCAAAGCATTGAAAGTGTGAAAGAATTCTTCCTGTGTGCTGTCTTTGCCTGCGATGAACTGAACATCATCGACCATCAGCACGTCAACGCTGCGAAAGATGGATTTGAAATCCATCATCTTGCGGTCACGCAGAGCCTGAACAAAGCGATACATGAATTGTTCGGCCGACAGATAAAGAACATTCAGGTTGGGGCTGCGGGCCTGAAGTTCCCAGGCGATGGCATGCATAAGGTGGGTCTTGCCCAGTCCGACCCCCCCGTAGAGGAAAAGGGGATTGAAAGTGACCGGTCCACCTTCCGCGACGCGCTTCGCGGCAGCGTGTGCCAACTCATTTGGTTTACCGACAACAAAACTGTCGAAAGTAAATCGGTGGTCCAGCGGGGCCGCCGGTCCGTCAGAGTTGGATTGCGCAGGTGCTGTCTTCAACTTTGGCTTCCCTTGTGAATTGGCGGGCACCTTGAACGTGATGCGGCGGATACTGCCGTCTTCGGCTTTCAACTCATGCAGAATGAGATCCGAGAAGTTTTGACTGACATAATTCCCGAGGAAGTTGGTCGGTACGTCAAAGGTGGCGACGCCATCCTCTATCTCTCTGAACTCAAGCGGCTCGATCCATGTTTTGTAGTTGTTCTGGCCAATTGTTTTCAGCAGCCGTTGTCTCAGCTGTCCCCATTTTTCTTGAGTCATGTGCGCGTTACCGTCCTTTCTGCCATCTTTGCCCCCAGTGGCCCATTGCCCACCAGCATTGTCGTTTCGCGTCACAGCCATAGGGACGACCTCCTCCAACCCGTCCCCAAGCATGGGCAGGAGAGATCCTTCCGGATTTTCACAGAATGACGCTGATGCGGCCAGCATGATGCTGATACCTGCAAGACGCGTCGTCCGCGGACCAAATTTTTTGACAGGATGGTCGACCAGCAGAAGTCTACCATGCGCTAACCGGCTTGCCTTATGGCCCACCCGATCGACCCGTTTCAGACGCCGCTTTCAGCGAGCTGACTGATCTGGCCTGTCCCCCCAAGGCGATGTGAATCGCATCACAGGCCTAGCAATTTCGTCTCTGCGCCGTCCACTTATCTTACGTCTTGACTCAAAGAATCCGGAAAAGAATCTCTGATCCGCGCGGGCAAGGTTGCAAAAATGCAAAAAGGCGCCGTTGAGGAGCGGCGCCTTCAACCAAAGGTTAATATTTTAAGGCTCTAACCGAGAGCTTTGATGCGATTCGACAGACGTGAAACTTTCCGTGAAGCGGTGTTTTTATGGTAGACACCTTTGGTTACACCCCGCATCAGTTCTGGCTGCGCCATTTTGAGCGCGGCCTCTGCAGCGGCTTTGTCACCGGATGCGATGGCCTCTTCGACCTTGCGCAGGAAAGTCCGGATGCGCGAGCGACGCGCCTTGTTCACGACGAAGCGTTTTTCGTTCTGACGGGCCCGCTTCTTGGCCTGAGGCGAATTTGCCATGTTATCTCGTCCCAATTGTTTGGTGCGGTAGTATTTCGGAAGCTGCGTCTTTAGGCGCGCGCCCGAGATGAGTCAACTCTAATCCGCGCCGAGAAAATCGGCTCTTACCTTGGTCTGCATCTTGCGCCCGTCAGGATCCGCGCCCGTCTTAAGATTGCAAAGGTCTTCGGCCCAGTTCGACGTCCGCATGCGGATGGGGGGCGTTTCGCTTTTCAGACACTGCAGGACGACTTCGGTCACCTCTTCAGGGGTTTGATAGGCCACGTCGCCCCGCGCCTGAGAGCGCCCGATGTATTGTTGCAGGATGGGGAGATATTCGTCCTCAAGCATGCCCCCGGTGGCTTCGACATGCTTGAGGACGCGGGACGCAAACTCCGTCTTGATGCCCCCGGGTTCGACAACCGTGAAATCAATTCCGAAAGCAGGCCCTACATAGCAGGCGAGCGCCTCGGTGTAGCCTTCGACAGCGAATTTGGCGGCGCAATAGATCTCGTTGAAAGGTTGGCCAACCAGCCCGCCCACCGACGAGATGTTGATAATATGCCCCGCCCGCGCCTTGCGCATATGCGGCAGTACCGCTTTCGTGCAGCGCACAACGCCCATGAAGTTGACGTCCATCACCCAGTCAATGTCTTTTTCGTCGGCCTGTTCGGTCGATCGAACAAACCCGGCGCCCGCATTGTTGATCAGAACGTCGATCTGACCCGTTTCGGCGATGATTTGATCGACCGCTGACTGAATGCTGGCAGCGTCCTGAACATCGAGCGCAATCACATCGATCTGAACCCCCGCCCGCTGTGCAGCATGATCAAGTGCCGCCCGTTTCGATGTGTCGCGCATCGTTGCAAAGACCCGGTGACCCGCTGCAGCCGCCCCGACGCTAAGAGCTATTCCGAGACCGGCAGAACTTCCGGTGATGAGAACGGTCTTTGACATGGGCCGGCCTTTCGATTGAAGAAGTCTTCCAGCCCTTACCACCTTTGATCTTCCTGATGTAGGCAATTGGGTCGGCCCGAGGTGGAGCGGGCCGACCCACTGCTCAGGCAGCGTCGCCGAACACGTCGTTCGCTAGGGCTGCCGGAAGCATATCGAAAATCATGTGGATGCGGTCTTCGTCGCCATCGTTGGAAGCTTCGTGCATCTGGTCGTTGTCAAACCACCAAAGTTCACCTTCTCGCATGCGGACCTCTTCATCGCCCGCCTTCATCCAGGAACCGGCGGTCGAGCGCAGCACCAGATGGTAGCGATTGCGCACGCGATAATACATGCCGCGGTCGATGTGCGGATATACCCGCTTGCCCGCAGGCAGGCAGACGATCTTTGCACGACCCAGAAGGCTTTTTTGTTCGACGGCGAAGTTTTCCAGGAAGGTACTGGCGAGGGGGAACTTATTGCTGCTGGTCGTCCAGCGGCTTTCATGGACATCGCGCCGTTCTCGGCCCCGGATGGCTGATTTACGCAAACCGCGAAGAGGAATTGCCAAGGCTTCTCGTTGAACCTGCACCTTGTCCTGACGGCCCGTAACAAGGTTCCAGGCATTTTCGACGCCGTCGATTTCGTCGAGAAAGGGTTTTGGGTCCACGTCAGATTTGAGACACTTGAAGTATTTCATTTTACAATCCTCCGATAAATGGGCGTGGAGCCGTGTCGATCAGCGCGGCATGCTCATCAGGTGACGATAGAGGATCAGAAATCAATCAAGCTTTTGATATATAATTATTTTTTAATCAGCCATTCACCCGCGCGTTGGTGCTTGTTCATCTGGTATTCATTTGATGTTCATTTTTGGGGATCGACGTGAAGCCATGATAGCTTCTCGTCGAGATGGTAGTGCGTCTGAGGCGTGACAAGGGTCGGGTCAGTCAGGAGCGCCGCATAGAAATGCGTTTCGTCCGGCCAGCGGTCGCTATGGAAGAATAGCGGCGTGCCGCAGGTTGCGCAGAAACCTCGGGTCACGCCCGGGCTGCTGGAATAGATTGCAGGATCATCCCCCGTCCATCGCCACGTCCCGTTCTGTTGTCCGATCCATGTGGTCATAGGAGAAGCGGTTGCTCGCCTGCAGCTTTCGCAATGGCAATGACCTATCCAATTGTGGGGGCCTTCCAGGACAAAACGGCACGCACCGCAAAGGCAATGACCCTCAAGCATGTCAGCGGTCGCGGAATTGCGCCTCGCGCTTTTCGAGGAAGGCGGACATGCCCTCTGCCTGATCTTCGGTCGCGAAAAGCGAGTGGAACACGCGGCGTTCGAAAAGAAGTCCTTCGCGCAGTGGCACTTCGTAGGATCGGTTCACCGCTTCTTTTACCGCCATGACGGATATCATAGATTTCTCCGCGATTTTGTGGGCGGCTGCGGTTGCCTCTTCCATCAGTTTTTTGGCGGGCACGATGCGGCTGACAAGGCCCGCGCGTTCGGCCTCTTCGGCGTCCATAAAGCGGCCGGTCAGATTCATGTCCATCGCCTTGGATTTGCCGACAGCGCGGGTCAGCCGTTGCGTACCTCCAAGGCCCGCAATAACCCCCAGATTGATCTCGGGTTGGCCGAACTTCGCAGTGTCAGAGCAGATAATGAAGTCACATATCATTGCCAGTTCGCAGCCGCCGCCAAGCGCGTAGCCAGACACCGCTGCAATGATGGGTTTGCGCACCCGCGCGATGGCCTCGGTTTCGGGCGTGAAAAGATCACCCGCAAAGGCTTCGACAAAGGATTTATCCTTCATCATCGAGATATCGGCACCTGCGGCAAATGCCTTTTCCGAACCTGTTACAATGATGCAGCGCACCTTGTCGTTGGCCTGCGCCGCCATCATTGCATCTGCCAACTCGCTCAGAAGCTGGTCATTCAGGGCGTTCAGCGCGTCAGGTCGGTTGAGGGTGATTTGGGCGACGTGGTCTTCTATTTCGACGATGATCGTCTCGTAGGCCATGATCGGGCTTTCGATTGTTCACGTTCAAGCTCGAAGCATTAACACTGTCCGGGGGCGTTTCAAGCTAACTTTGACATTGCGGACAATAGAAGGACGACCGGCCTGATTGTACGATCCGACGAATAGTCCCGGCGCAATCGGGAGTGCGGCAGCGTTCGCCTTCGCGCCCATATGCGTCGAATCGATGCTGAAAATATCCAAGCTTTCCATCGGCTTGCCGGAAATCGCGCAGCGAAGATCCACCCGCCTTGATCGCATCTTGCAGAACCTCGCGTATGATTGGAACGAGTGTCGCTACCCGATGCGAGGCGATCCGTCCGGCCTTGCGTTTGGGCGAGATCCCCGCTCGAAAAAGTGCCTCGCAAACATAAATGTTGCCGAGCCCTGCAACGATTCTCTGATCCAGAAGGGCTGCTTTGACGGGCGTGTTGCGCCCCTTGAAAGCCGCGATCAGATGATCCTCGTGGAAGTCGTTGCCAAGCGGTTCGGGGCCCAGCACATCAAGCAGTTTGTGCGAGCCACCGGTGGGGAAAAGATCCATCGCGCCAAAGCGGCGGGCATCGTTGAAGGTGATGCGCGCGCCGTTTTTCATGTGAAAGACCACATGATCATGCTTTTCCGGGGCAGGGTGATTGTGGGCAAAAACGCCAAGAGGATCGCCCGAGATCAGCATGCGGCCCGACATACCCAGATGAACAAGCAATGTCTCGCGGCTCGCCAGATCGCAAAGGATGTATTTCGACCGCCGTTGAAGCCCAATGACCTTCTGGCCGGTCAGCCGCTCTGCCATGTGAGGCGGAAAGGGCCAGCGCAGATCGGGCCGGTTCACGTCGGCCTGCGCGATGATTTCGCCGGTCATCACAGGCTCTAGCCCGCGGCGGACAGTCTCAACTTCGGGGAGTTCAGGCATTTACTCGCCGTCTCCAGATGTTTTGGCTCGGTCTATTGCAGCTTTCATCGCATTGACCTGACTCGTCTCAAATGCCTCAGGTTTCGCAGCCTCAACTGCGAAGAAAAGATCCACGAACCCGGGTGAATAGATGTAAGTGTGCATTGGATCGCCAGTTCTGAACTGCAGCGACATGCGCCACACATTTCCGCCACCTAGAGGTGCAGAACCGCCTCCAACAAGTTGGACGGACTGCAGTTCAGAAATTCGTTTTGTCGCGTTGCGCAGGGCATACTGAGCAGTGAGCACGCCATCTTTTAGTGTGATTTCATATCTGATGGCATGAATTGCGGCTCTCAACCCAAGCAAAGCAAAAACAATCACACCTGTCGCCAACCAGGTGCCCAATATAAAAGGAATGGGCCACGCTAAGGGATCTAGCAGAAGCGGAGCAACAACCCATGTAAAGTAGACGGAGGCGGCTACGAGACCTAAGCCAGTGACAAAACTAAATATTCGTACAGGCATTGAATCCTTGAGGATCAGTTTGTCTTTATTGTTTCGATCAATGCCGGAAACCGCCCATGTCCCGCGCTGAACCAGCCATTTCGATGTTTGTTTTTCATTCAAAACCAATGGTTTTGCACCGTTTCGGCTTGACCGCGCCAAGCTCCAGCGGAAGATCACTGAGGCTATCAGTGTGGCCAGGCACAAGCCAAACAACACCGGTCCGATTTCTTGAAAGTTCATGCAAGTTTGCTTTCTGGCGAATCTTAAGGAACGGCGTGACCATGTGCGCATTGCTTCGGCAATCCAAGGTCCTATAACGCCGCTGACTGGTGAGGAAGAGCACGCATGACCGATGCCGCCGACAAAACGACCCACTTCGGGTTCGAAACCGTGGCCGAGGAAGAAAAGGCGGGGCGGGTGCAGGGCGTGTTCAGCTCCGTTGCGAGCCGCTACGACGTCATGAATGATGTCATGAGCGTCGGCATCCATCGGATCTGGAAAGACGCCATGATGGATTGGCTGGCACCGCGGCCTGGTCAGCGCTTGCTAGACGTAGCTGGTGGCACCGGGGACATTGCTTTTCGCTTCCTTAGGCGCGCGAAAGCAGGGCATGCCACAGTCCTCGATCTGACCGAACCAATGCTGGTCGAAGGACGCCAAAGGGCCGACGCTGAACATATGGCGGAAAACCTCGACTGGGTGGTGGGCGATGCGATGGCTCTGCCCTTTTCGGACAACACATTTGACGTTTACACGATCAGCTTCGGCATCCGGAATGTAACCCGCCCCCAGGATGCGCTGGCCGAGGCATACCGTGTGCTGAAACCCGGGGGACGTCTGATGGTTCTGGAATTCAGCCAACTGCCCAATGAAGGTATGCAGAAGCTCTATGATCTTTACAGCTTCAACGTGATCCCGCGCATGGGTCAGTTGATCGCGCGGGATCGTGACAGCTATCAGTATTTGGTTGAATCCATTCGCAAATTCCCTGACCAAGAGACCTTCCTAGGCGTGGTCAGGGCCGCAGGCTTTGGCAATGTGAAATACCGCAACCTGACAATGGGCGTTGCCTGCCTGCATTCCGGGTGGAAATTGTGATGCATTTGATTGCTGATGGCCTCGAGTTGCGTCTCTGAATGCGCGGACCACACAACATCATCCGTCTGATCCGTACAGGCGCAACGCTTGAACGAACGGGTGCGATGAATGTCGTTCTGGATGCCTACGACGCCCCCAAACCCTTGCGGTTTGTTGCGAAGGCACTGGGTAAGCCCTTCTTTTGGTTGGGTTATCAAGGTGATCCGGAAATGCCGCCAGCGACTCGCGCACTGACGGCGCTCGGCCCGGCCTATATCAAGTTCGGGCAGGTCCTGTCGACGCGGCCAGATGTGGTGGGCGATGAATTGGCGGTTCAATTGCGCGTCCTCCAAGATAAGCTGCCGCCCTTCTCGATCGAAGAAGCAAAGTCCGAGATCGGGCGGGAGCTTGGCGTACCAGCGGAAACGATTTTTTCGGAGTTCAGCGAACCCGTTGCCGCTGCTTCGATCGCGCAAGTTCACAAAGCACGTCTGGTCGGGTCGGACGAGGACGTGGCAGTCAAGGTTTTGCGACCGGATATCGAACGGGCCTTTCGACAGGATGTCGATGCCTTCTATCTTGCCGCGCGGATTGTAGAGCTTTTTGCGCCCGGCGCGCGACGCTTGCGCCCGATGGACGTGATCGAACATTTCGACGGTGTGGTTCGAGGCGAATTGGATCTGCGGCTCGAATCCTCCTCGGCCAGCGAATTTGCTGCGAACACCAAGGATGATCCGGGCTTCACCCTTCCATCCATCAAATGGGACTATTCGGCCCGGCGGGTGATGACCCTCGGTTGGGCGGATGGCATCAATATGGGGGACAATGACGCACTTGATGCGGCGGGTCATAATCGGCAGGAATTGTCGGAACGGGTGTTGAAGCTGTTTCTGCTGCACGCACTGCGTGACGGATTTTTTCACGCAGATATGCACCAGGGCAATATGAAGGTCGCGCCGAATGGCGACGTGATTGCCTATGATTTCGGGATCATGGGCCATATCGACGAGTACACGCGGCGGGTCTATGCCGAGATCCTATTCGGTTTCATTCGTCGCGACTTCAAACGCGTCGCCGAAGTCCATTTTGAGGCCGGATATGTGCCGCCGGACAAGGATGTGGACGAATTCGCGCGGGCGCTGCGTGCCGTGGGTGAGCCGATTTTTGGCATGGATGCCTCAAAGATTTCGATGGGACGTCTCCTAGCCTATCTCTTTGAAGTAACAGAGCGTTTTGGGATGGAAACCCGGACCGAGCTTATCCTTTTGCAACGTACGATGGTGGTGGTGGAGGGCGTGGCACGCAGCCTTAACCCGCACATCAATATTTGGCAGGTCGCGGCGCCTGTGGTCACGGATTATATTCAGAAATCCATCGGACCTCGGGCGGTATTGTCCGATTTGACAAAAACAGCGCGGGTACTGGGGCGGTTTGGGCCGCGCCTGCCGGTGCTGGTTGAACAGGCGCTGATCGCGCAAAGTAACCCTGCCCCGCCGCGGCGTCCGACCTTTTGGCGATGGATCTTTCTGGCGCTGTTTCTTGGGGCCTTGGCGAGCACATCCGTGATTGCGCTGATCGAAGCGATCCGATTGGCCCCTTAAAGGATAAGAACCGCCTCATGATGTTTGGCTGTTGGACGGGCGGACGCGAATGCCTTGCGTCCTTCCCGCCGCGCAATATCTGGAAACAACTCCAGCAGCTCTGCAAAGATCTCTTTCTCATCGTCGTTTTCGACCATGTCGCCCGGCTGGAAACTTTCTGTCCAGGTCTCGTCCACGCGTATAATCTCGTGCCGGTCAAAGAGCAGGTGAATATACGTGACGCCCTCTTTCGGCGTGATCGTGTCGATCCCCGGCCTGTGCGTCAGATGGCGGGCTTTGACGAGGATTTCGCGTTCACCTAACCAAAGTTCTGCCGCTTGGTTTTCGATCATTATGCGATGTTGCGGTGAAATGACCATATCGCGGTTCGGGACCGATGGGGCCAGGCCGTCCTGCCGGATCAGGATCGGTCTGAGCCTCGGGTTAGAGATAAGCGTCGCGACCGGGAGATGTTTGTGCCCAATCCAGCGGATGGGTTGCACGCCATTGTCGCGGGTCATCACCAGATCGCCGACTGCCAGCTTTTCCACGGCGACCGGTCCATGCATCGTTTCGGCGATACTGCCGGGTGTGAAACAGGGAATAACGACATTTTCGATGTTCTGGAACGTCGCCGTACTGCCATCGCCGAAGGTGACGGTGCCTGCCTCGGACTCCATCGGATCGAATGCGACGGTCGCGTCAAGGTCGCTGATAAAAAGCGTGTCATTGTCATCTCCGCCTTCTCCGCCATCAATCACGTCGCCTGACCCGACGAAGATCAGGTCGGCATCATCGCCCGTGTCGATCGTGTCGCTGCCCGCGCCACCGGTGACTTCGTCTTCGCCCGTTCCGCCAAGGATCCTGTCGTCACCGTCACCGCCAAAGAGGCTGTCATCACCGTCGTCGCCGGACAACTCATCCGAGCCAGCGCCGCCCAGTATCGAATCTTCGCCGATGCCGCCGGAAATCGTGTCGTCGCCAGCCGCGCCATCAAGGGTGTCGTCGCCGCCTTCGCCGAAGATCTGATCGGCATCCGTATCCGTGGCCGTGAAGTGGACATCGGTCAGGTAGGCGATCTGACCTTGGTTCCCCCCGTTTTGGTAGATCACTTCGAACCGTGTGATCGGACCTGGGATCTCTGCCAAGACGGAACTACCCTGATTGTCGGGGCTATCATTGCCATTTGCACCGGACACCGTGTTGCCAGACACGGTTTCATCTCCACTTGGGGTCAGGTTCACGAGCACCGCATTGCCATCGGCATCAAAGGCATTGATGGTGACGACATCCTGCCAGCCATCCGCGTCGATGTCATTCAGCCGGAAGCTCACATTGGTCAGTGGCGCGTCCGAGCTGAAATCGATTGTTGCCACGTCTGCAGCGCCTGTGCCGCTGATGGCGAGGGCAGAGTTGCTGACGAAAGGTTCGCCGCTTCCTACGAACTGGTCCTGGATGTTGACTTCGGCATCGTTCAGGCCGCCATTGTTTGTGAAGTTGACGGTGATTTCGGCCAGACCGGTGTCTTGTGTAAAGCCACCGCTGAGATCCGTGCCAGAACCGCCTTCAGCGACCCAGCTGAGTGCTTCATCCGACGTGGCAAGCGTGCCGGGGCCGCCGGTAACAGAATCGTTGTCGGCACCTGCGAAAATCGTGTCATCGCCCGTGCCACCTTCTATGACGTCTTCGTCACCCACGGTGCCGTTGATACCGTCATTGTTGTCGACTTTTTCGAGGTTGGGATCGAAGTAATCGCCGTCGATCAGATCGTCTTCAGCGGTCCCGTCAATGACTCCGTCAGGGCCGCCATTTACCGTCAGGATTTCAATCCCTGTGAATGTCGCTGTCGATCCGTCATTGAAAGTGACCGTGCCGTTTTCGCTGTCCAACGGGTCGAATGCCACCGATGCGACATTGTTCACGATCAGTTCGTCGGCGGTGTCCGGGCCTGTTTCACCACCGCTGACCACATCATCACCGCCAGCGATGATCGTGTCGTTGTTGCCGCCACCTTCGAGCGTGTCAGCACCCTCACCGCCGGTCAGAATGTCGGTGCCGTCGCCGCCCACCAGGCTGTCATCGCCCGTATCTCCGCTGAGCGTGTCCGCCCCACTGCCGCCAAGCAACGTATCGCGACCCGCGCCGCCTGACAGTGAATCATCATTGTCGCCACCGCTGATCTGATCGTCACCGGCGCCGCCGCCTATTGTATCACTGCCCGCATCGCCTTGCAGGTCGTCGTTGCCGCGTCCGCCGTCGATGACATCGTCGTCGTTGCCACCCGAGATTGTGTCATCACCGAAACCCCCGAAGATTGTATCGTTGCCATCCCCGCCCGTTATGGAGTCGTCGTCGATCGGGGTCGCTTCGAAATGGATATCCGTTACATAAAGAAGCTGACCGCTGGTCCCGCCGTTCTGATGAATGATGTCGATCCGGGCCACAGGGCCGGGGATGGACACCAGAACGGAGCCCTGAGGATCTGTCGCACCAGTCGCGCCTGGACCAGCGGTAATCGTGTTGTCGCTGACCGTGTCGTTGCCAGTTGGCGTCAGAACGACCTCGATTGCGTTGCCGTCTGCATCGAAGGCGTTGACCGTGACGATGTCCTGCCAGCCCCCGGCGTCGATATCCTGCAGGCGAAAGGTGATATTTTCGACAGTGTCGGCGAAACCGGACCCGCTGATTGCGGAGAAGTTCAGCGTGGTTGTCCAGGCATTTGCGCCGCCGTCGCCCCGTAACCCAACGCCCGAGAAGGGATCGAAAGGCTCTCCGGTTTCGATATAGGTCTGGTCTGTCTCAACAGTCGCAGAATCGCCTGCCCCACCATTGGCGAAACTCACCGCGACGTTCACACCGCCTGTATTTTGCGTGAACCCGGACGAGATATCGGTGCCGTCGCCGCCCTGGTCGGTCCAGTCGAGGAACAGGCTGCTGCTGGCCAGCGTAGAGCCACCCCCATCGATGACATCGTTGCCGCCGTTGCCCAATATGGTGTCATTTCCGGCGCCGCCGGTGATGTCATCCGGGTCTGCGGTTCCGTTCAGTGTATTGTCACCGCCATTGCCGTTGATCGTGGCCATTGTTCTGCTCTTTTGGTGTCAGTGGCGCGTTCGGCTTCGAACCGAGGCGATCGTGAATACTAAGTCGTCATGGTCTAAATCAGGCGTTCCTCGGACAATTGCTGGACGTTCCATGGTGTTTCGTGACCTTTTCGTTAATGGTTTCGCGCATGAATTGGATTTGCGGGCCTATCACACACTTTTTGGGCGATCATTGACAACGAGGCGCCTTTCCCACGAAATCTGCCTTCGCGTTTGCAGATGCTTTTTGGGTGATTGGTTCATCGGCCATCGAAGCGCCGCGCCCGATTGGACACGCAGGTCTGCAATCCGCCCGACGTAAGACTTGACTCCCCTCAAGCGCGGGCGCATCACAGTTGCGTTGGTGCCTAAGAAATTAGGTGAAAAGGGAATGCCGCGGCCCGATGGGCCAAACGCAGCCGCCCCCGCGACCGTGACCGGAAAGGATGCTTATCAGCCACTGGTGAAAACCGGGAAGGCAGAGCAGCCGAAAGAGCCAAGGCTCTGATATCCGCAAGCCGGGAGACCTGCCAACAGGACGAAATGACAAACCGGACGGGGTGTTTCGGGTGTTGGGATTTCGCGGCTCTGCCGTCCCTCCATCTGCGCTTTGTTCCCTGGCAGGACAGATCTGAGATGTTTGAGGTCGAACAAAACACAGAGCTTTTGGTATGCGTGAAATGTCGTCGGGGCACGGAGGCGCTAGAAGGTGAAACCCGGCCAGGGCAACTTTTGTTTGATCGGCTTTCGAATGTCGGCATCCCCGACGGGGTGACTGTGCGTGCTGTTGAATGCTTGTCGAATTGCTCGCAAGGCTGCTCTGTCGCGCTGCGCGGTGGGGCGGCCAAATGGACATACATCTACGGCAACCTGCACGAAGTCGATCACGTATTGACCCTGACGGAAGGTGCTTTGGCCTATCACGCAACTGCCGACGGTCTTGTGCCATGGCGCGAACGTCCCGAACACTTCCGCAAAAACTGCATCGCCCGCATCCCCCCAATGGAGAGCTGACCCATGCCCGACCTGAACAAAATTCCCGTTACCGTCATCACTGGTTTTCTCGGATCAGGAAAGACGACTTTGGTGCGGCACCTGATGCAGAACCCGCAAGGTAAAAGGCTGGCTGTCGTGGTTAATGAATTCGGCGATGTGGGCGTCGATGGTGAGATCCTGAAAAGTTGCGCGATCCCGGATTGCCCTGCGGAAAACATTATGGAACTGGCAAATGGCTGCATCTGCTGCACCGTGGCTGACGATTTTATTCCGACGATTGAAGCGCTTATGGCACTGGATCCTCAGCCAGAGCATATTCTGATTGAAACCAGTGGATTGGCCCTACCGAAGCCTCTGCTTAAGGCGTTCGACTGGCCCGATATCCGCAGCCGTATCACGGTGGACGGCGTGATTGCACTGGCCGACGCCGAGGCGGTCGCAGCGGGCCGTTTCGCCACGGACGTGGCAGCAGTGGATGCGCAGCGTGAAGCCGATGAGAGCCTCGACCATGAGACGCCTCTGTCTGAGGTGTTCGAGGACCAGATCTCTTGCGCCGACATCATACTTTTGACAAAGCCCGATCTTGCGGGCTCTGACGGTGTTGCGAAGGCCAAAGAGATCATCGCCGCAGAAGCGCCGCGCCCCCTGCCCGTGATCGAAGTTGCCGAAGGTGAAGTCGATCCGCGCATTGTGCTCGGCCTCGAAGCTGCGGCCGAAGACGACATGGATGCGCGACCCAGTCATCACGACGGGCATGATGACCATGAGCATGACGATTTTGAGAGCGTCATTGTCGCGATCCCCGAAATCGACGATCCAGCCGACTTGGTCGCAAGGATCGAGGCGATGGCGAAGTCCCAGAACATCCTGAGGGTCAAAGGCTATGCCGCTGTGCAGGGCAAACCAATGCGTCTGCTCCTACAGGCCGTGGGCGCGCGGGTGCGGCATCAATTCGACCGGCCATGGGCCCCGGATGAAGCACGCCAGGGACGTTTGGTCGTTATTGCGGAACATGACGACGTCAATGAGACGGCAATTCGAGAGGCTTTGACCCAGCCTGCACTGGCTGCGGAGTAACAGGAAAGCGCCGTCATGCATGTCGTCTTTCGCGAAAGCCACGGGCTGGAGGAGACCGAAACACCCACCGATCTGGGCCAAAGCCCGGCGGAATTGGTCGTGCTTTCGTTCTCTGACAGTGACCTCGGGGCTCTTGCGGCGGGATGGCGGCGGGGGGGTGATATGCCGACGCTTCGCTTGGCCAATCTTGCCGCGCTCAAACATCCCTTGTCGGTCGATACCTATGTGGAACAGACCCTTGTCGGGGCCAAGGGTATTCTGATCCGCTTGATCGGGGGCGTTCCGTATTGGTCCTATGGTCTGCAACAGGTGCGTGCCTTGGCTGACCAAAAGGGCATCGCCCTGGCCGTACTGCCAGGCGATGGGCGAGAGGATCACCGGTTGGATGAGATTTCGACCCTGCCAGTGTCAACATTGCGACGGCTGGCCCACCTCTGCGATGCGGGCGGCGCGGTTGCTGCACAGGCGGCACTGGCGCAGATGGCGTTGGCGTCGGGTCTCTATGCCGGGCCGGTTCTTGGTGCCAAATCGCTGCCGCTTGTAGGGGCCTGGACGCCTGAGGATGGTGTGTGTTGCCCTCTGGCCTCGCAAGGTGAAGCTTCGCTGGTGATCGTAACGTTCTACCGCGCCTACATCGCCGCAGCGGATACAGGGCCGGTTGAAGCACTTTTTGAAGCACTGCGCGCTCGGGGTTTTCGCGTCTTGGGACTTTTTGCGCCGTCCTTGAAGGCTCCGGAGGCGGCGGTTTGGCTGGCCCGCCAGATCGAATATCTCTCACCCGCAGCCATCGTCAATGCAACGGCATTTTCAGGCAAAGGCAGGGCCGGAACCTCCCCGCTTGATGTGGGTAACGTGCCGGTTTTTCAGATCGCACTCGCGACCTCCACGCAAGAGGCTTGGGCCGATGCGGAACGCGGCTTGTCCCCGGCGGATCTCGCGATGCATGTCGTATTGCCAGAGGTCGATGGCCGCATTTTTACTGGCGTTGCTTCCTTCAAGGAACCGCAAGACCACGATCCTGACCTGCAGTTTTCACGCTACATGCATCGCGCCGATATGGATCGCGTGAACGCCGTCGCGGAAAAGGTCAGACGCTGGGTCGATCTGGCCGAGATTGAGCAACAGGATCGTCGCACCGCACTCGTGCTCAGCACCTATCCAGGGCGGGATTGGAACATGGCTCATGCGGTAGGACTTGACGCAGTCGCGTCGACGCAGGCGATCCTTGAAGACCTCGGACAGCCCCCCATTGATGCGTTGTCGGATGCGCTTTCAACGCAAATCATCGACTGGCCTGTCCCGGCATATGAGGCAGCACTTTCGCGTCTGCCCGACGCCCTCGTGCGGGATTTGAAAGCGGTCTGGGGTGAGGCCGGTAGCGATGCTGCCGAGGGCATGTTTCGCTTCAAAGCGCTGCGTTCGGGCAACATGGTGATTGCCTTGCAGCCTGAACGCGGTACCCCTGACATCCGCTCGGATGAATATCATGACCTCAGCCGTGTTCCCCGTCACGCTTATGTGGCTTTCTACCTTTGGCTTCAGAGTGAGGTCGATGCGCTGGTCCATATAGGTGCGCATGGAACGCTCGAATGGTTGCCGGGCAAGTCGGTCGCCTTGTCTGGTGCCTGCTGGCCAGAGGTGCTGACCGGTCATCTGCCCGTAGTCTACCCTTTTATTGTCAACGATCCGGGAGAGGCCGCACAAGCCAAACGCCGGATCGGGGCCGTAACGCTTGGCCACCTGCCGCCACCAATGAAAGCGAGCGATACGCCAGATCGCCTTGTTCGGCTTGAAACTTTGCTGGACGAGTTTTCAAATGCCGACGGGCTCGATCCAAAAAGGCGGGATCGCTTGCAGGACGACATTCGGATGGAGGCGCAGGCACTTGGTGTCGAAGACGATCTGGGCCTCGACCGGGCCAGTTGCACGGCCGACGCGATCACCCGGATTGATCGGTTTGTCTGCGATGTGAAGGAAAGCCAGTTCGGCGACGGTTTGCATATCTGGGGGCGCCCGAGCCTGGGAGAGACTTTGCCCGACACGCAAGCCTCTGTGGCGACAGAACGCGACGCGCTTCTGGCCGCATTGGCCGGACGTCGGATCGAGGCCGGACCGTCCGGTTCCCCCTATCGTGGGCGCCGGGACGTGCTTCCGACAGGGCGCAACCTCTACACGACCGATCCACGCTCTGTGCCAAGCCGTGCGGCCTATGCGCAGGGCGTCAAACTGGCCGAGGAGCTGGTGCGGCGTCACTTGCAAGATCACGGTGATTGGCCGCGCGGTCTTGTCGTCGATCTTTGGGGATCTGCCACCATGCGGACAGCGGGCGAGGAATTCGCGATGGCTCTGCATCTTCTGGGTGTTAGGCCTCTCTGGGACGCGGATAGCGAACGCGTGTCGGGGATCGAGGTGCTGCCCATCACCGATCTCGACCGCCCGCGCATCGATGTGACCTTGCGCGTCTCAGGGCTTTTCCGCGATGTCTTCCCGACACTCTCGGCACTGTTCGGGCAGGCCGTGCGTGTCCTGGCTGCGCGTGACGAAGCGCTTGACTGGAACCCCTATGCGGGGGGTCAGTCCGGCGCGCGTGTTTACGGGCCGGCGCCGGGCAGCTACGGGCTCGGCATGGGTGCGGATCTTGAGACCTTCACCGAAGAAAGCCGCGTGGCAGCAGGCGAGGCCTGGCTGCGGGCCAGCGCCTATGCGCTTGATGCCGGAGAGGCGGTGCATGACGCCAGAGGGATCCGGGACCGGGTCGCGGCTGCTGACAGCTTCGTTCACCTTCAGGATTTGCCCGAAACGGACCTCTTGCTCGCTTCCGATTACGCCGCGCACGAAGCTGGATTTGCCGCGGCGCAAGCGATCACTGGAGGCTCCGCCGCGTTATACCATCTGGACGCGACACGGCCGGATGCGCCGCGCGCCCGCGCCCTTCCAGAAGAAATCGCGCGCGTCGTGCAGGGCCGTGCGACCCAACCTGGCTGGCTGCAGGGTATGATGCGCCACGGGTTTCGAGGCGCGGCTGAGATCGCCGTCACGCTTGACCACATGGCCGCTTTTGCGCACCTGGCGGGCGTTGTGAAGCCCCATTTATTCGATATTTATCACGAGGCGACACTGGGCGATCCAGAGGTTTCGGGGTTTCTGGAAGATGCCAATCCCGGCGCCTATGAGGCTATGCAAGCGCAATTTGCAGCCCTTGATGCAGCCGGGCTATGGCAGACGCGCCGCAACTCCATCCGGATGTCTCTGGAGGCAGCGCAGTGACGGTGGTCCCAGCCAAGGGTTGGTGCCCGGGTGCTTACCGCCCGATGATGTCAGGCGATGGTCTGATCGTGCGCGTGCGACCGCGTCTGGGCTGCCTGACCGCAATACAGGTGCTTGGCCTTTGTGAGGCGTCGCAGCACTTTGGCAACGGGATCATAGACCTGACCAGCCGGGCCAACCTGCAACTGCGCGGCGTGGATGAAAAGGATCACGCGGCCTTGATGCAAAGGTTGGACGCGCTCGAACTGCTGGATGCTGATCCCGAGATAGAAGTGCGGCGCAACATTATCGTTTCACCTTTCTGGGAGGCGGGCGATCTGACCGTCCGACTTCATGGTGCGATATCTGAGCGATTGGCGGATCTTCCCGCTTTGCCGGCCAAGATGGGGGTTTGCCTCGATACCGGTAAAGAGGCGATGCTGCGGGGTGTATCTGCCGACTTCCGCTTTGAGCTGTCGATGGAAGGGGTCCTGTTACTGCGGGCAGATGGCGCTTCAGAAGGGCACCCGGTTGCAGAGGCAGACGCTGGTGCAGCTCTGATCGAGATGGCCGAATGGTTCTGCAAGACAGGTGGAATCGCTGCTGGCCGGATGTCGCGGCATCTCAAGACGGCAAGCCTTCCAGATGAATGGCATTGGCTAAAGCCGCGCTGGGACGTGTCGACGCTGAGCCCGGGTGCATCGCATGCTGGTCTGATCTACGGAGCGCCTTTTGGAAGCCTTGATGCAAAGGCTCTGCGTGGGCTTTTCCAAAGCTCCAACGCGACGGCACTTCGGGTCACACCCTGGCGGCTCTTTCTTCTGGAAGACGCAGAGCCCTCACCGGATTTCGGTTTCGTAATCAATCCGGGTGATCCGCTTTTGCAGGTTCATGCCTGCCCGGGTGCGCCCGCATGCTCCTCTGCCACAGTTGCGACGCGCGATCTGGCTAGGAAGCTCGCCGCCCGGGCGCCACGGGGCCTGCACGTGTCCGGTTGCGCCAAGGGCTGCGCGCATCCGCGGGCCACAAAAACGACCTTGGTTGGTCGTGACGGCGGGTATGACCTTGTGAAAGAGGGTTGTCCGTGGGATGCACCTTTGCGCCGCGCCGTGTCCGCGGAGGAGATGTTGACCAGCTTGGACTAGCACATGCCTTACGAATATCAGACGGATGGTGCTGCGATCTATAAGCAGTCTTTCGCGACAATCCGGTCCGAGGCTGACCTGGCCCGTTTTGAACCCGATGAAGAGCAGATTGCCGTCCGTATGATCCATGCGGCAGGCATGGTTGGGCTGGAAGAGTTTGTACGCTTCTCACCTGACTTTGCCGATGCGGCGCGCTCTGCGCTGGAAGCAGGCGCGCCGATCCTTTGCGATGCGCGGATGGTCAGCGAAGGTGTGACCCGCGCGCGCCTGCCGGCAGAGAACGCGGTTATCTGCACGCTCCATGACGAGGGTGTGCGAGATCTTGCAGCGAGCATGAAGAACACACGGTCGGCTGCAGCACTCGAGCTTTGGCGCCCCCACCTTAAAGGCGCGCTGGTGGCAATCGGAAATGCGCCGACTGCGCTCTTTCATCTGCTGAATATGCTCGAAGATCCCGACTGCCCGCGCCCTGCGGCGATCATCGGCTGCCCAGTCGGATTTGTCGGCGCGGTCGAGAGCAAGGATGCGCTTTGGGGCGCGCAGCCTGTCCCATGCTGCATCGTCGAAGGACGTCTTGGGGGCAGCGCAATCACCGTTGCCACCATCAACGCCATCGCGAGCCGGGCAGAATGATCACCGGCACCCTTTACGGCGTGGGCCTCGGGCCGGGTGACCCGGACCTTCTTAGCGTGCGTTCGGACCGTCTGGTACGCACGGCGCGCAACGTCGCGTTCTTCCGCAAGGCCGGAAAACCAGGGCAGGCGCGTCGGATCGTGGAAGGCATGCTGGCTGATGGGGCAAATGAGATCCCCATGGAATATCCAGTCACGACAGAGATCCCCTTGAAAGATCCGCGCTATAATGAATGCCTGAGCGGGTTTTACGCAAATTGCACCACCCATCTGCGCAAGCTGACGGAGAGTGGCGAAGATGTTGTCGTGCTTTGTGAAGGAGACCCGTTTTTCTACGGCTCTTTCATGCACCTTTACGAACGGATGAAGGACCACACCCCGATTGAGATCGTGCCAGCTATCACGGGTATGTCCGGGGCCTGGACGGCCACAGGCCTGCCCGTCACTTGGGGCGACGACGTTCTGACCGTGCTTGTCGGCACCCTTCCTGAAGACAAGCTGATCGAGCATATGGGCCGCTCTGACGCGCTGGTGGTTATGAAGATCGGCCGCAATCTCGACAAGGTCAGCCGCGCTCTGAAGGCGACCGGTCGATACGATGCTGCTTGGCTGATCGAGTACGCGACGATGCCAGGCCAGACGGTGTCCAGGCTGGCCGAAGCCGAGGATTCCGTGACACCCTACTTTTCGATCATCGTTGTACATGGGCAGGGTCGGCGTCCATGAGCGGCTGGCTCGCCATCGCCGGTCTTGGGCCGGGTTCGGAGACGCTTGTTACGCCCGAAGTGAGCAGGGCACTTGCTGAAGCCACCGATGTCGTCGGCTACTTCCCCTATGTGGCACGTATCGCAAGGCGGCCGGGCCTTACTCTTCACGCAAGCGATAACCGGGTCGAAATCGACAGATCGCTACATGCGTTGAAGATGGCAGCTGAGGGGCATCGCGTTGTCGTGGTTTCCTCCGGCGATCCAGGTGTCTTCGCCATGGCCGCAGCGGTTTTTGAGGCCGTTGAGGCCGGGCCGATGGCCTGGCGTGATCTAGACATTCGCGTTTTGCCGGGCGTGACGTCCATGCTGGCGGCTGCGGCACGGGTCGGTGCGCCGTTGGGTCATGATTTTTGTGCGGTCAACCTATCGGACAACCTGAAACCATGGTCCCTGATCGAACGCCGCATCGCCTTGGCCGTCGAGGCGGATTTTGCGATAGCGTTCTACAACCCCCGCTCCAAGTCTCGGCCCGAGGGGTTTGTCCGCGTCTTGGAGATCCTAAAGCAGATATGCGGTACCGGCCGTGCCATCATCTTCGCCCGCGCAGTTTCGACGGAAGAGGAAGACATCCGCGTCGTCACCGTTCAAGATGCAACGCCAGAGATGGCGGATATGCGTACGATGGTCATCGTCGGGTCATCCCAGACCCGGGTGATCCCCCGAAATGGCCTGCCGATTGTCTACACGCCTCGGAGCGTGACCTCATGACCAGTCAGCCAGTCGATCACATCCTGTGCGCTGCGCGCTTCCCTCCGCGGCGGAATGTTGGGCCGGTCGATCATCAGAACCGGCAAACCGAGTTCTCGCGCCGCGCTGATTTTCGCATAGGCTGCAGTACCGCCTGCGTTTTTCGAGACAACAACCTCAATCTCATGCTTCTGCAAAAGGGCGAGATCGCCTTCATGGGTAAACGGCCCACGCCCAATGATGACGTGATGATTGGGCAATGGCGGAAGCACGCTTGGCGGGTCGATCAGGCGCAGCAGATAGAAATGCTGCGGGTTCGGCGCAAATTCCTGCAAATGCATACGTCCGACGGCCAGCATAACCTGGCGCTGCGGACCATCCAAGGCCTGCACCGCGGCAGCAATATCCGACAGATGGGTCCATCGGTCATCGGCCTGCGCCAGCCAAGGCGGGCGGGTCAGCGCAATCAGCGGCACATCCGCTCTTTGGCAGGCCTCAATCGCGTTGCAGCTCATCTGCGCGGCAAAGGGGTGTGTCGCATCGACGACATGCGTGATATTATTATCGCGCAAATACGTGACAAGGCCTTCAACGCCGCCAAACCCGCCAATCCGCTGGTCCAGTGGATGCGCCTTGGGCCGGGCCACACGCCCGGCGAAAGACATGGTGCCGGTCAAGCCGCGCGTATGCATAGCCTTGGCCAGCGTAGTCGCCTCGGTCGTACCTGCGAGGACAAGAAGGTTCGGCCGCATGTCTAAGCTTCCGTGGTTGACCATCATTGGCATTGGTGAGGATGGGGTTGAAGGCCTGTCCGCCTCAAGTCAAGCCGCACTCACCGCAGCAGAGATCATCATGGGCCCACCGCGCCATTTGTCGATGGTGACAGACGGAAGCGCACGACGGATCACTTGGCCTGTGCCCTTTTCCGCAGGCTTGCCGATACTTCAGGATTTGCGCGGCCAGCGCGTTGTTGTGCTGGCTTCGGGCGATCCGTTCTGGTTTGGGGCGGGCTCCGTGATCGCGCGTGCCTTTGATGCTCAGGAATGGCTTGCCTTGCCGGGGCCATCCTGTTTTTCGCTCGCGGCCGCGCGCATGGGCTGGCCGCTTGAGCAGACAGCCTGTCTTGGCCTGCACGCCGCCCCGATGGCGCGCCTAAAGCGGCATCTCGCGCCCGGAACGCGTATGATCGCGACCTTGCGCGATGGCGATGCCGTGGCCGAGCTTTTGGAATATCTGGCGGCGCAGGGCTTCGAAGACAGCTTGGTCACCATATGGGAACGTCTGGGTGGCCCTCTGGAACGGCGTGTGCAGGGCCGGGCCAACGCGCTGGAAGGTGACTTTGCCCATCCCGTCTGTGCTGCAGTTGAGGTTTCTGGCATCGGGACTGTCTTGTCCGTGGCGACGGGCCTGCCCGACAACACATTTGACAGCGACGGGCAAATGACGAAGCGGCCTGCGCGCGCGATCACGCTCTCAAGCCTTGGCCCCCTGCCCGGCCAGCATCTCTGGGATATCGGCGGCGGCTCCGGTTCTATCTCACTGGAATGGCTTTTGGCGCATCCAACAACCCGCGCCAGTGCCATTGAACCCCGCCCGGACCGCGCGGACCGCATCATCCGGAATGCTGAAGTGCTTGGCGTCGAAGACCGGATCAAAGTGATCGAGGGGATCGCGCCGGATTGCTTGCAAGGCCTTGCAGCGCCAGATGCGATCTTCGTGGGCGGCGGCATGTCGGGCGCGTTGATGGAGGCCGTGACCGCGATCGCGGGCATTCGTGTTGTGGCGAACGCCGTTACGCTCGAGGGGGAGATGTTGCTCAGTCAGTGGCATGACAGGCTTGGCGGAGACCTCCTCCGAATTGCGCTTTCGTCGCCTGTCCCGCTTGGATCGAAGCGGGGGTGGGGCGCAGCCTACCCGGTTGTGCAGTGGAGCATTGTCACATGATTGTCGCCGGTTTCGGATTTCGCCAAAGCGCGACGGAGGCCAGTTTTTCAGATGCTCTGTCGCAAGTCAGTGGTACATATCAGCCGACCGCATTCGCGACCTTGGAAGACAAGGTCGCCGACCTTGCCGGTTTTGCACAATCGCATGGCCTCGATCTGATCAAGATCAGCGCAGTATTTGCGGGCCAGCAGACCACACTAAGCCTTTCGGATCAGAGCACAGCGCACAAGGGTGTTGGCAGCGTGGCTGAGGCAACGGCCCTTGCCGCTGCCGGGCCAAATGCGCGCCTTCTTGGGCCACGATCAGTATCGCATGATCGGCTCGCCACCTGCGCGATCGCAATTGGAGACAACGAATGACTGTCCATTTCATCGGCGCGGGACCCGGTGCGCCCGACCTTCTGACCCTTCGCGGTCGCGATCTGATTGCTGCCTGTCCGGTTTGTCTTTTTGCCGGATCCCTCGTGCCAGAGGCCGTGCTGGATCACTGTCCGGAAGGCGCGCATATCGTGAATACGGCCTCTATGGATCTCGACGCCATCATGGTGGAGATCCGCGCCGCCCATGAGGGGGGGCATGATGTTGCGCGGCTGCATTCCGGTGACCTCTCCGTCTGGTCCGCAATGGGTGAGCAATTGCGCAGGCTCAAGGCCGAAGAAATCCCCTTTACCGTTACGCCAGGCGTGCCCTCCTTTGCTGCATCCGCCGCCGCCATCGGGGCCGAGTTGACGCTGCCCGGTATCGCCCAATCGGTTGTCTTGACGCGCACGCCGGGTCGGGCGTCGTCTATGCCGCACGGCGAAACGTTGAAGAGTTTTGCAGCAACGGGCGCGACGCTTGCAATCCATCTCTCGGTGCAAAACCTCGATCAGGTCGTAGCGGACCTGATGCCAGCCTATGGTGGCGATTGTCCTGTTGCCGTTGTCTATCGGGCCAGTTGGCCGGATCAGCAAATCGTTCAAGCCACGCTGGACACCCTGAAATCAGCCATGCACAATGGCATCAGCCGAACTGCCCTGATCCTGGTAGGCCGCGTTCTGGGGGCGGATCAGTTCGATGAATCCTGCCTTTACGCACCGGATTATGACCGTCGATACCGCCCCCAAACCGCCGACAGCCCGTGGGCGAGTTGGAGCCATGGCAATGACTAATTCGCCCGGCCTCATGATCTCGGCACCGGCGTCAGGAACCGGGAAAACCACAGTCATGCTGGGTCTTCTGCGCGCGTTGCGGGATGCGGGCGATGTGGTGCAACCTTTCAAAAGCGGGCCGGACTACATCGACCCCGCCTTTCACCTGGCGGCAGCGGGAAGGCCGTCTTTCAATTTTGACACCTGGGCCATGGATGCGCATCTGCTCGGTGCCATCGCGCACAAGGCGTCGGGCGCCGACCTTTGCATCGCAGAAGGGTCCATGGGTCTTTTTGACGGGGTCGCCACGCGGGGTCGCTTCGGTTTCGGATCAAGCGCGGAGACGGCAATGACGCTGGGCTGGCCGGTTGTGCTTGTCCTTGATGTCAGCGGTCAGGCGCAATCGGCTGCCGCTGCGGCGTTGGGATTTCGGACCTACAACCCGGATCTGCCTTTTGCTGGCGTGATCCTGAACCGCGTCGCCAGCCCGCGTCACGAAAGACTTACCCGTCTTGGGATGGAGCGGGCTGGGGTTAGGGTTCTGGGTGCGCTCCCACGACGCGGAGACCTCAAGCTCCCGGAACGCCATCTGGGTCTGATCCAGGCGATTGAGCATCCCGATCTGGAAGCGGCGATTGCGGGCTACGCAGATTTCCTGCGGGATCACGTTGATCTCGCGATCCTCAAAGCCGCGTCGACAGCCGCCGATGCGCCTGCCCCGGGCAACCTACCGAAACCGCCTGCCCAAAGGATCGCCATTGCCCGTGATGAGGCGTTTTCTTTCACATATCCACACCTTCTTGAGGGCTGGCGGGAGGCTGGCGCGGAAATCCTGCCGTTCTCTCCCCTAGCGGATGAGGCACCGGCCGCAGATGCCGATCTGGTCTGGCTGCCGGGTGGTTACCCCGAACTGCATGCTGGTCGGATTGCAACCGCCGGGACGTTCAAGGCCGGTTTGCAGCGTCACGCGGAAAACCGACCGGTCCATGGTGAATGCGGCGGGTATATGGCCCTTGGCGTTGGCTTGATTGACAAGGATGGGACGCGTCACGAAATGGCTGGACTGCTGGGGCTTGTCACAAGCTATGAGAAGCGAAAGTTCCACTTGGGATACCGCCGTGCCGTGCTGAAAACGCCCCTGCCCGGCTTTGACAGCGGTGCCGCATTGCGCGGGCATGAATTCCATTACTCGACAATCCTGGAGCAGCCCGATGCGCCGCTGGCCGACGTATTCGACGCTGATGGCGGGCCGGTGCCTGAAACCGGATCACGCCGCGGTCATGTAACCGGCACATTCTTCCACCTGATCGCGGGCGAGGCCGAATGAAAGGCTTTGTCAGCTTTGTCGGCTCTGGCCCCGGCGATCCAGAGCTTTTGACGCTGAAGGCCGTGGATCGTCTGAGGCGCGCCGATGCCGTTCTTTTTGATGATCTGTCCGCCGGCCCGATCCTGAACCACGCCCGCAGCGGTGCTGATCTGATCGGAGTCGGCAAACGGGCCGGGCGGCCTTCGCCGAAGCAGCATCATGTCAGTCGCCTTCTCGTGGATTATGCCCAAAAGGGTGGACGGATCGTGCGTCTGAAATCCGGGGACAGCGGCACTTTTGGGCGGCTCGAAGAGGAAACCAGCGCCCTGCGCGAAGCCGCGATCGACTTCGAGATCATTCCAGGCGTCCCGTCCGCATGTGCGGCCGCAGCCGCTGCGGGCATTCCTCTGACCCGTCGGCTCACGGCTCGGCGTGTACAGTTCATCACCGGGCATGACGTCAGAGGCGCTTTGCCGGAAGACATGAACATGGCGGCCCTCGCCGATCCGCTTGCCACGACCGTTGTCTTCATGGGGCAGCGCACATTCCCCGCCTTTGCCCACCTTCTGATCAATCACGGCCTGCCGCCCGAAACGCCCGCACTGCTGGCCGAGGGCATTTCGACTCCTGCGCAGGCGCTGCACCGGATGAGCGTTGTGCAACTGGCGGCGCGTCTTGCCGAAAGCATTAGCGATGCACCTGCGCTGATCCTGTACGGACCGCTTGCTGAGACGGATGACAACACGCAACGCTTGTCGGGTCCTGGGACTGATGTAAACGTAGATGGAGATCATGCTTTGTGGTCTGAGAATTGAACAGGGTGACATTGTCTGATTGCCCGCAAGTGTGAACGGTGGGAGACTTAAAGAGAAACTAAATCAAAGGCTTGAGAAACTTTAGGCTCGCATTGAACAGTAAGTCAGATGACCTGCTATCGCACGATGACACCGGCCATGCAGGCGGCTCCTATGTCGTCGGATGCACGGCAAAAAGACCTTGAAATGCATATCGAAGCGGGCGTCGTCGACGGCGCAAAGTGGTATTCGCCTATGCCATCGCTGCGGCGGGTTATTCCCTGGAAATGGCTGCACATTGTCTCAAGATACAGTCCGTGTCGCCGTTCGCCCTCCGCACCGCAATTGTGACGATTGGCATGTTCCTTTTTTGAGGTTTTGCCGTACTTTGCCGTCTGCGTGTCCGAAGTCTACTTCATCCTCGGCACAACCTTGTTTTTGCTGATGGGCACAGCCCCGACGGTGGAAGGGCTGAAGCTGGGCTTCCTTGTATAGGGGCATATTCTTCGGGCCGAACGATCTTCCGATGTTCTTTGTGAACATCACGACGTTTCTCTTCCCGCGCTTTGCGCTGATCAAACGGATCGTGCCAGCAAAAGCGGCATATGTGGATCTGGGGTACATGTAGGTTTTGAAAATGTCGGCGACGTATCAAAGTGGTGTCGTGGCTTGCGCGGCGTTGCGGAACTTCCATGGCCAGGATTTTAGGGCCGAGAATATGTTTGCCGCCCTTAAGTTCGGGGATGTCCATATGCTGGTAACGCTGATCGAAGCTATTGATGATCTGGCTTTTCTGGCTGGTGCGACAGCGACCCGTGGTTTGCGGGATGTTGACGCCTTAACACACCGTCTTTACAACCCGGTCTGGTCGCTGGGCCAGGCACAGTAGCAGCAGCGACGCTGCGGTGACCCTTCTAATATGAAACATCTTTTTCTGATTGGGATCGGCACGGGCAACCCCGACCATCTGACGCAAGAGGCGATCAGCGCGATTGCCGAGGCTGACCTGTTTCTGGTGCCGCGCAAGGGGTCTTCGAAGTCCGATCTGGTTGATTTGCGCGTCCGTATCATCGGCCAGGTCCGCGACAACCCCGCAGTTGCATATTTTGATATGCCCGTGCGTGATGAGATGCAGCCCTATGCAGACCGCGTCCATGCCTGGCATGATGAGATCGCCCGTCGGTGGGCAACCTCCCTCGCTGAACGCCCAGATGCTGACAAGGTTGCGCTGTTGGTCTGGGGGGATCCTTCGCTCTATGACAGCACCTTGCGCATCGCGGAGCGTTTGATGCCGCGACCAAAGATAAGTGTGGTCGCTGGTATCACGTCTCTGCAGGCTTTGACGGCGGCTCATGCGATGCCATTGAACGACTTGAATGCGCCGGTGACGATCACCACTGGACGTCGCTTGCGCGATGAGGGTTGGCCAGAGGGCGCAGAGACAGTGGTCGTCATGCTAGATGGTAAATGTACGTTTCAGCGTCTGAAAGGTACAGACTACGACATTTGGTGGGGTGCCTACCTTGGGATGCCGGAACAGGTGCTGGCAGCAGGGCGGTTGAGCGACGTCGGCCCGAAGATCGTTCATATGAGAGCCCGGGCGCGCGAAGCGCATGGCTGGATCATGGACACCTATCTGTTGCGTCGAAGGACATAGTTAGTGGCCAAGCAACATTTACGTTGCTTTAGTGCGCCTCAGCCCAGTTCTGGCCCTGCCCGGCGTCGACGGTAAGCTTGACGTCCAGTTTTACGACGGGATCCGAGGCGCTCTCCATGACCTCTCTGGCGGCGCCGATGAGATCTTCAACAGCACCGTCTTCAACCTCGAACAGCAATTCGTCATGGACTTGCAGCAGCATTGTCGCGGGCAGGTTTTCTACGGCGGCAGGCATGCGGATCATTGCGCGGCGGATCACGTCAGCGGCGGTGCCTTGGATAGGCGCGTTGATCGCTGCACGGGCGGCAAAACCCGCGCGTGGACCTTTCGATCCGATTTCAGGTGTGTGGATCCGCCGCCCAAACAGGGTCTGCACATAACCGTTCTTCTTCGCGAAGGCCTTCGTGTCGTCCATGTAGGTCCGGATGCCAGGGAAGCGTTCGAAATAGCGATCGATAAAGCCTTGCGCCTCGCCGCGAGGGATACGGAGATTGCGGGCAAGTCCAAAACCCGAGATCCCGTAGATCACCCCAAAATTGATCGCCTTCGCGCGGCGGCGGATCTCGGGTGTCATTTCATCGAGTGGTACATCGAACATTTCGGAGGCCGTCATCGCATGGATGTCGAGACCATCTTCGAAGGCCTGCTTCAGTGACGGGATGTCGGCGATATGTGCAAGGATACGAAGTTCGATCTGAGAGTAATCGAGCGCGACGAGCGTCTTGCCATCTTCGGCCACGAAAGCCTCGCGTATGCGCCGACCTTCCTCCGTACGAATAGGTATGTTCTGCAGGTTCGGATCGGTCGATGCAAGCCGACCGGTGGAAGCGCCAGCGATAGAGTAGGATGTGTGAACGCGCCCAGTGTCAGTATTGATGTGGTCTTGCAGGGCGTCGGTATAGGTTGATTTCAGCTTGGAGATCTGCCGCCAGTCCAGCACGCGAGCGGGCAGTTCATGTTCGGTCGCCAGGTCTTCGAGAACGTCTGCGCCTGTTGCGTAAGCCCCTGTTTTACCCTTCTTTCCGCCTTCGATCCCCATTTCATCAAATAGGATTTCGCCAAGCTGTTTGGGGCTGCCAACGTTGAATTTCCGACCAGCGAGTTCGTGGATCTCGTCCTCTAGCCCGGCCATTTTCTGCGCGAATGCATTCGACATTTTCGACAGCGTATCACGATCAACCTTGATGCCGGACCGCTCCATACGAGAAAGTACGGAAACCATCGGTCGTTCGAGCGTTTCGTAGACTTTGGTGACCTGTGCTTGATGCAATTGCATCTTGAAAATTTGCCAAAGTCGCAGCGTGATATCGGCATCTTCGGCCGCATAGCGCACCGCGTCCTCGATGGCGATCTGATCGAATGTCTTGGCCGATTTGCCACTGCCCAAAAGCGGTTTGATCGGGATCGGCGTGTGGTTCAGGTAGCGTTCGGACAGCGTATCCATACCGTGATTGTGTAGCCCACCATGCATCGCGTAGGACATCAGCATCGTGTCGTCGATCGGTGCGACGGTGATCCCGAGATTTGCGAAAATCTTGACGTCGTACTTCATGTTCTGGCCGATCTTTAGGATGCTGTCATCTTCCAGAACCGGGCCGAGCATACCAAGCGCGTCTTCTACACTTATCTGCCCCTCGGCCAGATCACTTGACCCAAAAAGATCGTCTGACGCGCCTGCCTTGTGGGTCAGCGGAACATAACATGCATGGCCTGCCTCAACACAAAGCGAGATGCCGACAAGCTCGGCGGTCATCTCGTTCAGGCTGGTCGTTTCGGTGTCGACTGCCACATAGCCGCGTTCGTAGATTTGGTTGATCCAGGCTTGTAAGGCCTCTGCATCGCTGACCTGCTCATAGGTCGCATCCTCAAACGAGGGCGCCTCGGGCAAGGCGGCATCGGCTGGTGCAGGTGCTTCGGCGATAGCGGGAGGTTCCACATCAAGCGCGTCGGCGATGCGTCTGGAGAGGGTACGAAACTCCATCTCTGCCAGAAAGCCCATAAGGGTGCCTGGATCCGGATCTCTCACCTCAAGATCATCAAGCGTGAACTCCAGCGGGGTTCTGGCATCAAGCGTGACCAGATCCCGAGACAACCGGATCTGGTCGGCATGGTCGATCAGGGTTTGGCGGCGTTTTGGTTGCTTGATCTCTTCGGCGCGTTCGAGAAGCTGGTCGAGATCGCCGTATTCGTTGATAAGCAGCGCGGCCGTTTTCACCCCAATACCAGGTGCACCGGGGATGTTGTCAACGCTGTCGCCGGCGAGTGCCTGCACATCGATGACCTTGTCGGGAAAAACGCCGAACTTCTCGAAAACACCATCGCGGTCAATGCGGGCGTTTTTCATCGCGTCAAGCATCTCGACCCCGTCGCCCACAAGCTGCATCAGATCTTTGTCGGAACTGATGATCGTCACGCGTCCCCCCGCCTCTCGCGCCTGAACCGAGAGGGTCGCGATGATGTCGTCGGCCTCATATCCCTCGAGTTCCTCGCAGGCGATGTTGAAGGCCTCGGTCGCCCGTCGGGTGAGTGGGATCTGAGGCCGCAATTCCTCTGGCATGGCATCCCTGTTGGCCTTGTACTGATCGTACATTTCGTTGCGGAAGGTGTGGCTGCCTTTGTCGAAAATCACGGCCAAATGGGTTGGGGCCTCGGGACCATGATTCCCTTCGACGTACTTCTGAAGCATGTTGCAAAAGCCTGACACGGCACCAATGGGCAAGCCGTCGGATTTTCGGGTCAGTGGGGGCAGCGCATGATAGGCGCGGAAAATGAAGGCCGACCCATCAATCAGGTGCAGGTGACAGCCTTTGCCGAATTTCAGATCTGACATAGTGCCCCCCGCATTGCATCGCACCTCTTATCACGCATAGTGACAAGGGCTGCAATGCGGGGCTGGAGCGCTCACCAACTCTTATAGGCCAGGTATTTGCCAGACATTTCGACTCTAACGCTGTCGCCATTGGGATGCTCAATCGGGGTGACGGACATGTCGAAGTCGATGGCGGACATAGTGCTATCCCCGAACTTCTCGCGGATCAGCGCCTTGAGCTTGGGCCTATAGACGCCAACGATTTCATAGAAACTATAGATGCACGGATCGATCTGCTCCCAGATTTTCGGTGCGCTTTCGGCTGAGAGGAACATGGCAGTGACGTCTTCGGGGGTCATGGTATCCATAGTTTGGTGCTTTGGTTTTTGTGTTAGGCGGGTTAGCCCTCAAGGCCGATTGCGAGGATCAGCAGAAAGACGAGAATGACCGAGACTGTTCGCCAGAACTGAACCGGGTCGCGTTCGGCAAGGGGGTGGTGATCTTCGGGCTTGTGCGTTTGACCGGCCGCCTGGAATTTGGAAAGCGAGTTGAACCGGCGGGCGGCGTCTGGATGGAGGGCGCGCGCAAGCGCTGTACCGACCCAACCCGGTAATCGGATCGAGTGGTGCTTGCAGACCTGTAACGCAGGCCAGTGAGCTGCCTGGGCAGGGTTAGTCGACAAATGTCGTTTCAAAAGGCAAGGCGACCTGTCAGCACCGGATAGACCACCACAGCGAGCGAGAATTGATCGGACCGCCATTAAGGCGTCAAGCCAACGAAGTGTTCGGACACGGTGTACTGCAGCATGCTCAGTATGCCCTCATGCGGGTTGGGCGAGGCGTCCTGCAACCCTGCCACCGAGGTTGAATCCAGATCGATGATCTTCACGGTGCCATCCGCATCGATCGTGGCGTTTTCCGGCTTCAAGTGCTGATGCAGCATCTGCTAGCGGTGGAGTGTTCTCAGCCCGCGCAGGGTTTGGCCGATGATGTCGTGCATCTGATCGAGCGCGGCCGCGTCGCGATCATGCATCGATTGCCGCAATGTTTGGCCTTCGGCGAATTCGGTGAAAACGAAAAGTGCGATGCGATCCTCGTCCGTGTGAGCGCCGTCAAATCATCCCTAGTTCCCGCAGCCTGAGCGGCATCTGTGGTCGCACTGGCCCCAGTATCCAGACTATCCAGATCCTTGGCTTGCCTCAAAAGCTTCGCCAGAACGCGGGGGAAAGCGCCTCATGTACGCCATCGGAGTCGAGGGCGATCTTGCGGTAGTCAAGCTCGACCCGTCGGTCATGCCAATGGCGTGTACCAGAACATCATCGCCGCCCGGCAACATAAGACGCCGGTATTTCGTCATCGGTCCGAAGTCGGCGTTCGGCAGGCGCCGGACGCGGCTGTCGCCCGCGTGAAAGATGCGGCCCGTGCGTGTTTTGAGCACCAATCCAGCCAAAGTACACATCATGCCGTGGTCCATATCGCGGCGCATTTTTTGGTGATGGTGAGCTAAAAGCTAGGAATTGATGGTGTATACAACCCCGGAGAAAAAGGTTTTGACGCTCCAGGCATCGGACGTGGCTTAGTATTATTCCATCAGCGATTTGACCGTGATCTGGGTGGCTTGGGCGCTGATTGGGCTGGCAGAGATTCCGTCGCAAAGCGCAGCGCTGGCGCCCTTCAGCGCAAGGGCCGGGTCTTCGGGGATCGTCACCCCGTGGAAATTCTGGTGCAGCGCTTTTGACCCGCGCTCCAACGCACCTCGACCCAGGCAGAAAGGGTCGTGTCATTTGGCATGTTGCCTACGGACGTCAGGCTACCTAAGAGGTTGCCGATCATAGTCGGGATCTTGTTTTATATCAGGTAATCGCCTGATGTTGAGTACTCCCCGAGCAGAAGGCCGATAGAGAAGACGAACATGTTCACGATCGAATGCTCGAACCCCATGTAGAAGAAAATCAGGATTGGCATCCACACGGCCTTGATCTTACCCGGAACAGAGGTTGACATCATCGTGGCAACGACACCGATGGACGCCATCCAGTTGCACGTTGCGGCGCGGATGAAGAGCTTAAGCATACCGCCTCCGCCCGCTTTGGCAGAGCCAACGGTCTGTGAATGACAGACATTCCATGAGCTTTTGTCCCAACGCATTGGGTTCCGGCTTGAAGCCCATGGTGAGCATCGTCGACATGAAGGCAGCCCTCGTCATCGCGCTCGCAAAATTACCGACGAAGACCAGGACCCAGTTGCGCCAAAGCGATTTCGTGTCCAAGCTCGAGCGTTTGTCGAGAAGGGCGAGCGTGAGTACACCTGTCAAAAAAGTCAAAGCCCAGCAGACAAAGCGCGGAGAACCCGACTGGGAATGAAAGCGCACCTACAATGAAGTGACCAGTATTCGGGGCAACGGTCACTGCGAATGTGGCGGCAAGGGCCAGAATTGCGCCAGCCATACAGGAGCGGACCAGTGTATCTTTCGCGGGCATCAGCGCCTTGACTTTACTTGCATCGGCCATTTTTGGCGGAGAACCCTGACAGTAGTACATAAGCCATCGAATGATCCTTTTTGGAATGGCAGGAGATTGCGCCAAACAAGCGTCCGAAACTCAGTGGTCACGGATAGACATTCGGCCGAGGAATAGTCTTCTGGCCCACTGTAAGGCCCGGTTCTACAGATTAGTTGTTCGGATGTGTCTAGCGGCATTTCGAACACATGATCTGCAAAGTTTAGTGATATTTTATAGTTTTTTAGCGGTTTTCGCAACGACCTGGCGGGTAAGCATCTTTGCTCGACATCCACGCTTTTGGTTTTGCCATGTGATGTCAAGGAAGGAGGGATAAAGAACTTTAGTGAGGGCGAGATTAACGCCCATCGGATCAAAGTATCAGCTTTGGATCGCAGCTTGAAAGGCCTCGTGATTTTCGGAATCGCCGGGTCGGTTCGCGCAGGCCAGCGCGTTCTCAGTGTGCCCGTTATTTGTTCAAAGTGATCTCAAGGTGTTCAAAAAACATTCGCGGATCATACGTTCGCGAGAGCTGAATAATGTGATCCCCACAGCGAAAGACATTCACCTTGACCGTTTGGCTATGGCCCGATCTACGTAGGTGATACAACTGCCTTTGGCGCTTTGCTTTCGAACACTGTTGTTCGGGCTCGTCATACGGTGAAATGATCCTTGCGGGCAATGGCGTCCTCCTCTCTGAAAATCTTCGGCCCATACATTCGGGGCCCAACCTCAGCGACCGACGCCAAACTCTAGGACACGAGATGCCCAACTCACCGGCAGGTTTCACGCAAGAACAGCAAGCTTATCTTGTTGAGGCCTTAAAGCGGCTGAATCTACACCAGGTTCTGCAAGGCGGGGGCGGCGCCACCGTCCAGGAAGATGAGACGATCTATGGCGTTCCGCTGGAAGACCTCTGCAGGGAAGAGGTTAAAAAGCATGAGCTTCATCCGCTTGACATGTGGCCACAACTTGAGGCGTGGACGGCCAGCGGTCATCTGGCCGAAGGGCTGGACCAGTTCCTGCTGCGCCATCTGGGGTTCTTCAATGTGGAGCCAAACAGCCCCGGTTACATGATGCGCTTGCGGACGCCAGCATGTGTTCTGCGCGGCGATCAGATGGAGGTGCTGGCGCATATCGCTGAAAACCTCGCCGGTGGTTATGCGCATGTCACCACCCGCGGCAGCCTTCAAATGCGAGAGATCCGCCCCGAAAACGTGATCGAGATTATCGACACGTTGCAGGAATGTGGTCTGACGGCGCAAGGCACCGGCGCCGACTCTGCGCGCAACCTAACGGCATCGCCAACGGCGGGTTTTGATCGGGCGGAACTTATCGATATCTCTTGGTGCGCGCGCAAGCTGGCCAAGCGGATCATACGACACCGCGCCCTTCAGGGGATTCCGCGCAAGTTCAACATATCTTACGACAATGCCGGTTCGATCTCTTGCCTGTCGGACACGAACGATATCGGGTTCTTGGCTGTCGATGTGCAGGACAATGATCAGGGCGTCGCACCTGGGATCTGGTGCCGTATCCATCTGGGTGGGATCACCGGGCATAAGGATTTCGCACGAGACACAGGCATCATTTGCCGCCCGGATCACGCCGTTGATGTGGGCGAGGCGATGCTGAGGGTGTTTGTGGATCATGGGGATCGGACGAACCGCAAAAAGGCCCGGCTCAAGTACCTGCTGGATGCGAAGGGTTTCGACTGGTTTGTCGAAAAGACGCGCGAGAAAATCAGCGAATTGGGAATGAGCGCCGAACTTCAGCCGCTGGATGTTCGCTTTGATGCGCCGCGCCCGCCGATCGACAGGCAGGGTCATATCGGCGTTCATGCACAAAGCACGCAAGGGCTGAATTATGTAGGCGCCGCGCTTGAGGTGGGGCGGATGTCGCCCGAGCAAATGCGGAGGCTGGCCGAGATTGCCCAAAAGTACGGACGGAACGAAATTCGCCTGACCGTGTGGCAAAACCCGCTGATACCGCATGTGCGCGATGAACATGTCGCGGCGGTGCAGGCAGATCTTGATGCGCTGAACATGCCGACACGGGCAACTGCCTTTGCGGCGGGAGCTGTAGCCTGCACGGGCCGATGGGGCTGCAAGCTGGCCGCTGCCTATACCAAACAGGATGCGACCAAACTGGTTCGCCATCTGGAAAGCTGCTTCATGCTGGATAAGCCCATCAACATCCATTTCACGGGTTGCGCCAATTCCTGCGCGCAGCACTACATCGGCGATATCGGTCTTGTCGGCGCTGCGGCTCCGGACGGGGGGGAAGGGTACAATATCGTTCTTGGCGGTGGTTCGGACCTGGATCAGGGCCTGGCTCGCCCACTTTGCGGTCCGGTGGCTGCCGATGACATCTATGCACTTCTTGAACATGTCGTGGCCACGTATCTGGACAACCGCGAAACCGATGAGAGTTTTCTTGCCTTTGTGCGGAGGCAGGATGACGACGCGCTGCGCCTTCTTCTTCCGCCGCAATTCGCCCAGGCGGCCTGACCCCCATTTTGACTGACGAGGTTTACCAATGACCGCGCAAGATCCTAATATTCTGAACAATCTCGCCCTGGCCATTGGGCAGACGCACACGGCGCGGGCGCCGGAATTCATCTCAGAAGAGGCGCCTTTCGATGACGCTCAGCGGCAATGGCTAAATGGTCTTTTATCCGGTCTGCACGCCATCGCATCAGCGGCGACGGCTGCGGCGGAACCGGAAGAGGCCGCAACGGCCCTGACGGTGCTTTATGGGTCGCAGTCAGGCAATTGCGAAGCGCTCAGCAAGGATCTTCGCAAATTTGCGAAGACACGCGGGTTTGACGCTTCGGTTGCAGCGCTCGACGATATCGAGCTGTCGGATCTGGGCGCGATCAACCACCTGTTGATCGTCGCAGCGACCTTTGGCGAAGGCGATCCAACCGACAACTCGGCCAAGTTCTACAAGACGATCATGGCTGATGATGCACCCGCCCTGCCCTCAAAGCTTAACTTCAGCGTCTGCGGATTGGGTGATTCCAGCTATGCGGATTTCAACAAGGCCGCGACGGATATCGACAGGCGTCTGGAGGAGCTTGGTGCCACCCGTGCGCATGATTTTGTCGGCTGCGATGTGGATTTCGAAGATGACTACGCAGCTTGGAAAACCGCAGCCTTCGATAGCGAACCCTTTGTGGCCGCTGCGGGGGCGGCCGGGGCACCTGAACCTGTCGAAGCCGTCGCCGCTTTCGACAAGAACCGACCGTTCATGGCGTCCCTTATGACGGCAGAGGCGCTGAGCGGTGAAGCATCTGCGAAATGCGTGAACCACATCGAATTGTCGCTGGCCGGCGGTGGTGAGGATCTTGACTATGAGGTCGGCGACGCCTTGGGTGTATGGCCTGTCAATTGCGGGCAGGAGGTGCAGGCGATCCTTGCCGCAACCGGCCTTTCGGGTCGGGAACCCGTGAAACTGAAATCGGGCCCGGCGCAACTGCGCTCTGCCCTGTTGACGCGCCTTGATCTGACGACGGTGACGCCCAAAACGGCAGAGGTTTGGGAGATCGAAACGGTCGGTGAAGATCGGCAAGTGATCGACCTCCTAACGGCCATGAACTTGGACATGTCGGCGCAGCAACTTGTTGACGGGTTGCGCCCCTTGCAACCGCGGCTCTATTCGATCTCGTCCAGCCCGAAGGCGCACCCGGGAGAAGTACATCTGACGGTCGGAGAAGTGCATTACGACCTGAACGAAACTGCCCGCAAAGGCTGCGCTTCGACCTTCCTGGGCAAACGGCTCGGGTCGGGGGGCATGGTGGGGGTTTATGTCCAACGCTCTGCCCACTTCCACTTACCCAATGATAACACTGTCCCGCTTATTATGATCGGGCCAGGCACCGGTATTGCGCCCTTTAGGGCCTTTCTAGAGGAACGCGAGGCACGGGAGGCGAAAGGCAAGAATTGGCTCTTTTTCGGAGACCAGCATGCGGCGTGTGACTACCTTTACCGCGACAGCATCGAAGCCTGGGGGGAGAACGGGCTATTGACCGAAACGTCCCTCGCCTGGTCGCGCGACGGGGTCGAGAAGGTCTATGTGCAGACACTTCTTGAAGAGCGTGGGCAGGAGGTGTTCGAATGGCTCGAAGAGGGCGCCGCGATTTACGTGTGTGGTGACGCGACGCGGATGGCCGCAGATGTGGAAAAGGCGTTGCTGCGGATCATCGAAACGCATGGCGGCCGCAGCCCGGAGGACGCGCAAACCTATCTGGATGCGCTCTCGGCAGGTCATCGGTACCAGCGGGACGTCTACTGACTGGCCGGATGCGCTCTGGCGCACAGATGGCGTTCGGACTGCGACCTTATCTCAGACACGGGGCGGCTTATCTGTGACGCAACACAGCGTCCTCAGATAGGAGAGCTTCGATGACACAGAGAACCATTCCCGGCCTTCATCATGTCACCGCGATTAGCGGGCCGCCGCAGCAAAATGTCGATTTCTTCACCAAGCTGATGGGGCAGCGCCTGGTCAAGAAAACTGTGAACTTTGACGATCCGGGTACCTACCACCTGTATTACGGTAACAAGACGGCGGATCCTGGAACGATCCTGACTTTCTTTCCTTTTGCCGATGCCGGACCGGGTCGCACCGGGCCGGGCATGGCCTCGGCCTACGCATATTCTGTCGGGCAGGGGGCCTTTGACGATTGGATCGACCGGTTGGCGGATCAGGCGGTTGACTTCGGCGGGCCGGAAGAACGCTTTGGCGAGCGGATGATCACAGTCGCCGATCCTGACGGGGCCAAGGTCGAGTTGATCGAGGTCGCGGGCGATCAGGCGCCGCATTTGGACGGGTTCCATTCGGCAACGCTTTGGCTTGATGATATCGGCCCGACCCACCGTCTGATGACGGATGTGATGGGATATGTAGAGCAAGGATACGAGGCAAAGAACGGCGAAGAACGCACACGTTTGCGGGCACCCGGTGATGCGCGGGGGGCGGTGATCGACCTGATGCGCAAGGATGCGTCTGCGCATTGCCGTTCGGGTACGGGAACAATCCACCATATCGCCTTCCGAGCTCGAGACGACGCGGATCAGTTGGAATGGCGCGACAGACTGCTGGCCGATGGTCAGCGGCTCACGCCCGTAATAGACCGGCAATACTTCAATGCGATCTACTTTCGAGAGCCAGGAGGTGTCCTGTTCGAAATCGCAACAGATCCACCGGGCTTCACGCGGGACGAGCCGCTGGAAACGCTTGGGCAATCCCTGATACTGCCAGAGCAATATGAAGGCCAACGCAGCCGGCTTGAAAAGATCCTACCTGAAATCGCGGCCTAGAAGTAAAGGCCCCAAGGCGAAAGTGTCTTGGGGCTAGTCCGCCGCTTTCACCTTTTCCAGCAGTCTTTGCGCGCTGACCTCATCCGTAATCAAGGTCTTCGGTTGCAGGGACTTCAGAACGGCGTGAATGATCCCGGTCTTCTCGGACCCGCCGGAAATCAATACTTTTTTTGGAATTCTACCCAGCCGATCAAGCGGGATTGAAATGGCGCGATCATTGACGGGATGGTCGACCCTGCGCCCATCCGCATCGAGAAAGTTGTAAAGGATGTCGCCGACGACGCCCGCATCGATCATGGATTGTCGTTCCGCTTCGGCAACGTGGCCCACGCGGTAGGATGTCGTTAACGATGTGATTCCGCCGCAGGACAAAAGGGCCAAATCACAGGTTTCGGCCATTTGGAAGATCTGGTCGAGCCCGCAATGTTCCAAAAGGGCTGTCTTCGTCAGGCTTGAGTCTACGATGGCCGGAGCTGGGACGAGGAAACCTTCGGCGTCGAAAAGCTCTGCAAATTGCCAGGCAAATTCCGCAGGGTTGAAGCGCCGTGCCTGGGATATGCCACCCAGAAGCGACACGACCCGCACGTCCTCAAGACTGCGCCCTTCGACAAATGGCAGCATGGTCTGCAATGTGCGGCCCCAGCCCACCCCTACAGTCATATTGCTGGTCATTGTCCGAGACACATAGGCGCCCGCGGCCGCGGCGATCGCGCGGGTTGGGTCGCTTTGCGGGTCAGATAGTGGGGCGATGATCGCGCGGTTTAGCCCATAAGCCTCTTCCAACTGACGTTCTGTCTCGATCAGTGGGGCGATGTCAGATTCGACCCGAACAAGCACCTCGCCCCGCGCACGGGCTTCGGACAAAAGACGCGTGATCATGATGCGGCTGACGCCCAGTCGTTTGGCTACATCGGATTGGGTCATGCCTTCTATATAGTATAGCCAGGCGGCCCGAACGCGCATGTCTTTATGTGTATCGCGCATCGGTGGGTAGTCCACATTGTCGGGGAGAGAAGCGTTTTTTAGTCGACATTGCGTCCCTTAGAAAGCCAGCAGGTAAGCTATCATAAGGGGGTCGCGATCAGCTTTCCAACCTCTTCGCTGATTTCGATCTGTGGCATGTGGCCCACGCGTTCAAAAAGGTGCAAGGCGACTTGCCCGCGTGCGCGCAAGGCATGTTTCCAGGGGATAATCCGGTCCTGTTTGCCCCATATGATCCGTGTCGGTACGTCCAGCCTGTCAAGCGGGCCGCTCATGTCAAAGGCCTGAACACCATCTGGAAAAAGCGTATCGGCCAGAGTGCGTTGCGCCGCGCGCAGATCCGCGTTCTCGCGCGTTTGCATGGCCGCGCGCACATATCCGTCGCTGACGATCTTGTCGTCGGCCACCAGCGTTTTCAGCCATGGGCCAAGGCTTTCGGCACGAGTGGCCCGGCAAATACCGTTCAGGGCGTCACCGTTGATATCCGGCCCAAGTCCGGCGGGAGCGATCAGCGTCAAGCCCGACACCTTGCGTGGCCGCGTATCCGCGATCGCCAGTGCCAGCGCGCCACCAAGACTGTGACCGACGATATGGGCGGTCTCTAGATCAAGCATATCAAATGCGGATCGAAGTCTTGACGCGAGATCCTTGAAAGAGGGCGGCGCATGGAGTTGAGACCGTCCGTGTGCGGGCAGATCAATGCGGATCACCGGGCGGTGTGACAGATGCGTTTCGACAGAAGCCCAAGATGCGGCATCGGCAGCAAAACCGTGCAGAAGGACAAAGGGTATGCCGTTACCGCCTTTGGATCGGGTGATGTGCAGCGCGCCAGTGTTTTTGGCCGGTGCCGCGGGTGTCGTGCTCTTTGCTTCGATGTGATCCTGCACGTCCATTGATTGAATGCGTCCCCTCGGACCAGAGCCCATAACGGTGTCGAGGGCGATGCCTTTCTGCTGTGCCATCTTGCGGGCGCGGGGGCTGGCGCGGAATTTGTCGTTTGTGGTGGGCTCAGCTCCGGCTTTTTCTGGTGCCGGAGGTCTCGGCGCCTTGGCCATTTTGGCTGCCGGTTCGGAATTGGTTCTTGGCGCGTCACCAACGATTTCGCCCGGCGCATAAAGCCAGGCGACGGGTTGGCCGATCGCGACCTCTGCGCCTTCGCCAACCGTGTGGTGAAGGATGCCCGAGGCGGGCGCTTCGACCTCCATGGCGGCTTTGTCGGTTTCGATGTCGAAAAGCGGATCGCCTTTTACAACGGCCTCACCCGGCGCGACATGCCACGCCATGATCTTGCCGACGATCATGTCCATGTCGACCTTGGGCATGATAACCTCGACCGGCATCAGACCTGTCCGTTTGCCATCCGGCGCGCTGCATCAAGGATGTCGGGGATTTGCGGTACAACAGCTTTTTCAAGCTCGGGATTGTAGGGGATAGGTGCCTCTGCCCCGCCAAGCCGGACGATGGGGGATTCGAGGAAATCAAATGCGTCGCTTTCGGCAACCATCGCGCTGATCTCTGCGCCGATGCCGAGGGTTTTGACGCCTTCATAAACACAGATCAGTCGGCCCGTCCTGCGGACTGACGCCAGAACGGTATTCCGGTCTATGGGGCGGATGCTTCGTAGGTCGATCACCTCAGCATCGATGCCTTCGGCCTCCAGCGTCTTGGCCACCTCAAGCGCTTTCAGCACCATGATCGAGGTGGCCACAATCGTCATGTCACGTCCTTCGCGTCTGATAGCAGCTTTGCCTATGGGCGTCGCGTAACGTCCGGCGGGCACCCGGCCCTTTGATTTGTAGAGCAGCTTGTGTTCAAAGATCATCACCGGATCCGGATCGTCCAAAGCGGCCAGCAACAGACCCTTTGCATCCTCGGGCGTTGAGGGCTGAACGACCTTCAGACCTGGCACATGCCCCAGCCAAGCCTCAAGACTTTGCGAATGCTGCGCAGCAGCCCCTGTTCCAGAGCCTGCCGGGAAGCGCATCACGACCGGGACGGAGACCGCACCGCCGAGCATAAAGCGCAGCTTGGCCGCCTGGTTGACGATCTGCTCCATAGCGAGTGTGGCGAAGTCGGAAAACTGAAATTCGAAGATTGGACGCAGGCCGGTCAGCGCGGCACCCACGGCCACACCGGCCCCGCCAAGCTCCGAAATGGGCGTGTCTATAACCCTTTCAGTGCCGTACTTTTCCACCAGATCGCCCGTCACCTGAAAGGCACCACCGTAAACACCGATATCCTCACCCATGAGAACGACGCGTTCATCCTCGGCCAGGGCGATGTCCATCGCTTCACGGATCGCCTGGGCATAAGAGAGTTCGCGGGTTTCGGGCACGCCTGGTGCGTTCATGCGGCAGCCCCGGACTGGCTGTAGACATCGCGTGTGGCCTGATCCACATGCGGGTCGGGACTGGCTTTCGCCTCGGCTATGGCTGCTTCGATGGTGGCTGCGGCTGCGGCTTCGATCTTTGAGATGCCGTTCTGGTCGAGGATCCCGTGTTCGATCAACATCTCGCCCATACGAACGATCGGGTCGCGCGCCTGCCAGGCGGCGATCTCTTCCTTGGTGCGGTAGCGGTTGCGATCTGATTTCGAATGACCGCGCCAGCGATAGGTCAGGTTTTCGATCAAACTCGGGCCATCTCCCTTGCGCGCGCGCGTGACGGCCCGGTCCACAGCCTGTGCCACGGCGGAGAAGTCATTGCCGTTGACGGTGACGCCCGGCATGTCATAGGCGGCCGCGCGGTCGGCGATGTTTTTGACTGCGGTGGAGCGTTCGATAGATGTGGACATACCGTACTTGTTGTTTTCGCAGACAAATACGACGGGCAGGCGCCAGATGGCCGCCATGTTGAGCGCTTCGTGAAAGGCGCCTTCATTGTTCGCCCCGTCCCCGAAAAAACAAACTGTCACATCGTCGAGGCCAAGCCTTTTGGCGGACAACGCTGCACCGACAGCAATGGGCAGACCGCCCCCGACGATGCCGTTGGCACCCAGATTGCCCTTGGACGGGTCGGCGATGTGCATGGATCCGCCGCGTCCTTTGCAATAGCCGGTTTCTTTGCCGAAAAACTCGGCAAACATCTTCGTCAGATCGGCTCCTTTGGCCACGCAGTGGCCATGACCGCGATGGGTCGATGTGATCTTGTCGTCGTCGGTAAGAGACATGCAAGCCCCCACGGCGGAAGCTTCCTGCCCAATGGACAGATGCATCGTGCCGTGGATCAGGCCACGAGTATAGCTATCCTCTGCTCCTTCCTCGAATTTGCGGATCAGATACATCTTTTGCAGCGCTTTGATCAGCACTTCGGGCGCGTAGGTGCGCACCGCGTAGGGTGTGTTTTCGTCAAACATGGGCAAGGGTCTTCCCATAAACCATTTCATCTTGCCTGCGGCGCAGCTCTGCGATTTTGGAGTTGGGCTGCAAGGCGGTGTTGTCTTCGGTGATAAGCGCGCCCTTGGGGATGGGTTGTGTCACTTTCGCCTCTGGCAAAAGCCCGGCCGGGCGGGCCTTTAGATCGTGCGCACGGTCTGCCTCCATCGCCCAGGCGCGGTAGGTGTATTCGCCCAGCAGATCCAAGGTCTCGCCCGGGGTCAGATCGCGCTTTGCGACCGCGCCGACCTCGGCCGCGGGTTTGGCAAGCGGGATCATATCTGCCTTGCCATAAAGCACAGCCCGCGCGCAGGTCAGGGGCACCTCAAGTGAGGTAAGGTGATAGGGCCGGATGAAAGAGAAGTAGGGGCCGTCCCCCATTTTCAGATCGCGCATGCGTTCCGCGACACGTGGGTGTTCTGACTCGACCACGACAAAGACACCTGGGGCCAAACCCTTTCCAACCGAGTAATCGACACGACCGACATCCGACAATACGCCGCCGTCCTTTTGGGGGATCAGCGTTGTCGCCAGATCCTTAGGTCCGGCAGCAGGGCCGTGCATCCCGTCGCAATCGGGGATCAAGCCCGTGGCATTGGCAATCGCGCACATCTCGACCATCGTCTTGGAACCATCGACGAATTCCACCAGCATCCGTGGGTTCATGTGCCGATTGGCAGCCTCTTCCATGTAATTGTCGGGAATTGCGTCAAAATTCAGCGGGTTGTTCTTCCCTTTGCCCGCGCAGACGATCTGGTGGCCCATGGACGAGGCAAACTCGACCAGCTCCATACAGGATGAGGGCTCATCCCCTGCGCCGAGGCTATAGACGACGCCCAACCTGTCAGCTTCCGCCCGCAGATAGGCGCCGACGGTCACATCCGCTTCCACGTTCATCATGACAAGGTGCTTGCCAAGCTCCATCGCAGCCAAGCCGATCTCAGCGCCCACGGCAGGAATGCCCGTCGCGTCTATGACGACATCGATCAAGCCGGATTTGAGGATCAGATCCGAGGAGGCAGCGATGGCGGTCTTGCCGCTTTCGATGGCGGTGTTGAGCGCGTCGGTGCTCGATGCATCCGCGCTGTGCCCTTCGGATTGACGCGCGATCTCTACCGCCTTGTGCGCGGAACAAGGATTGATGTCGGCAACCGCAGCCACGTCAACCCCATCCATCATCCCGGCGCGTGTAACGATATCGGTGCCCATCTCGCCCGAGCCGATCAGGCCGATACGCACCGGCTTGCCCGCATCTGCGCGTGCCTTGAGGTCTTTTGCCAACCCGGTGAGGGCGACGTTGGATGACATGGTGATCCTTTCGCACTCGCGTCTTCGGCAACATCTAGAACTTATGTATTTGTGTCAATTCATTTGTTCAAATGCTGCAAGTGCGAAGGGCCGATACGTCAATAAAAACCGTCGGCAAATGAACGCTTGACAGAAAATCAATCGTGAACAAACCTTATACCATGTGCGCAGATGTTCAAAGATCAGCTTGCCTCGGGGGGAGATGGGCCTAAGGATCAGCAAAAGAACAAAGCACTTAGGGAGGAACTCAAATGACGTTTTCTGGTAAGTTATCGCGGCGTTCGTTTATGAAAAGTACGGCGGCGACAGGCATGTCGACGCTGGGGGCAGGGTTTGCAAGTCAGGTTTGGGCGGATGGGCATTTGCCGGACCCGCAAAGCGTTCTCGATCAGATTTCAATCGCGGGATATGTGCGCGAAGACTATCGCAACCTTTATTCCATGTCCGACGACAAACCGTTCTGGGACAATTCGAAGGATTGGATTCGAACGGTCGATTGGGAGGCTGTACGGAGCGAGCTGGCCGGATCCACCGTGCGTTTCGCCATTGGGGCTGCTGACACGGAATCTGCGGCGGAAGGTCTTGAGCCGTTCAAGCAGCTTTCTGGTATTGAGGTCGAACTTGTCCCGATCCCGGATGACAGCTTTTATGACAAAGCTCTGGCCGAGTTCATTTCGGGCAATGCGTCTTTTGATGCGCTGCAATTCTTCTCGCCCTGGCTGGGGGATTTCGCGGCACCCGGTTTCCTTTATCCGCTGGATGAATATGCCGAGAAATGGGGCCTGCCGCTGGATGATTTCTACGACACCTATCGCCTGAACTACGGCTTCTTCAACGGCACGATGTACGGCATTCCGTTCGACTGCGACATCCAGATGGTGCATGTGCGCAAAGCCTATATGGAGCAGATCCTTGGCGGTGAGGTCGATCGGGTAAACTCGGTGCCCAGCTATGATGAACTGATCCGTGTCTCCAAAGAGCTGAACAAGGTCGAGCCGGGTGTTTCCGGTGTGGGGCTGATGGCAGCACCCGGTTTCTGGTCCACCTATACGTGGGAGCATATCTCTGCACAGGCCGGGATGATGCTTTTCGATGAAAGCTGGGAGCCGATCTTCAACGGTGATGCGGGCATGAAGGGTCTGGAGATCATTCTGGAACTCGCCAAGAACGCCAATGAAGGTCATGCGGGTGCCGGTTGGCCGGAGAACCGAGCGGCCTGGCTGGGTGGTCAGGTAGCCACGAACATCTCCTGGCAGGACAGCGGCACACAAGCGATGCGGCCGGATCAAAGCCAGATCGTGGATGACTTCGTCACGATTTACGAGCCACGCATCGAAGGCGGGCGATTTGCGCCGCCGAACATTGCCGGTTCGACGTCGTGCGTCAGCGCCTCGGCGCAGAATCCAGAAGGTGCTTTCCTCATGCTGGGCTTCCTCACGACGGCGTCGATTATGGCGATGAATGAGGCCAACGCGAATGGTGTGGCACCAGGCTATCGATCAGTGCTCGAGAATGAAAACCTGCAGGCCGTGTCGCAGCCCGCGAAGGTTTGGGGCGACAGTCTGGATCACGCTTGGTGTTCACCGCGTCTGCCTGGGGCCTTCCCGATTGAACAGGCCATCGGGAACGAGATCAATCGCGCCGTCGTGGGCCAGATCACGGCGAAAGAGGCATTGGACAACGCTGCTGCGGCGGTCAAGCGCATTATGACCGACAATGGCTTTTATGCGGGCAACGATCCGGTGGACTATGCCGCAGCAGCTCCGGGCCTCTATGTTGGTGAGGGTAAGGACCTGCCGTTCTGACAGGACCGTTCATGACCAAGAAGGTGACGCCTGAATGAGCGACACGACACCGTCCAGGGCCGGGGCAGCATCGGTTGCCTCGGCCCGGGTACGCCCGGTGCGGCTGAGACGGCGCAGCCGTCGGTTGAAGGTCTGGTTTCCCTATCTGCTGGTGGCGCCAGCGGTCATCTACCTGCTTTTGATCACGCTTTACCCGGGCATCTACGCAATCATCCAAAGCTTCTACGCGGTGAAATTCGGCCCATGGCGACCTGTGGGTTTTGACAACTACATCCAGCTTTGGGGCGATTATCAGTTCTGGGCTGCGATGCGGAACACCCTGATCATCGGGTCCATCTCACTGATCCTGCAGTGTTTCTTCGCCCTGCTTCTGGCGTTCTACGCCTACCGCGATCCATGGGTGCAGGGTTGGCGGATCATATTTCTGGTGCCGATGCTGTTCATGCCGTCAGCCGTTGCCTTCATCTACAAACTGGCCTTTCTTGACGGACGGGTCTTTTCGGACATTCTGATCCGGCTTGGGTTGATTGATTACAACCTCGCCATTCAATCCTCTACCTGGATGAGCCGGATGGTCCTGATTATCGCCGATGTCTGGCAATGGACGCCGTTCCTGTTCATCATTTTTGTCGCAGCCCTTCAGGGGCAAGATGAAGAGGTTGAAGAAGCCGCGCGTCTCGATGGTGCGTCTTGGTGGTCGATCTTCTGGAACATCTCGTTGCCGCTGATGAAGCCGGTCATCGCCGTCGCTCTGATTTTGCGGGCGATCGACATTACGACGATGTTCGCGAATGTCTTCATCATTACCAAAGGTGGACCCGCCTTCGGAACGGAAACGATCAGTTACTTCATCTACCGGACTGGCTTTAAGTCCTTCAACTTCGGATATGCCTCGGCAGCGTCCGTCATCATGCTGATCCTGACCATCATCATCGCGCAGGTCGTCGTGAAACGCGCCTTCGTATCGTCGAGGAGTTGAGGATGGCATCGGTGCGCAAATCCCGAAGTGAAAGCCTGTTCATTCGCTACCTGATCCTTGGGGCGTGGGCGTTGTTCTGTCTGGCGCCGGTGTTGTGGTTCCTGTCTGTCGGTCTGCGCCCGCGAGTCGAAATCATCACGCCGCGCCCGATCTACTGGCCCACCTTTTCGCTCGATGCCTGGCACATGATCTGGGAAGACTGGCCGATGGCGAAGTACCTGCGCAATTCTGTGTTGGCCATTCTGGGATCGGTCCTGATTGACTTGGTGCTGGCGATACCAGCGGCCTATTCGCTAAGCCGCTATACCTATCGGGGGCGGGACGATATCGGGTTCTATATCCTTTCGACGCGGATGATGGCCCCGGCCATCGTGGCGATCCCGATCTTCTTTCTGTTCCGCAACATGGGGTTGCTGGACACGATCTGGGCGCTGATGATCATTTACGCCGCTGTAAACCTGTCTATCGTGACGTGGATCATTCGATCCTACATGCTAGACATCCCAAAAGAACTTGAGGATGCGGCGCGCACCGACGGAGCCTCGGACATGCGGATCCTGTGGGAGATAATCATACCTGCCGTTCTGCCGGGCATTATCACGGCGGCGGTGATCGCCATGATCTTCGCGATCAACGAATTCCTGTTCACCTTGCTGATTGCTTCGACGCCGGATGCCTACACGATGTCGGTGGCGCTTGCGAACTTCACTGGCGGGTCCGATGGTGTGATCTACAACGCTATCGCCTTGGTTGCGTTTCTTGCCTTTGTACCGGTCTTCCTCGTCGTCGTGGCCATTCAAAAGCATCTGTCGCGCGGCCTGACGATGGGCGCGGTTAAAGGGTAAGCCATATGGCACGGATCGAGCTTTCAGGCATTCAGAAACGGTGGGGCAACGTCTGGGGTGTCCGTGACGTTGACATTGACATCGGCGATGAGGAATTTGTCGTCTTCCTTGGTCCCTCGGGCTGCGGGAAGACGACCACCATGCGGATGATCGCGGGGCTGGAGGAGCCCACGGAGGGCGAGATCCGTATGGACGGCGAGGTGATGAACGAAATCGACGCGCGCGACCGGGACGTGGCGATGGTGTTTCAGGGCTATGCACTTTATCCGAACATGACGATCTATGAGAACATCCGCTTTCCCCTGCGGATGCGAGATGTGCCTGCGGGCGATCACGACCGGCTTATCCGGCAGGCGGCCGATATGACGGAGTTGACGGAGTATCTGGATCGCAAGCCGTCCGCCCTGTCGGGTGGTCAGCGACAGAGGGCAGCCCTGGCCCGAGCGGTGGTGCGCCAGCCGCAGGCCTTTCTGATGGACGAACCGTTGTCAAACCTTGACGCCAAGTTGCGGCAGGCAATGCGGGTGCAGATCAAGCACATTCAGCGTGAACTCAAGATCACCACAGTCTACGTCACGCATGACCAGATCGAGGCGATGACGCTGGCCGACCGGATTGTGATCATGCAATCCGGCGCGATTCAGCAGATTGGGACGCCGGACGAGATTTATAATGACCCAGCGAATACTTTTGTGGCTGGTTTCATCGGGGCGCCGCCCATGAACCTGATCAAAGGCCAGGTCGACGGCGGGATATTTACTGCATCCGGCATCACTGTGGATGGTTTGCGCAGCGATATGTCCGGCGCTGTCACGCTTGGCGTGCGACCCGAGGATTGTGCCGTGACGCAAAGCGATGCGAATCTGACCGGAGAGGTCTTTGGGGTCGAACCGACGGGGGATCTGACGTACCTGACGCTGAAAACGGGTGATGCGATGATCGAAGTGAAAGCCGATCGGAGCTACCGCAGGGAATTGGGCGTGGACGAACAGATTGCGTTCGACCGCGAAAGACTGTTCCTCTTTGATGCCAAGACGGGCACGCGCCTACGCTGAAGAAGGGGGAATAATGCGCTTCGATTACACCTCGATGGGGTTTTACACCTTCGACGCGCTTTGCCGTCCCGTCACCGACATTCCGCCAGGCGGGAACACGTTCTTTGTCGATGACTTCGCGCTGGCCGTTTCGGGGGCCGCGGGCTCTGCTGCGATTGTGGCCGCCAAACACGGGCTGAAGGTGCAGGCTGTCGGCGGTGTGGGCGATGACCTGATGGGCGATTGGGTTCTGCGGCGCCTTGGCGATTTCGGCGTGGATTGCAAAAACATGCAGCGTTGTCATGACTTCATGACCTCATCCAGTATCGTGACAACCCGACCTGACGGGGCCCGCCCGGCCTTGCACAAACGCGGGGCAACGGCGGGATTTTTTGTGAATGATGCGGCACTTGACAGGGTGCTGGACACGAAGATCCTGCATATCGGTGGTGTCGGTTTGATGGATGCGATGGACAAGGGCCGGAATACCGAGGTGCTGGCCGAGGCCAAGGCGCGGGGGGCGATTACGACGCTTGATGTCTTCGCCTCGACACCCGAGGATCTTGCGCTGATCAAACCGCTCCTTGCCCATACGGATTACTTCATGCCCTCGGAGGAAGAGGCGATGGCCCTCTCGGGCCTTACCGACTTCGAGGACATCGCAAAGTTCCTGCTGGATCAGGGGGTGGGCGCCGTGATCCTGACATTGGGGGCGGACGGGGTAATGTATCGCGATCAGCATGATCACGCCTTTGACCTGCCAGCCTACGCGATTGACGTGGTATGCACCTGCGGTTGCGGTGATTGCTTCAACGCGGGCTTTGCGACGGGGCTGCATCTGGGCCGCTCAATCGAAGATTGTGTGCTTCTGGGTCAGGCAAGTTCGGCACAGAACGCTATGGGGCTTGGGTCGCAGGCTGTCTTGGATGATTTGGACAGCACGCTTGACTTCATGGCAAAGACTCCGACTCGGTGATATATGATCTTGTGACTGCTCAAGACCGGATCTGACAATGCGTTATCCGACACTGCCCTTTCCGCTATCGTCCCTTCGGGTGCCGGTGCGCGATGCTTTGCGAGGTCTGGCGACCTTCGCCGATGCGACGGAGGACACGTTGCAGCCTGCGATGGACCTCTTGCCAGAAGGTCTGCGTACGTCCCTAAATTCTGTCCTTGAAAGGCTTGAGGCATCAGGCCAGCGGTGGATGGATGCATCTATTGCACATATGGATATCTGCGTTGCGTCGGACGTTGTTGCAGGTCGTGTGTCGACGGGTGCGGATCAAGAAGCCTGCGCTCGCGTCATCGCCTTTGCCTGGGATCATCTGCGGCCCATTGGGCAGAGCCGTCTTATGATCAGTGAGACCTTGCTTGCCACGCGCCTGTCATCGGATAGCGCGGCGCATCTTTATATCCAGCTTCGCACATCATCGGTGATCGGCACCTTGCCCGGTGTGCCTGCCCCAAGAGGTGCCGAAGATCAGGAAGATGTCGATTTGCGTCTTTTTGCCTTGATGATATGGCTTCTGGCGGCGCGGGCCGACACGTTGGAAGACGAACAGAAACTCTTGCATCTGGCCGGGGCGATGAGCGTTGCGATGAAGACCGAGATTTTGGCGGCGGTTGACCAGCCCGACCAAATCGCAGAGCATCTACGGGCTCTCTCAGATCATCTGTAAAGGTTTGAACCATGTCCGCCCCGGGCCCGACTGTTGCCGAACAACCCCTTCGCAAAGCAGTGCAGCGCATGCGCTGGTTCGTGCAAGCGTTTGAACAGCAGGTCAATCAGACCAGTGCGGAAACGGGTATCGCGTATGACATCGACTTTGCCCTGTTGGCGGATGTCTTTGCCGATTGGTTGAAGGCGTTCAGCGCACAAAAACCGCAGGACGATAGCGACAAGCCCGCTTATGTGGGTTTTGCTGCCGGACTGATGTTGCGCACCCTGATCAAAAAAAATCCGGTCATCATAACGTCACTTCCAGAGGGTGCGGATACGTCCAATCCGGCCTACTTCTGGCCGGAAGGGTATCTCTATGTGGCCTTCTGCCTGAATGTACGGGGGCTGGTGCTTACCACGGATTACGATGGCCAGCAGCATATCAGCGCAGCACTTAAGGACAGCCGCACCTGGTGGAGCTTCAAGGAGAACGTTGCGGAAGATCCAGGGCTGGCGATTGCATTCCTGGACCTCTTTGCTGGGGATGAACCCGAATGGTCCATGCCTGATCTTTTTCGATCCGGACGCATGGTTGAACTGGCCGACAAGTTCTACGCCCGAAAGCGCCTGAAGCCTGTCGACTGAGAGGCGCGCCTAGCCGACGATCATCTGCTTGAGTTGCAACGCCTCATGCTCAAGCTCATTCAGACGGTAATTCACCACGTCCCCGATCGTGATCATGCCGTTGGGTGCGCCGTTCTCGACGACAGGCATGTGGCGAAAGCGCCCGTCGGTCATGCGTCGAAGCACGGAGACCAGCGTCTCTTTTGGTGCGCAGACCTCCACGTTGGTGGTCATCACCTCCTTGACCTGTTGGGGGAGGGTGCGGCCCGGTGTTTCAGCAAGTTTGCGCACGATGTCGCGTTCGGAAAGGATGCCCCGCAAACTGCCTGCACTGTCAGTTACGACAAGCGCACCGATCCGTTTGTCCCGAAGCAATTCGACCGCTGTTCCAAGTGTATCTTCCGGGCTGATCGCAAATACATCATTTCCTTTGCCGGAGATTAGATTGGCGACGGTAGCAGTGCCACTGGCAAGATTGGATTTGGTGGATTGGCTCACCGTTGTCTTTTGATTAACGTCGCCACGAGTTGGGCTTTGGTAGGATGCGGGCATTGGCGATCACTCCCTTCTTGAGTGTTAAACCACAGCAGTAAGCCTCAGCTTAGACGAGAATCGGCTTTTTGGGAAATTTACCTTGGATTTCGGCGGCCTTTATCTGACACCGGCTTCTGCGACGTTCATCTTCGTAGTGGCGGTCCTGGCTGGCTACCGTTATCGTCGTGTCTGGAAGGCGGAAGGGCCCGCATGGCAACTATGGCTGTCGGGGCTGACCGCAGCGCTTTGCCTTTTGGTCCTTGGATTTTTGCCTCTGAAGGCCGTCTAGGTCTGGTTTTCGACCCGTATGCGTTCCGCCATCTTGCGTGCACGCGGACATTGCAGGCGGTCCTTCAATGGGCTGTTGGGATCAATATCCTTGCTACATACAAGGCATTTGTCCGCGTCGGAGATCGCGTTGAGTCCGCCGCAACTGCCTTTGATCGTCTTGCCCATCAGGATCACGCCGAGCGCCATGCCAAGCATGATCAGCATCAGAAATCCGAAGGTTAAGAGGAAGGTGGTCATCACTCTGTCTCCTGGGCCTGCTCAGAGATTTCGACGAATCGCGGGCTGGCCGTGGTTGTGAACTGCGTCTCGTCCGATCGCGCGTCTCGGACAATAAAAAGTGCTGCGAGGTCAAGGTTTTTGGCAATTTCCATGCCGCGATCCTGCCCGAGCGCCAGCAAAGCCGTTGCCCATGCATCTGCCAACATAGCATCTTCTGCAAGGACCGTAACCGATGCTGTCATATGTGTGATCGGCCTGCCCGTATTCGCATCGATGATATGGGAGTAACGCACGCCGTTTTCTTCGAAATAGTTGCGATAGTCGCCGGACGTGGCCATGCCCAGTCCGCTGATGCGAACGGTTTGTTCCAGAGTCCGCCCGCCGCCCTCGGGGCGTTCGATCCCGATGCGCCAGGGAAAGCCGCTGGCGTTCTCCCCGGCTGCGAACAGGTCGCCACCAATCTCGACCATGTAGTCCGTGATGCCCATCTCGCCCAAAGTCGCGCCAACCTCGTCCACCCCATACCCCTTGGCGATCGCGGCCAAGTACACGCTGGTGTCGGGCCGCGCCTTTGACATCGTATCGGGGTTTGCTGCCAGCGACAGGACCTTGGATTGGCCGACGATGTCCAGCGCGGCGCTGATCGCAGCATCCGGTGGCACCGGGCTTTCGGAGTTGCGTGCGCCAAAGCCCCAAAGTTCAATCAAGGGGCCGAGGGTGACGTCGAATTGACCGTCGCTTTGGGTGTGAACATCATTGGCGACATTCATGACCTTTGACAGTTCGGGTGAGATCTCGACCGGGTCAGTGGTTTGAGCAGTGTTGAACTGCGAGATCTCGGAGTTCGGATCCCAGTTTGACATCTGGCTGTTCACCGTCGCCAGGGTAGCTTCAACGGCAATCTGAACATCGGTCAAGTCTAGCGCATTCGTCTTGTCGATGACGGTTATGTTGTATGTGGTACCCATGGTCTCGCCGCTGATTAGCAGCGTCTCGGGCTCTTCCTCGCAGGCGGTCAGCAGGACGGCCGCACCGAGACATATGCCCTTGGTCAAGGCTTGCATCAGACACCTCCTTCTTCCGCTTAGTGGGTGCGTTGATAGCCTTACACTTCCCGGCTCCGGAATGCGGCAATTTGTATAGGCCAAACAACAAAAAATTCGCCGGAAACTCTGGGTTCCTTCTCGCAAAGGGGATATAAACCTGCGCAAAGGAAGCCTAGCGATTGCCACACGCTTGTATACCTGCAACCAGAAAGGACCCTGCTTGCAGCATTTTCAGCTAAGTAGGGGGCTGAATCTGCCCGTCAAGGGTGCCCCCGTACAAGAAATTCATGCCGGCCCAGAGATTCGGACGGCAGCCGTTTTGGGGGCTGACTATGTCGGCCTCAAACCCCGCCTGTCGGTTGCCGAAGGTGATGTGGTCGGTGCGGGCAGCCCGATCTTCTACGACAAGGATATGCCCGATGCGATGGTCGTCTCACCGGTTGCGGGGCGGGTACGCGCGATCAACCGCGGGGCACGGCGGGTCTTGATCAGCGTTGAGGTCCAGGTGGAGGACGGCGCCGCGGCACCGGTCGACTTTTCGGATGTCGGCGACATCGGAACGCGAGAAGGTCTTGTCAGCAGATTGTGTGCGGCGGGCCTTTGGACATCTTTTCGAACGCGGCCCTATTCCAAGCTGCCAGATCCGGCGTCGCAGCCCAAGGCGATCTATGTGACAGCTATGGACACGGAGCCACTTTGCCCGGATGCGTCGCTGATCATTGCCGACGCGGCAGAGGCCTTTGTCAAAGGGCTGGAAGCGATTGCACGGCTCAGCGATGGCAACACGTATCTGTGCCACACGGCAGGCGCGGATATGCCCGGTGCCGACGTTGAAGGCGTGACAACCGCGACATTCTCGGGGCCGCATCCGGCCGGTTTGCCAGGCACCCATATGCATTTCCTGGAACCTCCAACCGCAGAGGAATTTGCCTGGACGATCTGGTATCAGGATGTGATCGCTATCGGACGATTGCTCATGACGGGCCATTACGATGCGGAACGCATCGTTGCGCTGTCCGGGCCTATGTGCCGACGTCCACGCTTGGTGCGGAGCGTGGCGGGCGCGTCGATGGTGGATCTGACGTACGACGATATTGATGAATCGGCGCCCGTGCGGCTGATTTCCGGTTCCATCCTGAGTGGTCGTGCCGGCGAAGGGGCGGATGCTTATCTGGGGCGCTATGCGCGACAGTTGACGATTATTGAAGAGGACAGGAAGCAGATCCCCATGGGCTGGGTGCGCCCAATGCCCGAGAAATACGCTTTTCAGCCGGTTTTGGGATCGGCCTTTTCGAGTAAGCTTTACGCGCTGACGTCGAACCTGAACGGCGGGCGCCGGGCGATGGTGCCTTTGGGCACGTTCGAGAAGCTGATGCCGCAGGATTTCCTGCCCACGCAGCTTTTGCGGGCGCTTCTTGTGATGGATACAGACACGGCGCAAGCTCTTGGCGCGCTAGAACTGGACGAAGAAGATCTGGGCCTTTGCGGGTTCGCCTGCCCGGCGAAGTATGAATACGGTATGGCGCTGCGCGATTGCCTGACAAAAATTGAGAAGGAGGGCTGAGGCAAATGGGTGTCCGGAACTTTTTCGACCGTATCGAGCCGAATTTCACACCTGGCGGCAAGTATGAACGTTTCTTCCCACTCTACGAGATGGTGGAGAGTTTTCTTTACACGCCCAAGACAGTGACGGCAGCAGCACCCCACGCGCGGTCCTATATCGATATGAAGCGGATCATGACCTACGTGGTCATTGCGACAATCCCCTGCATTTTCATGGGGCTTTACAACATCGGCCTGCAGGTCAACACGGCGATTGAGGCATTCGGCGCCTCGGGTTGGCGTGCAAGCATCATCGACTTCTTCGGGATCGGCTTCAACGCTGCCAATCCCTTGGCGAATATGATGCACGGGCTGCTCTACTTTATCCCTATCTACCTGACCACGCTAGTCGCAGGCGGGCTTTGGGAAGTGGTTTTCGCCACGATCCGTCGGCATGAGGTGAACGAGGGCTTCCTTGTCACCTCGATGCTTTATGCGCTGATCATGCCGCCGGATGTGCCGCTGTGGCAGGTGGCACTTGGCATCTCGTTCGGTGTTGTGATCGGCAAGGAAGTCTTTGGGGGCACTGGCAAAAACTTCCTCAATCCCGCTTTGACCGGGCGTGCATTTCTTTACTTTGCCTATCCTGCGCAAATGTCCGGCGACACGATCTGGACGCCAGTTGACGGGTTTTCGGGTGCGACGGCTTTGGCCGTTTCTGCTTCTGACGGATATCAGCAACTGGCTGCGAACGGCATGACCTGGATGGACTCATTCTTCGGGACGGTGCAGGGCAGTATTGGGGAAACCTCGACGCTCGCCTGTCTGATCGGTCTGGCCTTCCTGCTGCTGACCAAGATTGCGAATTGGCGACTGGTGGTCGGCTGTTTGGGCGGAATGATCGGGTTTTCGCTTCTGCTCAACCTGATCGGGTCGGACACCAACCCGATGTTTGCAATGCCCTGGTACTGGCATCTGGTTGTCGGCGGTTATGCTTTCGGTCTGTCATTCATGGTGACAGAGCCTGTCTCGGCCTCGCACACCAATATGGGGCGGTACATCTATGGGGCGCTCATAGGGGTGATGGTGGTCATGATCCGAGTGATCAACCCGGCCTTCCCGGAAGGAATGATGCTGGCGATCCTGTTCGGCAACGTGTTTGCCCCGCTCATTGATCACTTCGTCGTTCAAGCCAATATCAAACGCAGGGCGAAACGATATGCCTGACACCCAAGACCATAAACAGGGTTTCGTGGGCCGTTTTTTGGCACTCCCGACGGATTCGATTCCCAAGACCATCTTTGTTGCTGTGGCCCTGTGCCTGGTCGCCTCGATGATCGTCTCGGCAGCGGCGGTGTCGCTCCGCCCTGTTCAGGAGGTAAACCAAAAGCGCGACAAACAGGTCAACATCCTTGAGGTGGCTGGGCTTTATGAGGAAGGTGTGGACGTGTCCGAAGCCTTCGCGTCGTTTGAGCCGCATGTCCTGGAACTGGCGACAGGCCAATTCACGGATGCATTTGATCCAGCCACATTTGACGACCTTGCAGCGGCGGACGATCCCGCAACATCGATCGCGCTCGAGGATGATCCGGCCTCAATCGGGCGGCAGTCAAAATTCGTGACAATTTACCTGCTTCGCGATGAGAGCGGATCACTGGATAAGGTGATCATGCCGCTTCATGGCTACGGGCTTTGGTCAACGCTGTATGGCTTCATCGCCGTCGAAGAAAACGGCAACGACATCTTCGGGCTGCAATTCTACCAGCACGCTGAAACGCCAGGTCTTGGGGCCGAGGTCGACAATCCGCGCTGGAAATCGCAATGGCGTGGTAAGAAACTGACCGATGAAGGTGGTACGCTACAGATTACCGTGGCTAAAACGCCTCCTCCTGCGGGCGACGATTACCACATCGACGGGCTGGCGGGGGCTACGCTGACCTCGCGCGGGGTCGACAATCTGGTGCGCTTCTGGATGGGCGAAGCGGGCTACCAACCCTTCCTCGACAACGTCAAAGCAGGAGAGATCTGATGGCCCAGACCAAGAAGGATCTTCTTGTCGATCCCATGGTCGACAACAACCCGATTACCCTACAGGTGCTTGGGATCTGTTCGGCGCTGGCGGTTACGTCGTCGCTTCAGGTGTCGTTTGTTATGTCGCTCGCGGTGATCTTCGTGACTGGCTTTTCGTCCATGTTCATCTCGATGCTGCGAAATCACATCCCAAGCTCTATCCGGATCATCGTGCAGATGGTCATCATCGCTTCGCTTGTGATCCTGGTGGACCAGATCCTGAAGGCCTACGCTTACGAGATTTCCAAGACGCTTTCGGTATTTGTCGGCCTGATCATCACCAATTGCATCGTCATGGGCCGGGCCGAGGCCTTTGCGATGAAGAACCCGCCTGTCGCCTCTTTCCTCGACGGGATCGGCAATGGTTTGGGCTACGGCCTGATCCTAATGCTTGTTGGTTTTATCCGCGAACTTTTTGGATCCGGCACGCTGTTTGGTCTGACGGTCCTGCCGACGGTCAACAATGGCGGCTGGTATGTGCCAAATGGTCTGCTGCTTCTGCCGCCATCGGCTTTCTTCGTGATTGGCCTTCTGATCTGGGCGTTCCGGTCGTGGAAACCCGAGCAGGTGGAAGAGCGTGAGTACAAGATCCAGACGGTCGAGGCGCATTGATGGAAGAGCTTCTCTCACTCGCCGTCAAAGCGATCTTCGTCGAGAATATGGCTCTGGCCTTCTTTCTGGGCATGTGCACTTTCATCGCTGTTTCCAAGAAGATCGCCACAGCGATTGGCCTCGGGATTTCAGTGATGATCGTGCAGGCGATCACGGTTCCGGCGAATAACCTTATCCTGAACTATGTTCTGGCCCCCGGCGCTCTGAGCTGGGCAGGATTCTCCGAGGTGGATCTGACATTTTTGGGCTTGATTTCCTACATTGGGGTTATCGCAGCGCTGGTGCAGATCCTGGAGATGGTTCTCGATAAATACTTCCCCCCGCTCTACAACGCACTTGGTGTTTTCTTGCCCTTGATCACAGTGAATTGCGCGATTCTGGGCGGGTCGCTCTTTATGGTCGAGCGAGACTACAATTTCGCGGAGTCTGTCACTTATGGTATCTCGTCTGGTTTCGGCTGGGCATTGGCCATCACGGCGATGGCAGGCGTGCGCGAGAAATTGAAGTATTCCGACATCCCCGATGGCCTGCAGGGCCTAGGCATCACCTTCATCACGGCTGGCCTGATGGCCATGGCCTTCATGTCGTTTAGCGGCGTGAAATTGTAGCGGAGGCACTTTGAATGGCCACGTTTGGACTTGGCATTATTCTCTTCACAATGATCGTTCTGGCGCTTGTCGGGATCATCCTCGCGGCGCGGTCGCGGCTGGTGTCTACGGGTAACGTGAACATCACGATCAACGGGGAAAAAACGATCTCGGTTCCGGCGGGCGGCAAGTTGCTGCAAACGCTGGCGGATCAGAAACTGTTTGTCCCGTCGGCCTGCGGGGGCGGTGGCACCTGCGCCCAGTGCCGTGTGCGCATCCATGAGGGAGGTGGGTCTATCCTGCCGACCGAGGAAAGCCACATCACAAAGCGCGAAGCTTCCTGCGGCGACCGTTTGTCCTGTCAGGTTGCGGTTAAGCAGGACATGCAAATCGAAGTTCCCGAAGAGGTGTTTGGCGTCAAGAAATGGGAATGCGAGGTGATCTCGAACGAGAACGTCGCAACCTTCATCAAGGCGCTGGTTCTGAAGCTGCCGGAAGGGGAAGACGTGAACTTCCGCGCGGGGGGCTACATTCAGATCGAGGCGCCTGCGCATGCGGTTAGTTACGAACAATTCGATGTCGAGGAAGACTATCGGGAAGACTGGGACAAGTTCAATCTGTGGAAGTACAAATCCGTCGTGAATGAGCCGCTGGAGCGCGCCTATTCGATGGCCAACTACCCGGAAGAGAAGGGCATGATCATGCTGAACGTGCGGGTAGCGTCACCCCCGCCGGGAAGTGACGGGATCCCGCCTGGCAAAATGTCGTCCTACATTTTCAATCTGAAACCAGGCGACAAGGTCACAATCTCTGGTCCTTTCGGGGAATTCTTCGCGCGCGAAACCGAGAAAGAGATGGTATTTATTGGCGGCGGTGCTGGCATGGCGCCGATGCGCAGCCACATCTTCGACCAGCTCAAGCGCCTGAAGACAGATCGCAAGATCACTTTCTGGTATGGTGCGCGTTCCAAACGCGAGATGTTCTTTGTCGAAGACTTCGATGAGTTGGCGACAAAGTTCCCGAATTTCCAATGGCACGTGGCGCTGTCAGATGCACTGCCGGAAGACGACTGGGGCGGTTACACGGGTTTTATTCACAACGTTCTCTACGACGAATACCTCAAGGATCATCCGGCTCCGGAGGATTGTGAGTATTACATGTGCGGTCCGCCGATCATGAACCAATCGGTCATCAACATGCTGGTGGAGCTTGGGGTGGACCGTGAAGACATCATGCTGGATGATTTCGGCGGCTAGGTTGAGCGCAGTGACAGGCGGATGATCTCTCCGCCTGCCGCGGCGGCGTCTGCATCGTCATGCGTGACCATCAGCACCGGTACCGCTGCTGCTTTCGCGCCTCCAAAAACGAGCCGTCGCATCTGATCCCGAAGCCCGGTGTCGAGCTTGGAAAAGGGTTCATCCAGCAACAATGCTTCGGGTTTTGACAGAAGTACGCGCATAAGGGCGACGCGCGCAGCCTGCCCGCCGGAAAGTGTGGCGGGGTCACGCGGGCCATAATCGTCCAACTCGATCTCTCGCAAGGCCCCTGCAATCTTATGGCGTCGCTCAGCGTGGGTGCCCCCACGGGGCAGACCGAAGCCAAGATTGGCCGCGACGTCCAAATGCGGAAAGAGCAGTGGGTCCTGATAAAGGATTCCAACCCGTCGTGCTTCGGGGGCCAGTCCGTTCAGATCTTTGCCGTTCAAACGAACGGTGCCTTCTGCCGAAAAACCCTGCGGTAGATCTCCCATGATGAGCGAAAGGAGCGTCGATTTCCCGACACCGCTTGGCCCCATGAGCGTCAGGACCGCACCGGGCTCGACCTTCGTGTTGATCCTCAAAAGCTCCGATTGGCATTTGCGGATCACGACATTGCGGATTTCAAGACCATCAGGCATCCCGTAGACCCTGCCTGTTTCGATGCATGACGGCCGGGATGATCAGGGCCAGTGCAAACGGAAAGAGGGCTGCCAATGTCTGGCCCAGCCCCCAAATCCCTATGGCCCGACGATCTCCACCCGCCGACAGGGCAACGGCCTCGGTTGCCAGGGTGCTGACACGTCCGCCGCCAAGCAAAAGCGTCGGCAGGTATTGTCCAGCGCTGACGGCGATGCCAACGGCTGATGCTGTCAGAATGGGCGCCAACAGCATCGGCAGGCGCAGGTGCCAGAAGATCCGATTCTGCGATGCACCAAGGCCTGCTGCCACCCGTGCAATCCGTCCGTCCCACGCCCGGTAGGGACCTGACAGCGATAGAAAGACATATGGTAGAACGAAGATCAGATGCCCCAAAATCACAATCGACATTCCCGGAACCACACCTGCGCTGGCAGCAAGAACCTGTAGACCGGGCAGAAAAGCCACCTGCGGGATCAAAAGTGGCAGATATAGCAGCCAGAGCGCGCGCCGACTGACCGTCAGGCCAAAGCGGTGCTCAACCTCCAGACAGCCCAATACCAGACATATCGAGATCAGTGTTGCAACGCCCGCGATCAAGAGTGTGTCAGCCCCAACCATTGCCATCTCAGGCCCAAAACGGGACCAGCTGCGAAGGGTTAGCATGTCGGGTGCCAGATCCGGGAAACGCCAACCCGCCGCGATCGACCAGAGCATAAGTGCTGAAAGACCGGCAAGAATGGCAAAAGCCGAAAGACCAGAAAGAACCAATCCGGCACTACGAGCGGTTTTTTCGGGTAGACCAAGTCCGGACCAGATCCAGCGACACCCCAGATAAGCCATAAGGCGTTCCCCCAAGATCCAAAGCCCGAGCATGGCCAAAACCGCCGCGAACTGAAGAAGCGCCGCCGCGGCTGCCACGGATCGTAGGCCAAGGTCAGGGTTCATCATCCAGCGGGTGACCTGAACAGAAAGTGTCGGCGGTGTGTTCGGACCAAGGATGGTCGCCACATCGACATTCGTCATGCCGTAGACAAGCACAACGAGCACCGGTAGCCGGATTTGCCTGTAGAGGCCTGGAAAAACCGATTTGAACCAGCCCGCCATCCGGCCTTGACCCAGGCTGCGCGCGACGGCGAGGCGCTGCTTGTGCCTGATCTGTGTCATCGCGGCGAGGGCCATCAGAAGCAGGAAAGGTAGCTCTTTCGCGATTAGACCGGCCGTAAGGGACAATCCGAAAGGATCCTGCAGGATCAACAGATCGGGCGGCACGTCCCATCCCAAGATCGCGGCGGGCACACGAGCAATCCAACCCGACGGTGCAATGAGGAATGCCAGCCCAAGCGCCGCCGCTGCATGTGGCACCGCCAAGAGCGGAGACAGTAGCCTTTCAAGCCAGATGAAAGCCCGCGTTCTATACCATCCCGCAAGGATCAGTGCCGTTATCAAAAGCGCACCGAGGGTCGACAGACCCCCGGATGCAACCGACAGAATGATTGCGCGGGTCAAGCCGGGCCAATCAAAGACCGTTTGGAAGGCGCTCGACGACAAGCCGCCGCCCAAGGAGCCCAAGCCGATCGCAGGCATAACGATTCCTGCGAGGCCAAGAAGGACGGGGCCCGCAAGCACGATTGCCGTGATCAGCGGAAGAAGTCGTAGCAACTAGTCCGCGACCCCGTAGCGTGTGACCCAATCGGTCGCCAGGCGTTGCGCCCAGCTTGGATGTGGTTCTGGCTGTGCCGGGCCAAGCGCCTCCGGCGACAAGGTCGCTGGTCCGAGTTCCAGCGCATCAAAGGCCGCGCGATCCTCATCACTCAGCTTCTTCATGTCGAGAACGGTACCATACCCCAGAATATCCGGCGTCTGTGCGCGTAACTGCGCTTCGGGGGATAGGATGATGTTGGCAACCACCATGGCCCCTGCCTTCGAATTTGCGTTAAAGGGGATGGCCACAAAACTGGCATTACCCAGGGTGCCTTTTTCAAGCACATAGGTGCGGACAGTGTCAGGCAATTCATAGTTTGCAATCGCGGCAGAGGCTTCGCCGGGCGAGAAGCTGATCGCGATGTCAATCTCCCGGTCATTCATCAATTGCAACTGACGCGGTCCGGTCTGGGGATAGGCCCGTCCCTGCCGCCAGAGAAGCGGGGTCAGGTCATCCATGAAGGCCCAAAGCGGGGCAGTGACCGTGCCATAGTCCTCGCCGACAGGCTCATTTAGAACCGATGGATCCGGCAGCAAATCGATCAACATCTGCTTGAGAAACGTGGTTCCGAGGAAATCCGGTGGCTGTGGGAACGTAAGGCGTCCGGGGTTGTCCTGCGCCCACTTCAACAAGGCAGCCGCCGAAGCTGGCGGCGTTTCCAGACGCGCACTGTCATAGATGAAGACCACTTGCGCCATGGCCCATGGGCTTTCGTAGCCATCCGTCGGGACCGTGAAATCGGTCGTGACGGTCTTGCCGGCCACATCAACATATTGCCAGTTCGGCAATTGTTCGGCGAAGGGACCGAAGAGCAGTTCCTGTTCCTTCATAGAGGCAAAGTTGGCGCCGTTTATCCAGATCAGATCAACTGCTCCGCCTTCGGTTTTGTCTGCCTGCTTTTCGGTGAGGACGACGCCAACCGCATCAGCCGTATCGGCCAGCTTGACGTGTTGAAGCGTAACGCCGCTTTTTGCCGCTTGCTTACCGATCCAAGCGATGAAGTCGTTGGTCGTCGTTGAGCCACCCCAGGCATGCCAATAGACGGTTTGCCCCTCAGCTTCTGACTGGACAGACGACCAGTCGGTTGGATCGGGTTCGCCCTTCAACGGGAACGCTGCCAGTGTCATCAGCCAGAGGGCGGTTGTAAGGAGTTTCAGGCGCATGTGGGTCCTCAGTCAGTCAGTATTTGGTGGGCATTCAGGATGCGCGCTGTTGCCGTCAGAAAACAAAGCGCGCCAAAGATGTAGGCCAGCGGAACGAAGAGTTGCGGCAGCAAGCAGAGAAGAACAAAAAACAGGATCGTTTCTGTCCCCTCAAGCAGCCCTGCGGAATAGTAGAGTGACTTTGACCCTTGGGCCGAAGTCGACAGCCCGCGCTTTTCCGCCATCGTCGCGAAGCCCAGGAATGACGTGCCGTTCACGTAGAAAGACAAAAGCAGAAAGGCGGCCGCCGTGGCGTTGTGCGGGTCCATGAGAGCAAATGCGAAAGGAACAGCCCCGTAGAACAGGAAGTCGGCGCAGATGTCGAGATATCCGCCAAAGTCTGTTTTGCGGGTGGCCCGGGCGACAGCGCCGTCAAGGCCATCGGCCAGTCGGGATGCCAGCAAAGGCAGCAGCGCCCAAAGGGGCGATCCAAAGGCGATTGTCACGGCGGCGATCAACCCAAGCGCCAGACCGGCAAGTGTTACGCCATTTGCGGTCACTCCGACAGCGGCCAACCTCTGACCCATCCTGTTTAGGGGTGGGTCAATCAGGCGGCGGGCTGCAGTGTCGAGCATGAGTGGGCTCCGGTCAAACTATAGCCTTCTCTGCCTCGGAACGAGGTGCGGTGGCAAGGTGAAGCACAGGAACGTGAAACCCTGCCCAAACACATTTTATTCCAGCAAAGAACCAGCTTTGTTGATCGAAAACCGCTCAGATGATAACATTTGCGCATTATTTTATTTTTTGCTTTTTGATTGGAGTTATTATGCCATCTCGGTTGGTAAACTTGCGTCGTACCGTCTCGTGGAATGATTTTACTGGACAAGTTCCGGCGAATTCATCCCACGCAGCACATATCGAAACCAACATGAACCTACAGTATGGCCATGCGTCTTCGGGCGGGCAGACCCATCTATCTGACAATGTTGTGGTGACAGTCCAGTTGCACCGCAATCAAAGTTGGGCCAAGCCCGGTGCCGTGAGGACAGCGGCGCTTTTGAACCATGAACAGCGGCACTACGACATCACCGCATTGATGGCGCGCGATTTCTTTCTGGATCTTATGCAGCTAAAGGATCGGACTTTCGCCTCGGTGGCGGCTCTGAGACAGGAGATCACCCGCCTTGCTGGCGTCTATGCGTCTCAGCCCGTTCATGACCAGTATGATCCGGAAACCAACCACGGTTTGCGACCGAATGATCAACGCCGCTGGAATTGCATGATAGACCGCGCCTTTACCCAGCCGCGCACTCCACTGACCCGCGCACCGGACGGAGCGGTCTACAAGATCCGCCTGTTGGAAGTGATCGGCGGCAATACTGGGGCCTGCGTGCCAGCGACGCCTTAGAATTCCCAACGCGGGCGGCGTGGGACACGCACGGCCAGCATCGGTTTGAGTAGGGGTGAACGGAAGCGACGCAGATCGAGCGCTTCATGCACACCGGTTGTTTCCTGACCATCAAGCTGCGTACGCACCGCCGCGCGGGTATAAAATGGCGCATCCAGCATCGCTTTGACTTGACGGGGTTTGTACCCCTGATCGGCGCGTGTTTCCCGGCGGACGGCCCAAAGGCTGCGGGCCATCCGTGCCTTGTCGGGCAGAGGGATTGTCTCTGCCGAGCCGTTTGCGCCAAAGCGGAAGGCAGCAGCAAGTTCTGAACCGTCAAGCCGGGTCGCATCGTAAAAGCACGTCGCACCATCACCTGTAGGGAACCGACCCCAGGTCCAATAGCTGAAATCCTGCTCCAAGGCCCGCGTGCCGAAATTGGCGTCGAAGTAGCCCTCGCCTTGCCATTGCCAACCAGGCCGGTCTATGTCGACTTCGATCCGCGCGCGTGGCGCGAAGGGTCGCCAGATGTGGCTGCTGTCCTTGGTCAGCGGCAGCTCTACCCCGGTGATAGCACCGTGATAGACGCGGATCCGGCCCTTGATGTGGTTGATCCAAGGCCAAGACGACCATTCATCGATGTCGATGCACAGGTGGTCGCCGCACCAGACCATCTTGGAAGGTCCCACTTCAAACCGCGAGGCCGTCTGGCGTAAGGCTGACGTGCCGCGATCCGTCATCGTGAAGCGGCCGCCCGGCCCATATGTCGCGACGTTGATGCAAACGTGGTTCTGGGGGTTCTTGCGGCCCGACCAGCGATACCACGGAGAGAAGACCGATCCGATGAAACCGATAACCGAAACGGCGCGGCGTCCGCAATCGCTCAGGCCGTCGACATACCACCATGCATAGCCGTTCGAGGCGACGTGGATGTTGAAGTTAGGTCGCTCAAGATCGCCTCGGCCGCGTGCCGCGCGGAGAGCGTCGCCATCGACACGCCCGCGCCGGGGTGGGTTCCCCCGCCTGCAAGGTAGAGGTTCGGGATCGCGGTTCGGGCTGTCGGGCGCTTCAATCCGGCCGTCATCCCGTGGGGCGTCTGGCCGTAAAGGGCGCCCTGACTTTCGGGAAACATCTGCGCGAAATGTCGGGGCGTCGTCACAGTTTGCGGGCTCGGCATCGGGCTGAACGTCAAGCCGAACTGCGCTATCTTCTGCATGATCTGAGGATGCCATGTCTCGATGTCCTCTCTGATAGGAATGTCGTCGGTGGGCGGTGCATTTGTGATGATCTCGAACCGTTCGAGCGCAGGCGGATCCACACCCTGCCCGCGGTCGAGCGCGCAGATATAGATACTCGGCTTGTCCGGGACGCGGTTCGCCATAAGGTCGTGGAACTCCGAAAGCGGCTCTGAGTCGAAAAACACGTTGTGATGGACCAGTTGCGAGCCGTGTGGCGTGGCCGCGAAACTGTGGACCCGCGCTGAGAAGCTGCGCTTTTCGGTCAATGTCTGACGGGCTATCTGCGTCAAATCCGGGCCAAGCGCGCCTGTGGCCAAGGCACGGGGATCACCCGCATAAACGGCGCCATCACAAGGAATGATGTCACCGCCCTGAAGGTGGACCTTACTGGCCAGGCCATTTTGTATCTCTATCCGGTCGACATGAGCATCCGTGATGATCCGCACCCCATGCACAGCCAACAACCTGCCAATGGCCTCGGTCAGCTTGTGCATGCCACCCTTCACCACCCAGACGCCTGCGGCCTCGGCATGCCATATCAGCTGCAGGATCGCTGGCGCATGGCTTGGGCTGCCGCCGACATAAGTGGCGTACCGGCCAAAAAGTTGGACGAGCCGTGGATCATCGAAACTGCGCCGCAGCATGTTGTGCAATGTGGACAGTGGCCCCATCAGCGGGATCAGGCCGGGCTGTCGCAAGACATGTCCAGCCAGCTGGGCGAAACGCGGTGTCATTGCCTGCATCATTGGGGCATCGAATGCCTCAAAGAGCCGCCGGGACCTTGAAGAGAACCGAAGGAATTGGTCTGCCGCCTTGGCCCCTGCAAATGCGCGAACGGCATCGAAGCTTTGCGCCTCGTCCTCAAAAAGATCGAGCCTGGACCCGTCTGGCCAGAAGTGCCGTGCCAGTAGGTCTTGACGGATCAGCGTGACATGATCCTCCAGCTTCTCACCGGCGCTCTCAAAAAGACCGTCGAAGACATGCCTCATCGTCAGAACTGTAGGGCCAGCATCGATAGGCCCCGCGCTACTGGGGTGGGTTCGTATCTTTCCACCAAGCGTCGCATGTCGCTCAAGCAGGGTCACTTCGAGTCCTGCCGCCGACAGCCGCAATGCGGTCGCCAAACCGGCGATGCCGGCTCCGATCACGACGATCCTCGAACGCTGGATAGGGTGTGGCCGCACGCAAGGCCCCTCTTTGATCCGGATGCCTGATTGTTGACTCAAGCATCCGATGTGTCCAGTATGATTTACACTTAAGTGTCGTACAAAGATGACACTCGCTGGAATAGGGGGCGCTTTATGCCACTCATGACCCGGATCGAAACTGCGATTTCCAATGCGATCGCTATTGGTCAGGGCCGGGGGGCAGTGCCCGGCCAACTTGCCTCGGCTCTCGACTACGCGACTTCACCTGGTGGTGCGCGCATTCGCCCGACGATTCTGATGTCGGTCGCCATGGCCTGTGGGGACGACAGGCCTAAGGTTTCTGACGCTGCCGCCGCCTCGCTAGAGCTGATCCATTGCGCGTCCCTTGTGCATGACGATCTGCCCTGTTTCGACGATGCGGACATCCGGCGGGGCAAACCATCGGTGCATAAGGCCTACTCCGAACCGCTCGCTGTTCTGACGGGGGACAGCCTGATCATTTTGGCCTTCGAGATCCTGGCCCGGCAATCGGCCCTGGCGCCCGATCGCGCGGCGCAGCTGATCCTGACCTTGTCGCAACGCTCTGGCATGCCCGGCGGCATCTGTGCGGGGCAGGCCTGGGAATCAGAGGCCGAGGTCGATCTGAGCGCCTATCACCAGGCCAAGACCGGCGCCCTGTTCATCGCTGCGACACAAATGGGGGCCGTCGCAGCAGGACAAGAGCCCGAGCCATGGTTCGAGCTGGGCGCCCGGATCGGAGAGGCGTTCCAGGTCGCAGACGATCTGCGGGATGCGCTTTACGATTCGGAAACGCTTGGCAAACCGGTTGGGCAGGACGATCTGCATGGTCGACCTAACGCGGTTTCGGAACTGGGCGTTCAGGGCGCGATATCTCGGCTGAAAGACATCCTGAGCGGTGCGATTGCCTCGATCCCATCTTGTCCGGGCGAGGCGGCGCTGGCCGAAATGGTGCGCCGCTATGCGGAACGGCTTACCCCGGTCGCGCCGACCCATCACAATGTCTGACACGGCGACCGCCTGGCGGGGGGGCTGGCTGAACCGGCTGGTCGCGAAGCCGGGCTTTCAAAGCTGGGCATCGCGATTCCTGCTCACCCGCGGTCAGGCGCGAAGGGACGGTGCGGCGCTGTTCGATATCGTCCAGGGATTCGTGCAATCGCAGGTCTTGATGGCGCTTGTCGAACTTGATGTCTTCCGCAGGTTGCGGTCAGGCCCGCAAACCGCTGCGATCCTCGGGAAGGCCTGTGATGTGCCCGCAGCCCGGATGGAGGTCCTTTTGCAAGCTGGCGCGGCCCTGTCGCTGCTCAAGCGTAAGGGCGAAAGATACGCCATGGCCCGTAAGGGCGCGGCCCTTTTGGGTGTGCCGGGGCTGGAGGCGATGATTCGCCATCATCGCGCCTTTTACGACGACCTTCGCGATCCGGTTGCTTTGTTGCGTGGACCTGAAACGACACATCTCAGCCAATTCTGGCCTTATGTCTTTGGTGTGCAAGGCACAGTGGCACCAGATGTGGCGCGGACCTATTCGGATCTTATGGCGCAATCGCAGCTGCTTGTCGCGGAAGACACTTTGCGCACCGTCTCCCTCGCGGGCATCTCCAATCTTCTGGATGTAGGTGGCGGCACCGGAGCATTTCTTGAAGCCGCAGGACAGGCTAACGCGGCAATGCAGATGATGCTTTTCGACCTGCCACCGGTTGTACCTGACGCACAAGCGCGCTTCGAATCGGCAGGTATGGCGCACCGCGTCGCCATCACACCCGGATCCTTTCTTGAGGATCCGCTGCCCGGTGGCGCCGATGCAATTTCGCTGGTCCGCGTGCTCTACGACCATTCGGACGAGACCGTGCGCGCGTTGCTGGCCAAGGTGTATAATGCCTTGCCGGAAGGCGGGCGACTGATCATTTCCGAGCCGATGGGCGGCGGCAAGCGTCCGGAAAAGGCGGGGGATGTGTACTTCGCCTTTTATACGATGGCGATGCAGACTGGCCGCGCGCGTTCTGCCGCCGAGATCGGCGCGCTGTGCGAAGAAGCCGGCTTTCGGGGCATTCAGAGCAAGTCCCCATCGCGCGCCTATGTGACGCGTGTTCTTACTGCGGTGAAGTGAAAGCCACCACTAAGAGTGTCTAAACTAGTTGACACATTAAGATGTCCATTTAGAATGACATTCAGGAATCCGGGGGTCGATGCGTCTAACAGGACGCGACCCGTTCGAAACATCCGGAGATATGGAGGTTCCCTTGGACACGACGGCGGTCCTGCTTAACGGTCCCAAAGATCTGGATCTCGCGCCCTTGACGCTTACCGTGCCGGGTCCCGCCGACCTTGTTGTCGATATCGCCTATTCGGGCGTTTCGACTGGTACCGAAAAGCTGTTCTGGACAGGTGAGATGCCACCCTTTCCGGGCATGGGTTATCCGCTGGTGCCGGGCTACGAGGCCGCCGGAGAAGTTGTCGAGGCAGGGCCGCTGACGGGGTTTAAGCCGGGTGACTACGTCTTTGTGCCGGGGGCAAGCTGCTTTGAGGGAGCTTTTGGCCTGTTCGGCGGGGCGGCCAGCCGGGTCGTCACTGACAGCGAGAGGGTCTCAAGGATTGATCCCGCGCTGAAGTCCGAGGGCGCGCTCCTGGCTTTGGCGGCCACCGCGCGTCATGCAATGGCTGGTCTCAACAACACCATGCCGGATTTGATCGTTGGGCATGGCGTGCTGGGCCGACTTCTGGCACGCCTGACAATCGCGGCGGGTGCGCCTGCGCCCACCGTTTGGGAGATTGATCCACAACGCATGGACGGCGCGAAGGGCTATGAGGTGACGGCGCCTGACAAGGACAGCCGTCACGACTACCGCTCGATCTACGATGCCTCTGGCAACGGTGATTTGCTCAATGATCTTGTCAGCCGCATCGTTAAGGGCGGGGAGATCGTTCTGGCGGGGTTTTATTCCGCGCCCCTAAGCTTTGCGTTTCCGCCCGCCTTTATGAAAGAGGCCCGCTTCCGTGTCGCCGCCGAATGGACGCGCGGCGATCTACTGGCGACTAAGGCCTTGGTCGAAAGCGGGGCATTAAGTTTGGACGGTCTGATCACACATCACGCCAAACCTGAAGATGTCCAGACCGCCTATCGTCAGGCCTTCGAGGATCCAGCCTGCCTGAAGATGATTTTGGATTGGGAGAACTGAGCCTGTGAAAGACGAAGTGCCAAATCTGAAAGATTTCGACAAGCGTTTGCGTGACGAGGCGCATGAGGACCTGGCCGATATCATTGCCGAGGAACCGACGAGTAAAACGCAGATCATCGCGATCTACGGCAAAGGGGGTATCGGCAAGTCTTTCACGCTGGCCAACCTTAGCCACATGATGGCCGAGCAGGGCAAACGCGTTCTTCTCATCGGGTGCGACCCTAAATCCGACACCACATCGCTTCTGTTCGGCGGGAAGGCTTGCCCGACAATCATTGAAACCTCGACGCGCAAAAAGCTCGCGGGGGAGGAAGTAAAGATCGGCGATGTCTGTTTCAAGCGCGGCGGTGTCTTTGCGATGGAGCTGGGCGGGCCCGAGGTTGGGCGCGGCTGTGGCGGACGCGGGATTATCCACGGGTTCGAACTGCTCGAAAAGCTGGGCTTTCACGATTGGGATTTTGACTACGTCCTGCTCGATTTTCTGGGCGATGTGGTCTGCGGCGGCTTCGGTTTGCCGATTGCGCGGGACATGGCCCAAAAGGTGATCCTGGTCGGATCCAATGATCTTCAATCTTTGTATGTTGCCAACAACGTCTGTTCGGCTGTCGAGTATTTCCGCAAGCTGGGCGGCAATGTCGGCGTGGCGGGACTGGTCATCAACAAGGATGACGGGTCGGGCGAGGCGCAGGCTTTTGCCAAGGCCGTCGATATCCCGGTGCTCGCCTCCATTCCGCAGGACGATGATCTGCGCAAGAAATCCGCGAATTATCAGATTGTCGGTACGTCCGAAAGCCAATGGGGCAATTTGTTCGCTGAGCTTGGTCTGAACGTCGCCGAAGCGCCGCCCGTTCGTCCAACTCCGCTGTCTCAGGACGATTTGCTCGGGCTTTTTGACGGATCTGACACAGGTGCCGGTGTGGTTCTTGAGCCCGCAACAGATATGGATATGCGCGGCAAGAATGCGGCACCAAAGGCATCGCTGGAGGTGATCTATGACGACGCCTAACGATCCTGCAATGCGCGAAGCGTCTCTGCAAGACCTTCACGAACGGACGGAAGAACTGGTGAGGAGATCGCAGCGCCTGAAGCAGCAGACCGAGAATAATGGACTTCGCTTGGCACGTCAGACTAAGAAGAACGAAAGCAAAGCGTGAGTGACGAAGTCACATATGACACCGCCGCCAAGGCTGATGTGATCCAGGGTCATCCGCGCGAGGCTGAGATACCAGCCGGTGACGGGTCCGGGCTTGGCTGTCACTCGGGTTCTGAAATGGAGAAAGCGGCGCGGATGGCGGGGCAGTCCGAGATGTTGGACCAGTTCGCCAAGGATTATCCGCAAGGTCCGCACGACAAACCGCAAAGCATGTGCCCGGCCTTTGGATCCTTGCGCGTGGGGCTGAGGATGCGCCGTGTTGCGACAGTGCTAAGCGGGTCGGCCTGCTGCGTTTACGGGTTGACCTTTGTGTCCCATTTCTACGGGGCGCGCCGGTCCGTTGGCTACGTGCCGTTCAATTCAGAAACGCTGGTGACGGGCAAGCTGTTCGAAGACATCCGCGAGAGCGTTCATGATCTGGCGGACCCGGACCGCTACGACGCGATTGTGGTCACGAACCTGTGCGTACCCACGGCGAGCGGTGTGCCGCTTCGGCTTTTACCCAGTGAAATCAACGGGGTAAGAATAGTGGGGATTGACGTGCCGGGCTTTGGTATCCCGACACATGCCGAGGCGAAGGATGTCCTCGCTGGCGCGATGCTGAACTATGCGCGCACCGAGATCGAAGCGGGGCCAGTCGCAGCGCCCGTGGGCGGCAAGTCAGATCGTCCGACGGTGGCCATGTTGGGCGAGATGTTCCCGGCGGACCCGATGATGATCGCGCAGATGCTCGCTCCGATGGGGCTGGCGGCGGGTCCGGTTGTGCCGTGCAGAGAATGGCGTGAGCTTTACGCCGCGCTCGATAGCGCGGTCGTTGCCGCCATCCATCCTTTCTACACATCTGCCGTCCGCGAATTTGAGGCAGCCGGGCGGCCCGTTGTCGGATCCGCGCCTGTTGGCCGCGACGGCACAGTCGATTGGCTTAGCGCGGTTGGTTCGGCCTATGGTGTGGCGCGTGCAAAGGTGGCCGAAGCTGAAAACGCGATATTGCCCGCGATCCAAGGTGCGCTGTCTGGCGCCCGGATTGATGGCACGATTACCTTGAGCGGCTATGAAGGCTCCGAACTGCTGGTCGCGCGTCTGCTGATCGACAGCGGTGCACAGGTGCCTTATGTCGGCACAGCCTGCCCGAAAACACCCTGGAACGCAGCCGATCTGGAATGGCTGGAAGCCAAGGGCACCAAGGTCACATTCCGCGCCTCGCTTGAGGATGACTGCGCAGCAATGGAAGGCGTGAAGCCGGACCTTGCCATCGGGACGACTCCGGTTGTGCAGAAGGCGAAAGAGTTCGGTATTCCGGCACTTTACTTCACCAACCTGATAAGTGCCCGGCCTCTGATGGGGCCTGCCGGTGCAGGGTCTTTGGCGCAGGTTATCAATGCGGCCATCGCCAACAAGGATCGCATGGACAACATGCGCGATTTCTTCGAGGGCGTGGGCGAAGGCGACACGGCGGGCGTCTGGGAAGGCAGCCCCAACGTGCGTGAGGATTTCCGGGCGCAGAACCTCAAAAAGCTTGAGCGGCAGGCCAAGGCCGCCAAGGCGGCGGAGATGATCTGATGCGCCGTTTCCGCTCAAAAATCCACGTTGGTATTGCGTCGGTAAAACGTCGGTATTCTGTCGGTGCGGGGTCGGTTTCATGCTGATTCAGGATCACGACCGGGCTGGTGGATATTGGGGGGCGGTCTATGCCTTCTGCGCGGTCAAGGGACTGCAATGCGTCATCGACGGACCAGTTGGGTGCGAGAACCTGCCCGTGACTTCCGTTCTGCATTACACGGATGCTTTGCCACCGCATGAGCTGCCAATCGTTGTCACCGGCCTTGGTGAAGAGGAGCTCGGGCGCGACGGGACCGAAGGCGCGATGAAACGCGCCTGGGGAACGCTGGATCCCGCGCTCCCTGCGGTGGTGGTCACTGGGTCGATCGCCGAGATGATCGGCGGCGGGGTAACACCCCAGGGCACCAATATTCAGCGGTTCCTGCCACGCACCATTGATGAGGATCAGTGGGAAGCGGCGGATCGCGCCATGACTTGGATCTTTACCGAGTTTGGCATGACAAAAGGGCGGATGCCGCCCGAAAAGAAACGCGAGGAAGGTGCGCGTCCTCGCGTCAACATTCTTGGCCCCATGTATGGCACGTTCAACATGCCATCCGATCTGGCCGAGATCCGCAGACTGGTCGAAGGGATCGGCTGCGAGGTCAACATGGTGATGCCTCTGGGCGCCCATGTGGCCGAAATGCGTAATCTGGTGAATGCGGATGTGAACATCTGCATGTACCGCGAGTTCGGGCGCGGGTTGAGCGAGCTTCTTGCCAAGCCCTATCTACAAGCCCCGATAGGGGTCGAGAGTACGACCAAATTCCTGCGCGCACTGGGGGATTTGGTCGGCCTCGACCCCGAACCTTTTATCCAGCGTGAAAAGCATTCGACGCTGAAACCGGTCTGGGATCTCTGGCGGTCGGTCACCCAGGACTTCTTCGCCACAGCCAGCTTTGCCATCGTCGCGAATGAGACCTACGCGCGGGGGATCCGGCTGTTTCTTGAGGAAGATATGGGACTGCCCTGCGCCTTTGCTGTCGCACGTTGTGCCGGGGCCAAGACGAACAATGAAGAAGTGCGCGCCCTGATGGGCCAGAAGCGCCCGCTTGTGGTGTTCGGCAGCATCAATGAAAAGATGTACCTGGCCGAGCTGAAAGGCGGGCACGGGCCCAGCCCCGCATTCATTCCCTGCTCGTTTCCCGGGGCGGCAATCCGGCGGCACACGGGCACGCCCATGATGGGCTACGCGGGCGCCACCTATCTGATCCAGGAAGTCTGCAACGGACTTTTTGATGCATTGTTCCACATCCTGCCGCTGGGCAGTGAGATGGACGCCGCCGAAGCCACACCAACCAATCTGCGCCGCGATTTCCCATGGGACGCGGACGCGCAAGAGATGCTCGACAATCTTGTCGCGCAACACCCCATTCTGACCCGTATTTCTGCGGCCAAAACCCTACGCGATGCCGCCGAACAGGCGGCACTTGATGCAGGTGCCGAACGGGTCGTCGTCGAAACGGTGCGCGCCATTGACCCGGCGCTGACCGGCACGCTTTCCAAGGGAGGATCCACATGACGGACATGAGCTCGAACACACCGACTGAAGTGGTGCAGGCCCACGCCCAGAAGAGGCGGGCGGAGAAGACCGAGTTCATCGTATACTTCGCGATCATCTTCCTCGCGACGCTGCCTTTGGCCACCCTGACCTGGGCCTTGGCGGCGATCAAGTCGCGGTCTTTGACCGAAAAAGGCCCCATCGCCCGCGCCTGGACACAGGCCCGGATCATCACGCCGATGATCTTCTCCGCTTGATCGGCGGGCAAGATCATAACCGAGTTTCCTGGCTGTTGTGCGCCTGCCGGGATCCAAGGCTGCCCGTTCGGAAACGAACGGACAGAGCCCGAGGGGGAGACCCCAAAGGACCCGGCCGCGGGGTGCGCGGCGTCAGCATAACGTTCCGGAGGAATATTTATGGCTGATAACACAAACCTGTCTTTCACAGGTCTCACTGACGAGCAGGCGCAGGAATTGCACGCCGTCTACATGAGCGGGCTCTGGCTATTCTCAGCCGTGGCTGCCGTTGCTCATCTAGCGACGTATATCTGGCGTCCGTGGTTCACGGGAGGGTTTTGATCTATGGCCAAGTTTTACAAGATCTGGCTGATCTTCGACCCACGCCGCGTGTTTGTAGCACAAGGCGTTTTCCTGTTCTTGCTGGCGGCGATGATTCACCTCGTCCTGCTGAGCACGGAGCACTTCAACTGGTTCGAGCTGGCGGCGCAAGCGGCTGCGCAGTGACCCGACTGAAGTGAACGAAAAAAGCTGCGGGCGGGGCAACAGTGCGCCCCCGCCTGCCCGCAGCAAACTTAACCGAAACACGACGGCTGACGCCTGCGAACGGGCGCGCCGCCAAACGCGGAGCACGAGACGATGGCTTTGCTATCCTTCGAACGAAAGTATCGCGTCCGGGGAGGGACGCTGATCGGCGGCGACTTGTTCGACTTTTGGGTCGGGCCCTTTTACGTGGGCTTCTTCGGGGTCACGACGGTCTTTTTCACGTTGCTGGGAACGATCCTGATCTTCTACGGGGCATCTCTGGGTGACACCTGGAACCCTTGGCTGATCTCGATCGAGCCGCCAGAGCTTGAGGTCGGGTTGGGCATGGCCCCGCTGGCCGAAGGCGGGCTATGGCAGATCATCACGATGTGCGCGCATGGTGCCTTCATAAGTTGGGCCCTGCGCGAGGTCGAAATCTGCCGGAAGCTGGGCATGGGATACCATGTGCCGGTGGCTTTCAGCTTTGCCATCCTGGCCTACACGACGCTGGTTGTCATCCGGCCCGTCCTGATGGGCGCATGGGGGCATGGCTTCCCTTATGGCATCTTCAGCCATCTCGATTGGGTGAACAACGTGGGCTATGCCTACGGCAACTTCCACTACAATCCGGCGCATATGATCGCCATCACATTCTTCTTCACGACGACGCTGGCGTTGGCCCTGCACGGATCGCTTATCCTGTCGGCTGCCAACCCGGAAAAAGGGGAGGAGATGCGCTCGCCCGAGCATGAGGACACATTCTTCCGTGACTTCATCGGCTACTCGATCGGGCCACTCGGTATTCACCGTCTTGGACTTCTTCTGGCGCTGAATGCGGGCTTCTGGTCGGCGGTGTGCATCGTGATTTCGGGCACAGTCTGGTTCGATGCATGGGCGGACTGGTGGTACTGGTATGTCGACTTGCCATTCTGGGTCGATCTCGAAGGAGGCATCAATGGCTGAGTATCAGAACATATTCACGCAAGTCCAGATTCAGGGTCCTCCCGAGATGGGGATGGTCGAAGAAGCGGACCTTCTGGAACGCACCAAGGGCGCGCGCTTTTCCAAGCTGCTTGGCTGGTTTGGCAACGCCCAGCTTGGACCCATATACCTAGGTAGCTTCGGGGTGATCTCACTGGCGACGGGTCTGATCTGGTTCGTCATGGTGGGGGCGCATTACTGGGGTCAGGCGGGCTACAATCCTGGCGTCTTCATGCGCGATCTCTTCTATTTCTCGCTTGAGCCACCGGGCCCCGAATATGGTCTCTCCATGCCGCCACTGCGCGAAGGGGGCATGTGGCTGATTGCTAGCTTCTTCCTGCTGATTTCGGTCATGACCTGGTGGGCGCGATCCTATGATCTCGCACGGCAGATGAAGATGGGCAAACACGTCTTCTATGCGTTTGGTGCAGCCATCTGGCTGTTCCTCGTGTTGGGTCTGTTCCGTCCGATCCTTATGGGGTCGTGGTCTGAAGCGGTGCCCTACGGTATCTTCTCGCATCTGGACTGGACGATGGGCTTCTCGATTACGTATGGGAACCTCTTCTACAATCCCTTCCACGCGCTTTCGATTGCCTTCCTTTACGGCTCTACCCTGCTTTTTGCCATGCATGGTGCGACCATTCTGGCGGTGTCCCGCTTCGGCGGGGATCGTGAGTTGGAGCAGATCGCGGACCGGGGCACCGCCTCGGAGCGGGCTGCCCTTTTCTGGCGCTGGACGATGGGCTTCAACGCCACGATGGAAGGCATTCACCGCTGGGCCTGGTGGTTTGCGGTTCTGACACCGATCACCGGTGGTATCGGGATCCTGCTGACCGGCACGGTTGTGGACAACTGGTACGTTTGGGCGCAGGACCACGGTTTTGCACCGCTTGACTAAGGAGGGCGCGTTCGATGTCTGAAGACAAAGAAGTATTCGGCGGCGACTTTTCGCGAACCAATCTGCGGGCTCAGGTCAGAAACCAGATGCTGATTGGTGCGGGTGTAGCCTTTGGTTTGGTCGGCGGCGTGGTGGCGTTCATCTATGCCCTGATCTTCATCGGGACATTGCTGCCGCCTGAATCAAAAGAGGCCGTTGATCCGACACCGGATTCCTTCTCGGCCTACGAGATCACGCAGTTGGTCGACCGGGCCTGAGGAGGATCCGGCCAAGCGAGATTGGCGCTGCGGCCCCGTCGTTGCCGCGCCAGCCAGGCACGGACCTTCGGCTTCCTAGGTCCGGGCACGGGGTCGCAGACCTCGGTTCCCTTCCTGTTGGCTACAGGAACCTGGCGCTGCATTTGGTCCTTCAAGTGCGGCGCCTTTTTGCCCCTGGGAAAGACCCTGGACGGAGGAGAGTGCGCCATGTCCCGAACCCCATTGCTTGATAAACTGTCCGGTCCCGCCGATCTGCGCGGGCTCAGCGATCTTCAACTTACGAAGCTTGCCAAGGAACTCAGGACCGATGTGATCGAAGCGGTGAGTCAAACCGGCGGTCATCTGGGTTCGTCGCTTGGTGTCGTCGAGTTGACGGTGGCCATCCACGCCGTTTTCGACACGCCGCTGGACAAGCTGATCTGGGATGTGGGACATCAGTGCTACCCCCACAAGATCCTGACCGGACGGCGTGAGCGCATGGGCACCCTGCGCCAAAAAGGCGGGCTCAGCGGTTTTACCAAACGTGCGGAATCGGAATTTGATCCGTTTGGGGCCGCGCATTCCTCGACATCGATTTCAGCAGCTTTAGGTTTTACCGTGGGCCGCGATATGGGAATGCCCACGGGCGATGCGATCGCGGTGATTGGTGACGGATCGATCAGCGCTGGCATGGCCTATGAGGCGCTGAACAATGCAGCCGCCGAAGGGCGGCGGATGTTCGTCATCCTCAATGACAACGAGATGAGCATTGCGCCACCGGTCGGTGCGATGAGCACGTATCTGTCGAACCTGTCCTCCATGCCGCCCTTTGCGCCTTTGCGGGCCATGGCCGAGGGGATGGAAGCGGCGATGCCCAAACCCATGCGCGAGGGCGCGCGGCGGGCGCGCGAGATGGTCACAGGGCTTGAAAACCGGGGGACGTTCTTCGAAGAGCTGGGTTTTGATTACATCGGTCCCATCGATGGGCACGATATGAACCAGCTTCTCGCTGTGCTGCGGGCGGCACGCGCGCGGGCAACGGGGCCGGTGCTGATTCACGCCTGCACCGTGAAGGGCAAGGGATATGCACCCGCGGAAGGATCCGCCGACAAGTATCACGGTGTTTCGAAATTCAACGTCGAAACAGGCGAGCAGAACAAATCGAAATCAAACGCACCTTCCTACACATCGGTCTTTGGCAACACACTCACGGAACTGGCCGCCGAGGACCCCAAGATCGTCGCGGTCACGGCGGCGATGCCATCAGGCACGGGGGTCAACATCCTTGAAAGGCGCTTTCCGGGGCGGGTCTTTGACGTTGGAATCGCTGAGCAACACGCTGTGACCTTCGCCGCAGGCATGGCGGCGAGTGGGCTGAAACCCTTCTGTGCGATCTATTCAACCTTCCTGCAGCGCGGCTATGATCAGGTGGTGCATGACGTGGCTTTGCAGGGCCTGCCCGTGCGTTTCGCCTTGGACCGCGCTGGCCTTGTCGGGGCAGATGGTCCGACCCATGCAGGCGCTTTCGACGTGGGATATCTAAGCGCGCTTCCGGGCATGGTGGTGATGGCTGCGGCGGATGAGGCCGAGCTTGTTCATATGGTGGCGACGGCTGCGGACCATGACAGTGGACCGATTGCCTTCCGTTATCCGCGTGGCAACGGGCGGGGCATAGAGATACCCGAGCGCGGTGAGGTGCTTGAGATAGGCAAGGGTCGGATCGTGCAGCGTGGATCCGATGTGGCGCTGTTGTCACTTGGCACGTCCTTGCAGGATTGCGAGATCGCCGCCGCGCAATTGGAGGCCGAGGGGCTGTCTGTAACAATTGCGGATGCGCGCTTTGTCAAACCGCTCGACATGGACCTTGTCCGGGATCTTGCCGCAAACCATGCCGTGCTGCTGACCGTCGAACAGGGTGCGCGGGGCGGATTTGGTGCGCATGTCCTACAGTCCATGGCTGTCGAAGGTCTGCTGGATCAAGGATTGCGCGTGCGCACGATGTGTCTGCCCGACCGCTACATCGATCAGGCAAGCCCTGATGAGATGTATGCGGCGGCGGGTCTGACGGCCGATGATATCGCGCAAACTGCACGCACGGCTTTTTCGCCCGGCGCCAATGTTGTGCGGCTTGGCGCCTAGGCCTGTTCCAGCGTGCGTTTGGCGCGGTTGCGCGCCTCTTCCGCCAGATCCGGCAGGCCGGTTTCATCGTAGATCTGAGCCAGCGTCTGGTTGAGCGGTACGCCATCGGGATCGTAAGTCCTGCGCATTTCAAGCACTTGTTGCGCCTTTGACGCGTGGCCGCCCTTGATCAGCGCATCAAGATAGATCTGCTCGAAGAGATCGCGCTGCGCGTGACTGCCGCCGCATTCCGCCATCCGGGGCAGCGCCTTGCCCAGAAAGCGGATCGTGTCATCCCAATCCTCGGCCCCATGCGCCAGGATGCCGTGAGCCGCCCACAGCGCTACGTCGCGCCAGACGGCGTGATCATGTTGGCTGTCGTCCTCGGCGCGTTTCTCGATAGCTGCCAGCAAAGTTTCGGATTCGGCGTGCACCGTGCGACCCAGAGCATAAAGATATTGCAGTGTCAGGAAAGGGTTGACCGTGTCGGCGCCACGGGCCGCAACGTGGGTTGCGACATCTTCCCAACGGTGGCCTACATCGACGCCTGCAAACTCCATGCGCGCCAACAGCGACACCGCTCCGACTTGATCCTGGCTGTAGCCCTTTTCAAGGCCCCAGACATGGGTGTCATAAGCCTGGCGCACGTCGTCATGCCGCCCGGCCGATAGATAGAACAACGCCAGATGCCACCAATTGTGGCTGTGCATGAAGGAATTGAGATCTGCCCATGTGTCTGCCACGCTTTCAAGAAACGCGATCCCCTCGGCGACATCGCCACGTGTCAGATGGATATGGGCCAGAGCATGATGCGCCCAGGGTTCGTCCTGGCGCAGGGCCATGGCGTCACGTGCCGCGGCCTCCGCCTGATCGAGCAGATGGCACTCTTCATATCCGAAGGCGAGCATGCCGTGGGCATAGGCGATATCCTCTGCCTCTGGCATGACAGAGACTGCGAGGCGCAGCATTGTCGGAAAATCACCGACGTTGAAGGCGTGGTACTGGCCCAGTTTCAGCATGGCCATGTCGCGGGGATGGGCTTTTAAGTGGTCTTCACACTGCTGGATTAGGACAGGGATCTTGCCCGATGACCAAAGCCGCACCGCTTCGACCACATGCGCCTCGCGCTGGGTCACGCTGTTGGCCAGCGCCTCGGCCCGGGCCAGGAACGGTTCGGCCAGATCAGGGGCTGCGGGTGCTTCGAGGAACATGTAAAGCATGGCGGCATATGCGTTCACAACGCAGCAATCCGGAGACGCCTTTGCCGCTGCGATAACGCCTGCGGCTTTGGGCTGGAATGAGATGAAGCCGTGCACGAAATCGTCGATCCCCTGCAGAGCTGCGGGCGTGGCATTGGTGACGGGTAGGCCATAGAGATCGTGCATCAGCTGCCTCCGATGTGGTGCGTTGAGATGAAATCCCGCAGCTTTTGCGCCACGGCCTTCGGAGCGTCCCAATGGATGGAATGGCCTGCGTCAGGTAAAGTGATCTGCGTCACGCCGGGGATCCGGGCAAAAACGGCACGGCCCTCATGTTCGGTGATCATGAGGTCGTGTTCGGCATAGATCACCTGAGTTGGACAGGTCAGATCAACAGGCTTCGTTCGGGGGTGGAAACTGCGCAAGGCCTCGATCTGATGGGCCATGGCCGCGCGACTTTGGGCGTAGGGATAAGCCAGTGCGGCCTTTAGCGCGATTTGGATGTTATCGGGATTTTCGAAAAAGGCAGGGCGGAAGGCCCACGGATAAAGTGCCTTGAGCCAGAGCGTTTCGCCCTCTGGCGCTGCGCGAATATCAAGGAGCGTGTCGAACATCGCCATCGTCCGTGGCACTCGCACCGGGGCCGAACAGAGGATGCTGAGGGAGTTGATCCGGTCCCGGACCAACCCGGCCAGTTCCATTGCCATGAGCCCGCCCATTGAATGGCCCGCGATGTGCAAATCGTGGATGTTCAGATGATCCAGCAGGTGAAGGGCATCCTCGGCCATCTGACCGATGCTGACCGGGGCGTTCCAGGGCGTTGTGCGACCAGTGGTGCGATTGTCCGGTCGGATGATGGTGAAATGCGGCTCAAGCAGGGGCACGAGCGGACCCCAGGACGCGCTGTCGCTTAGCATGCCCGCGAGCAGGAGAAGCGGTGGGCCGTCTCCGCTGATCTCATAATGCAAAGTGATGTCGTCGCAGGCGAGGTCAGGCATTCACATTCCTCCAGCAGGGCAGAATATCGTTCGGGGCCGGGCTTGCCTCGTAGATCGCGCGGGCAATCGCACGGCTGAGGCAAAGCGCCGCTGCGTGACCGACAATGCCAAGCGTGCGGTCGTCCGCCCCGGTGACCGGGCCGGTTGCTGCAGCGAAGACCAGATCGCCATCGCCCGGGGAATGGGCAGGTACGCAGGCGCGTCCGATCCCGTCATGGGCAGCCCAGGCCATGCGTTGGCATTGGGCCTTGGTCAGCGGTGCGTCAGTGGCAACAATGGCGATTGTCGTATTGGCGCGTTCCATAATGGCGGCGATCTTACGGCTTTCGAGGCTGCGCCCAAGGCCCGATTTCGGATCAGGGCCTAGCCCGCCAAATTCGCCGTCGATCTCGAAAGGGGCCGCCCAGAAATGACGCTCTCCCGGGGTGGTGACACTGCCCATCGGATTGGCAGCGACGAGGGCGCCGACGGTGATATCGCCCAGGCTGAGCGAGGCCGAGCCCAGCCCGCCTTTCAACATTGCAGACATGGCCCCCGTGCCTGCGCCTTGGGTGCCGATGAGGAAATCAGCATCGGCGGCGTTGTAAGCGGCGCGACCCAGTGTGCGATACGGGTTCTGGATCCAATCCTGCGCCCCGCCCGAGAGCAGATCGAAGATGATGGCCCCAGGAACAAGCGGGATTACGACAGGCCCAACCTTGTAGCCACGGCCAGCGGCGCGGAGCGCATCGGACACGCCCGAACATGCATCGAGCCCGTAGGCCGAACCGCCTGATAGAACCAGCGCGTCGATCTGTGCGACGGATTTGTCGGGTTGCAGAAGATCGGTTTCCCGGCTGCCCGGCGCGCCGCCCATCGTGGCGACAGAAGCGGTGAAAGGGGCATCGCCTGTCAGCACCGTCACGCCGGATTTGAGGCCTGCATCCTGGGCATTGCCAACGCGGAGCCCCGGGACATCTGTGATGAGGTTTTTCGGACCTGGCTGCATGAGATTTTATGCCTCCGGCGGGGATATTTGAGACCCAGAGAAGGATCAGATGCGCGGTTTGGGTGCGGCGGTCGTGGGGTCGCCGGTATTGGGTACGCCTTTTGGTTCGATCAACAGGACGTGACATTCGGCCTCCGCGCGGGGGCGGTGGGTTACGCCTTTGGGAACGATGAAGACCTCGCCGGCTCTCACTGGGTGGCTTTCGCTTTGGAGTTCCATGACCATTTCGCCTGCAAGGACGAGGAAGAAATCATCGGTGTCTTCATGGATATGGAAGGGGAAGTCGCCCTGGAATTTGACGACCATCACCTCGTTCTCGTTGTAATCGGCGATGACATGCGGATCCCAGTGGCTGTTAAACTGGTTGAGCTTCCGGGCAAGATTGATCGGTTTCATATGCAGCGGCCTCCGTCGACTTCCATGGTGACGCCTGTGATCATGCTAGCCTCGTCCGAACAAAGGTAGAGTGCGGCATTGGCCAGATCCTCTGGCGTGGAAAAGCGCCCCAAGGGGATGGTCGACAGGAACTTTGCTCGGATTTCGGGGGTGTCCTCGCCCATGAAGGATTTGAGCAGGGGCGTTTCGCCCGCCACGGGGTTCAGAGCGTTGACGCGGATGCCATCGGGTGCAAGCTCGACGGCCATGGCCCTGGTCGCGGTGATCATCCAGCCCTTAGAGGCGTTGTACCAGTTGAGACGCGGGCGGGGCGAGACGCCAGCGGTCGAGGCGATGTTCAGGATGACGCCGGATTTCTGGGCCTTGAGATGCGGTACAAGGCTGCGCGCGGTCAGGTAGACGGACTTGGCATTGACGGCGAGCACGCGGTCGAATTCTTCCTCGGTCACCTCCTCCATGGGCTGGGGTAGATGGGTAATGCCCGCGTTGTTCACGAGGATGTCGATCTGCCCAAAGGCGGCGAGTGCGGTGTCGACCATGGCCTGAACGCTGGATCCATCCGCGACGTCGACCTCTTGCGCTGCACCGCCGATGGCCTGGGCCACCTTGCCCGCCGCTTCTGCGTTGATGTCTGCGACCATGACCTTTGCACCCTCGGCGGCGAAGCGTTTTGCGATCCCCTCACCAAATCCGGAGGCCGCACCTGTTACGATTGCCTTTTTGCCATCAAGCCGCATCGCTGACCTCTTTGATGAATGTTTCAAGCCTGGAAAAGAACACCGTGGGCTGATCTTGGGGGAGCATATGCGCGGCGTTCTCAATGATATGGTGTTGTGCGTTGGGCAGGGACGCGGCCAGTGTCTCGCTGAAGACCATAGGCATGATCGGATCGTCGGTCCCGTTGATCACCAGGGTTGGGCAGGTCACCTTGGCCAGCGCCTCCCGAAAATCAAAACGGCCTTGCTCGTTGCTGGGTCCATTGTAGTGCAGGGCGACGTCGTTCTTTATGATAACGCGTCGCATCACGTTGGGTTCGGGCGGTGTGGAGCCATAAAGCGGCAAGCAGGTTTCAAAATAGGCTGCGCGCCCTTCGGGTGTCGGGTTCGACCAATAGGCCCGGGCGACCGCGCCGGCCTCAGCTCCGCCCAGCTGCTCGAAAGCTTCATATATTGTCCCGAAATCCGTCTGTGCGGTGGTTGAGGCCAGGACCAGCGCGCGTGGGTGATCGGGATAGCGTGTGGCATAGGCTTGGGCGACGACCCCGCCGAAGGAGGCACCAAAGACGACGGGACGTTCGATTCCGAGGATGTCGCAAAGCTCTTTCAGATCATCCGCCCAAGTGTCGAGGCACCAATCCGCGGGATCGCCATCATCGCTGCGTCCGTTGCCCCGTTGGTCGTAGTAGACGATCTGGCAAAGATCGCTAAGCCGTCCGAAGCCCGGTTTATAGATCGCGTGATCGGCGCCCGGACCACCGTGAACAAGAATGAGTGTTGGCTTTTCGTGCATCTGCGGACCGTCGGCCACAAGGCCAGACCCTTCAATGTCTACGTAAAGGCGGATGCCGCCGACCTTGATCCTCAATAGGTCGCCCTCCCGCCGGAATTGTCGAAGACGGCCCCTGTGGAAAAGCTCGCCTCGTCCGATACGAGATAGCAGACGATGCCCGCGATTTCTTCGACGGTGCCGAAGCGGTCCATGGGCACTTTGGAGCGCATGAAGGCGATGTGTTCCGGCGTCATCTGATCGAAGATTGCGGTTTTCACAGCGGCCGGGGCGATGGCATTGGCAACGACACCGGTTTGCGCGAGCTCCTTGCCCAGCGATTTCGTCAGTCCGATGACGGCCGCCTTTGACGAGGAATAGGCGGGCGCGTTTGGGTTGCCTTCCTTGCCTGCGATCGAGGCGATGTTGACGATGCGACCGTAGCCTTTCTCGACCATGATCGGCGCGGCGGCCTTGCAGCAATAGAAGATTGCGTTGAGGTTCAGATCGTGAACCTTATGCCAATCGTCAATGCCGTAGTCCCAGGTCGGCATGTTAGGACCAGTGATGCCCGCGCTGCAGACCAGAATGTCTGGCTCGGCCTCGGCCATGGCAATTGCCACGGCGTCTGCGTTGGTCACATCGATCCGCCGTCCGGTGATGCTGTCACCCGCCATCGCCTCGATCGCGGCCTGGTCGATGTCCCAGATCTCGACCAGGCCGCCCTCTGCTGCAATGCGCTGGGCGACACCCGCGCCAAGGCCTGCTGCGCCGCCGGTGATGATCGCTTTGCGCCCTTTGAACCGGTTCTCGAAGATCATGTTTGTCCCTCCCTTAGCCGTGATAGGCGGCGACTGTTTTTAAGGTCGAAAATCCATAAAGCGCTTCGAACCCCTTTTCGCGGCCATGGCCCGATTTGCCGATCCCTCCAAACGGCAATTCGACCCCGCCGCCCGCGCCGTAATTGTTGATGAAAACCTGCCCTGATTTGAGCTGCTTTGCCAGCCGCATTTGTCGCGCGCCGTCCGATGTCCAGATGCTGGCGACAAGGCCGTAATCTGTGCCGTTTGCGATTTCCGCGGCCTCTTCTTCCGTGCCGAAGGGTATGATCACCTGAACAGGGCCGAAGATTTCATTGCGGGCCAGTACGTGGTCTGGCGATACCTCGTCAAAGAGCGTCGGCAGAACATATGCACCTGTATCTGGAGCACCTTCCAAAACGCCTTGCGCTGCGATCTTCAGATCACTGCCCTGTTTCAAGAAACCACTGACGATGTCCTTCTGACGATGGCTGATCAAGGGCCCGACCCGCAGATCATTCATCGCCGGGCCGACTGTCAAAGCAGCATAGGCCTCTGACATACGTTCTCGTACGTTGATATAGATTTCACGTTGGACGAGGATGCGCGAAGAGGCCGAACACGTCTGACCGGCATTCTGGATACCTGCGTTGACGAGAAATGGCAGCGCTGCGTCGAGATCGGCGTCGTTGAAGACCAGTTGGGGGGACTTCCCGCCAAGTTCCAGCGTCACAGGCACAACATTGGCCCCCGCCGCCTGCTGGACCAGCGCGCCCGTGCGGACCGATCCAGTGAAGCTGATATGCTGAACACCAGCATGACCCGCCAAGGCCGCGCCCGCTTCGGACCCAAGGCCAGGTACCACGTTGAGCGCACCGGCTGGCAGCCCCGCTTCCGCAGCGATGCGGGCAAAAGCCAGAGCAGTAAGGCAGGCCTCCTCCGCAGGCTTCAAGACGCAGGCATTGCCCATGGCAAGTGCTGCACCTACCGAACGACCGATGATCTGCATCGGGTAATTCCAAGGTACGATATGGCCTGTCACCCCGTGCGGTTCGCGCAAAGTGTAGACGGTGTATCCGTCAAGATAGGGAATCGTTTCGCCATGCAGCTTGTCCGCAGCGCCGCCATAGAACTCCATATAGCGTCCCAGGGCCACTGCATCGGCGCGGGCTTGGGTAAGGGGTTTGCCGACATCATGCGCCTCCATAACGGCGAGGTCTTCGACCCTTTCCAGCACCTTGCGCCCGATCTCGGTCAGGATGCGCCCGCGGTCCAAGGCGGTCATGCGTCCCCACGCACCATCCCGTGCCGCATGGGCGGCGGCGATGGCTTGGTCGATCTCATCCGCCCTGCCGCGCGCGATCCGGGCCAAGGCGCTGCCATCCGATGGATTTATCAAAGGCAGTGTCTCTTCCGTGCTGCGCCATGCGCCGCCCATCAATGCCTCTGACGGGTCGAACCAAAGAAAGTCAGTCATCTGATGTGCCTTGATATGTGAAAGTGTAGCGATGGCTTTGATAGGGTGTCAGACTTGGCCCTTCTTGCAAGCCGTGGACGAAGGGATTTCGCTTTAGGATCTTTGCCCAGAATGGCGCAGCCGAACCACTGCGCGATGCAACACCAATGACCCAGGGCCCGGGAAATCTCTGGAGCGCCAGATCAACCGCCTCTGCCCCTAGCCCATGACGGCGCATCGGGGGCAGAATGGCAAATTCTGCAAGTTCGAACCGGGCACGGTCCTTATGGACCAGCGCAAAACCGGCGCGCGCCCTGCCCTGCAATATCAGCAGAGGATGCCCGTCGGGGTCGTCCCAGTAGCGATCGTTCCGTTCAGGTGTTGGGATCGGCAGATCCGGCACCAATTCGCGAAAGTAAGGCGCGAAGTGTTGGTGGAGCCATGCGCGATCTTCGCGCGGCATATCGACAAGCGTGCAGGTCATGAAGATACCATAGCGGGCAGGACAGGTGCCGCTTTGATCAGCGACCGGGTATAGGTATGATTGGGGTTGGTAAAGACCGCTTCCGTGTCGCCCTGTTCGACGATGCGTCCGGCCTGCATGACAAGCACACGGTCGGTGACGCTGCGCACAACACTCAGATCGTGGCTGATGAAGAGATAGGTCAGCGCATATTGACGGCACAGATCAGCGATCAGGTCGAGGATTTGCGCGCGGACCGAAACATCGAGCGCGCTGACGGCCTCGTCAAAGATCACCAGCTCTGGCCGGATGATCAGCGCGCGGGCAATGGCGATGCGCTGGCGCTGCCCGCCCGAGAACTGGTGTGGGTATTTGCGTGCATCATCTGGACTTAGACCCACCGCCATCAGACTTTCTGCAATACGTGCCTGCCATTCTTGCGCAGAGGGTTGGCGTTCGAGAAGATGAAAGGGTTCGGTGATCAGTCGGTCGACGCGGTGGCGCGGGTTGAAACTGCCGAAGGGGTCCTGGAAGACCACCTGCATCTTGCGTCGCACGTTCAGATTGGGCCGCCCGCCCGAAAAGACCGGCGCGCCATCCAGCGTGATCCGCCCGGCCTCAACATTCTCCAGCCCCAAAATGGCGCGGGTGAGGGTGGATTTGCCGCAACCGGATTCTCCGACCAGTCCGACGCGTTCACCTTTCGCGATGTCAAAACTGACATCGTCAACCGCGCGGAAGTGGCCGGGCCGCCCAAAGAGCGTCTTGCGCGGTAGGCGGTAGTCCCGGCAGACGTCCTGCACTTGCAAGAGGGGCGTTTCGGCCCGCGTCTCCGGCAGATCAACCTGGTGCGATGACGCCTCGAAGAGGGCCTTCGTGTACGGGTGCTGCATTTGACTTAGCAGCGTTCGCGTGTCGTTCTGTTCAACCACCTGGCCCTTGCGCATGACGACGATGTGCCTGGCCATATTGGCGACCACGGCCAGGTCATGGGTGATCATCAGAAGGCCCATCTGATCTTCCTCGGTCAGTTCTTTCAGCAGGTCGAGGATCTGGGCTTGCGTGGTGACATCAAGCGCGGTGGTGGGTTCATCTGCAATCAGAAGGCGCGGCCCGCAGGCGATGGCCATCGCGATGACAACACGCTGACGCTGGCCGCCCGACAGCTCGTGCGGGTAACGGCTGAGCGGAAAGCGGCTTTCGGGCAAACCCACGCGGGCCAGTGTTTGCGCAGCCTGCTCGCGTGCCTCAGCTTTGGAGCTGTCGCGGTGCAGGCGGATGGTTTCGGCGACCTGGGCACCGATGGTTTGCACGGGGTTGAGCGCCGTCATCGGTTCTTGAAAAACCATCCCGATCTCGTTGCCGCGCAGGTCGCAGAGTTGGGTTTCGGACATCTGCAAGATGTCCGTTTTGGCTGACTGTCCCGCCGGGCTGTCGCGACCCGGATGTCGCCTGCGGCCAGTTGCAGCCTTTGTTCCATTGCCCAGCAGGATCTCTCCAGTTGTCTCGGCCCCTTTCGGCAAGAGACCCATCACCGAAAACGCCGTCATCGACTTGCCCGAGCCACTTTCGCCGGTGACCGCGATGATCTGGCCACGGGCTATCTCAAGGCTGACCCCCGCAAGGATCGGTGTGCCATGGATGGACAGGTTCAGATTGCGGATCGACAGGAGGCTCATGTCCGCGCGAGCCTTAGTCTTGGGTCAAGCCAGTCGCGCAACCCGTCGCCCATCAGGTTCAGGCCCAGCACCGTGATGATGATCGCGCAGCCCGGCACAAGCGCCATATGCGGCGCTATGCTGACGAGTGTCTGCGCATCCGCCAGCATCCGTCCCCAGCTTGGCGTGGGCGGTTGGGCTCCTAGACCGACATAGGACAGCGCTGCCTCGGCCAGGATACCCAGGCTGAACTGAATGGTGACTTGCACGATCAGCAGGTTGGCGATGTTGGGCAAGATGTGTTCGATCGAAATGCGCGCCCGCCCCTTGCCCGCGACACGGGCGGCAAGGATGAATTCACGTTCCCAAAGGCTGAGCGCACCGCCACGCGTAACACGCGCGAAGACGGGAATGTTAAAGATACCGATTGCGATTATGGCATTCACTGCACCGGCCCCGAAGATTGCGGTGATCAGGATCGCAATGACCAGAGAGGGAAAGGCAAAGATCAGGTCGTTGCCCCGCATGATGATCTCGTCCGTCCAACCGCCTTTGTTTGCCGCCGCCCAAAGGCCCAGTGGAATCCCAAAGCCAATCCCGATGCCAACCGCCACGAAAGCCACGGCGATCGATGTCCGCGCACCCACCATGATCATCGAAAAGATGTCGCGCCCAATTTGATCGGTGCCCAACCAGTTGGTCCCGTTGGGCGATTGCAGCTTCGCGGGTACGTTAATCGCCGTGTGGTCGTAGGGCGTCCAGAAAAATGACACCAAAGCGGCCAGCACTACAAGCGATGACAGAAGCGCCCCTAGGATCAGGTTGCGGCTCATGACCTTTGCCTCAACCGTGGATCGACGGCAGCATATGCCAGATCAACCGCAAAGTTCACGACGATGACGGCAAAAACCAGCAGCATCGTGACGGATTCCACCACGATCAGATCCCGCGCGCTGATCGACTGAAAAATCAGCCGGCCCAGCCCAGGTAAAAAGAAGACCTGTTCTATGATGATCCCGCCCGCCAGCAAGAACGAGAATTGCAGGCCAAGTATCGTCAGTACGGGTATCATTGCATTGCGCAGCCCGTGCCGCCATAACGCGCGCCGGGCGCTTAACCCCTTGGCGCGGGCCGTGCGCATGTAGTCTTCGCTCAGCACATCCAGCAGGGCAGAGCGCATGACGCGCGCGAGGATCGCCGCCTGCGGCATGGCGAGCGCAATGGCAGGCAGGGTGAGCGACTTCATCGCGGCGAAAAATCCGTTGTCCCAGCCTGCAAAACCGCCAGCAGAGAACCACCGCAGATTGATCGCAAAAATCAGGACCAGCATCATCGCGAACCAGAAATTCGGGATCGCGACGCCAAGCTGCGTTGCGCTCATGATTGCCACGTCGCCGGGGCCGCCGCGGCGCGCTGCGGCGAAAATCCCGGCGGGAAAGGCAATGAGCGTGGAGAGCGCTAGTGCATAAAGGGCGAGGGGAAGCGATACCCACAGCCGGTTCCCGATCATCTCCGCCACAGGCGTGCGGTATTGATAGGACGTGCCAAAATCGCCAACCAGCATACCCCCGACCCAATTAAGATATCGCTGCCATTTCGGCACGTCGAGGCCAAGTTCTGCGCGTAAGGCCGCCAGCGTGTCAGGTTGGGCGTTGACGCCCAGCATCAGGCTGGCGGGGTCTCCCGGCGCGATTTCGATCACGAAGAAGATGACAAGCGATGTGACAGCCAGGCTGATGATCAGCGATATCAGGCGTTTGAGGGTATAGCGCAGCATCGCGTCCACGTTAGGGGGGCGGCGGACCGGAATCCAGCAGGGTTTCGACGATCTCGTTCGTTCCGCCCAGTGTCGCTGCGCGGGCCAGGGCCTGCATCGTTTTCAAATACTGATCGTGTGGCCAATTGTATTGCTGGGTCAGCATCTCCCACGTGCGGAACGATAGAAGCGCGCAAAGCAGTTCGGTCATGCGTTTGGTGTCCACCCCGCTTGGCAGATCTCCGTCCCGAGCCAGTGCCAGCACGGCGGCTTCGAATCCCTCAGCGATGTCCGACATGCGCTGGTTGATTGCGTCGGCGGCCTCTGGTTCGGTCTCGGCAAGGACCAGAAGGGCACGTCCCACATTCCAGATCTGTGGGACGTAGTTGCACCAGGCGGTCACGAAAGCATCCAGCCTTGCGCGTCCGGTCGGGGCGGACCGGCTTTCGGCGAGCCGCTCGTCCACGTTGTATGTCTGATCCTGATAACGTGTTGTTTCAATAAGAAGTTCTGTCCGCGACGGAAAGTGCAGGTAAAGCGCCTGACGGCTTACGCCAGCCGCTTTTGCAATGTCCGACATGCGCGGCAGCTTTGCCACGTTGTCTTCAAGCAGCGACCATGTCGCTTTCAGGATGCGGGTGCGGGTGTCGATTTTTTCACTTGACATAGTGTCAATTGCCATGTGATTGACAGCGTGTCAATTGACACAGTGTCAAGTTGATAGATTTGAACGAAGAGGATCAAGACATGACGAAGAATGTATTCATCTGGGTTGCTCATCCGCGTGCTGGGTCTTTGTGCTCTGGACTGGCCGATGCTTATCAGGCCGGAGCGGTCGCAAAGGGGGCGCAGGTGCGTCGCATGGACCTGGGCGACATGCGTTTCGAAGCCGAGTTTGAGGGCTACGGCAAGGATACCAAGCCCCTCACGGCGGATCTCCAGGAATGGCAAGAGAACATCCGCTGGGCCGATCATATCCTGATCGTGCATCCTTACTGGTGGGGCTCTATGCCGACCAAGGCCAAGGCCGTACTGGACATCGCACTGGCGCCAGGCTTTGCTTACAAATACCACAAGCGCGGCGTGGCCTGGGACAAGCTGCTCGCTGGTAAGACCGGAGATGCGATCATCACTTCGGACACACCGCCCCTATTGGACACGCTGCTTTACCGCAAACCGGGCCGCCGGGTGATCCGCAATCAGGTCATGAAGTTTTGCGGAATCAAACCGCGCCACATCCGGCAGTTGGGATCGGTCAAGCTGGCCAGCCCCGCCAAGATCGCCCGGTGGCTGACGCAGGCCGAGACAATGGGCGCCAGGGCGGCGGCGTGACTTCAAAGGGGGCGATGCTAGGTTTGGCGCATGCTGGATCGCCCCCTGTTTATCGGATCGGAAATCTACCGCGGCTCGTCTTATGGACACATGCATCCTTTGCGCATCCCGCGTGTCTCAACGGTCATGGATCTGTCCCGTGCTCTGGGTTGGTTGGGCCCCCGGAACTTCCGCACCGCCCCGCGCGCCAAAGCAAAGGCGCTGACGATCTGGCACACGCCGGAATACCTTAGGGCCCTCGAACAGGCCGAGGTGAATGGCGAGGTAACCTCTGAAACCAAGAACCGTCATCAGATCGGCACGCACACGAACCCGGTCTTTCCCGAAATCTGGCGCAGGCCGACCACATCCGCAGGTGGTTCGCTTTTGGCCGGTGAGCTTTTGCGCGACGGCGGCATCGTCTATCATCCGGCCGGTGGCACCCATCACGCCTTTCCAGATCGGGCGGGCGGCTTCTGCTATCTGAATGATCCGGTGCTGGCGATGCTGTCGCTGCGTCGCAATGGGGCAGGGCGCATCGCGTATGTCGACTTGGACGCGCATCATCCCGATGGGGTCGAAGTCGAGTTCGGGGCAGATCCTGACGCGCTCATGATCTCGGTTCATGAAGAACGCCGCTGGCCGCATACGGGTGCGCTTGAAGATGATGCGGGCGGCAGCGCCTTCAACTTGCCCGTGCCGCGGGGCCTCAATGACGATGAAATGGCGCTGATCCGTGATGAGCTGATCCTGCCCCGCGTGGCCGATTTCAAGCCGACAGCCATCGTCGTTCAGTGCGGGGCCGATGCCGTCGAAGAAGATCCGCTGTCGCGCCTCGCCCTGTCGAACAATGCACATTGGGCCGTCATCCGCGCCCTGATGGGCGTAAGCCCGCGCCTTCTTGTACTGGGCGGCGGGGGCTACAATCCCTGGTCTGTCGGTCGTCTTTGGACCGGGGTATGGGCGACGCTGAACGGTTTTGAGATTCCGGACCATTTGCCCGATCCAGCTGAGGCGGTCCTGCGCGCGCTGGAATTCAGGGGCAACAGCCGGGGCCGCAATCCGCCGGATCACTGGTTCACAACATTGCAGGACGTAGCTCGAAATGGCCCCATCCGGGACGAGATCCGGCAGCGTGTTGCGAAACTGTCCGCGCGGATCTAGCGTTGCAACCTGTCCAGCAAGGCGGACTTCAAAGCGTCATATTCGCGTTCCGGGATGCCCCGCATGGCTGCGCCGCGATGTGTGATCTCATCCGCGTAAGGGTCCGGTGCCGCAAACCGCGCCCCCGGTCTTGTGAACTGGCTGTCTGTCAGATCCACACGCCGCCCATCGATCAAATTATAGTAGTGCCAGACGTCGTCCAGTTGCGTGCGCAGGATTTCACCACCCCACAGATCGTGCGCCACCGCCGCCGTGATGTTGCATTGCCCGGATGCCGGGTTCTCCGCCGTCCACTGCACAGCGGTTTCCAGCGACCAGGCGTTTTCCAAAGCAGCCCGCACCTGCGGTTCGTCAAAGCTTTGCGGCATCAATCACCTTCCCTCACGCGCTGCCCGACGTAGGCTTCCGGATCCGGATCAAGCGTCATCATTGCCTTGCGCCAAAACGCTGTTTCGGCGTTGATAATGTCAAGTTCCCAGACACAGCCGATCACCGGTCGTGTGGTCGTGTCCAAGGGGGTCGCAGCATCATATGGCTGCCGTAAGAAGCGCTGGCAAAGCACTGATCCCTGGCTCCACCAATGCCCCGAGATCGACAGGCCCAGATCGCCCGGATGGACGATCGCAAAGCCCAGCCCGTTGGAATTGCCTTCAATCTCCACAGCTGGAAGAACGGTATTTTCGACAAAGCCGCGCCCTGCCTCCAGCATCTCGTCCGAAAGCGTCTTGCCGCGCGCCAGCAACCCGTAGACCTTCAGCGTGATCCCCTCGAACCGCCAGGGCGCAAGGGCTTCGACCTGCCGTTCGTGGTAGATCTCGACCGGTCCCATCCTAGCGCCCCGCAATTGAACAGCAGCCCGCATTGGGCATCAGATCATCGACATAGTGCAGCGCATAGGCCGCGTCGCTCATCCCGTCACTGCACATGCCCGGCAGGATGCGGGCCGTCACTGTCCGGCCTTCGACTATCCAGGACAAAAGCGCTCCGGTTTCGCGAAGGTCCACATGCGTGAGGGCGGGCGAGACGTCCAGCATCTCATATTGGGCTTCTGTTTCTGGTGTCCGGAAGCTCAGCGTGTCCTCCCTGAAACGGATCGACCAGAAGGGTTCAGTGCCAAAGCAGCGCAGTTTCACCGGCAGACCTGTCGCACCGGTTCGAAGCGGCATCGCCTGCAGAAAACGCAGCGACACCCATCCCGCAAAGTCTCCCCGGCTAACCATCGCCCAACGCCCTTCCGCACTGGAATCCACCACCTCCACGCCGGTGGCGTCATGAGGAAGCGTTCCGATGATTTCGCTTTCCGCATCCGGCCCGGCGCGGATATTCAGGACATCGTCGTCCGCGACATCTTTTGCGTTGTAGAGTGCTGGAAGGAGGGGCGGCAGCGTATCAGCGAACAGGCCAAGTGGCAGCAAGCTGATCAGAGCTGCAACCAATTTAGACGTAATCTGCATCCGCCACATGCTCCAACCAGGCAACCATTTCACCGTCCTCGGCCTCTTGCATCGCGACATGGGCCATCGCGTGATCAGGTGCCGCACCGTGCCAGTGCTCTTCACCGGGCTCGAAGAAAACCGTGTCACCCGCGCGCACAGTTTCGGGCGCCTCACCCCGTCGGCCCACCCGTCCGATGCCTGACAGAATGTGGATCGTCTGCCCCCGTGGATGCGTGTGCCATGCCGTCCGTGCACCCGGCGCGAAGGTGACGATCAGCGCATGAAGGTCACTTTTGGGATCGGCCGCGGCGATGATCGGGTTCTGCAGGACGTCACCCGTGAACCAGTCCGGGTTGGGACGAATCGTGGGTCGTGCCTGAGCTGGGAGGATCTTCATACTTCACTGTCCTCAGCCCGTAAGGTGGAGTCAACTCCACCTTGCCATGGCCCACATCAGTAAGGCGGGCGTGTCGCCCGCCCCCCTTGCCAACCGGACCCCCATCCCGAACAGTGCCACCATGACATTGACCGATCGCATTGCCGACAAACGCCAGGATCTCGTCGCTCTCACGCAGGATCTCATCCGCATTCCGACACTGAATCCGCCGGGTGAAGACTACCGCACCATCTGCGATCTCATCAAAAAACGCCTCAAATCCAGCGGCTTTGAAACACAGCTCATCCGTGCATATGGCACCCCCGGCGACAGCGAACGCTACCCCCGCTGGAATGTCATCGCCCGCCGCGAAGGCACGGACCAAGGCGACTGTGTTCACTTCAACTCGCACCATGACGTGGTCGAGGTTGGCGCGGGCTGGACGCGCGACCCCTTCGGTGCCGATGTTGAAGAGGATCGCATCTATGGCCGTGGGGCCTGCGACATGAAAGGCGGGCTGGCCGCTTCCATCATAGCCACCGAAGCCTTCATCGAGGAATATGCCCACTTTGCGGGGTCCATCGAACTCAGCGCCACGGCGGATGAAGAATCCGGCGGCTATGGCGGTGTCGCCTACCTCGCTGAACATGGGTTTTGCGATCTCGACCGCGTGCAGCATGTCATTATCCCCGAACCCTTGAACAAGGACCGCATCTGCCTCGGCCATCGTGGCGGCTGGTGGGCCGAGATCGAAACCAAGGGCGAGATCGCCCATGGCTCCATGCCCTTCCTCGGCGATTGCGCCGTCCGGCATATGGGCGCGGTGCTGTCGGCCTTTGAAGACAAGCTCTTCCCTGCCATGGCCACCCGGCATACCGACATGCCCGTCGTACCTGATGGCGCACGCCAATCCACTATGAACATCAATTCCATACATGGGGGCCAACCCGAGCAAGGCAAAGATTACACAGGACTTCCAGCCCATTGTGTGCCTGATTCCTGCCGCATCGTGATCGACCGCCGCTTTTTGATCGAGGAATCTCTCGACGGCGTCCGCGCCGAGATCATCGAACTTCTCGAACATCTCAAGGCGAACCGCCCCGATTTCGATTACGAACTGACCGAGATCAACTCCGTCACGCCTTCTATGACCGACCGTGATGCCCCTGTCGTTCAGACCGTGGCACAAGCCACTGAGGACGTGATTGGCAAACCGCCCAGCTACGTCGCCTCGCCTGGATCCTACGATCAGAAACACATCGACCGGATTGGCAAACTGAAAAACTGCATCGCCTACGGGCCCGGCGTTCTGGAACTCGCCCACAAACCCGACGAGCGGATCGGCATCACCGATATGCTCGACAGTGCCAACGTGATGGGCAAAAGCCTTGAAACCCTGCTTCTGCCCCGCGACTGACCCGCCCACCCTTAGCCTTCGGAGCACGGCATGACCTCACGCCTGGACTACGTTACCACCAATCCGGACGCCATCACGGCCATGATTCAGGCCAAGACCCAAATGCCCTCGATCGACGCCAGATTGCGGGCGCTGGTTGAGTTGCGCGTGTCACAGGTCAACGGATGTGGCTATTGCGTGGACCTCCATACGGTCGAGGCCAGGGAGGCTGGCGAGGCACAACAACGGCTGGACTGTCTGACAGTCTGGCGCGAGGTTCCATTCTTCGACCCGGCCGAGAAGGCAGCGCTCGCCTGGGCAGAGGCCGTCACCAAGATCGCCGAAACCGGCGCGCCTGCTCCGCTTTTCGCGGCCCTCTCCGATCATTTCTCCGAAAAGCAGATCGTCGATCTGACATGGATCATCGCCCAGATGAATGCCTGGAATCGCGTGGCCATTAGCTTTGGTCACGAACCGAAGATCAGATCGGTTTAGCAAGTACGACACCCGGTGCGCAGCGCCCGATCACCGGGATTTGCACGATGGAAGTTTGCCAAATGCGCTATTTTTGGGCACGGTCGCATCATGCAATTCCTAGACTTCAGCCACAATCCGATGCTGGTCGTGTTTGCCTGCGCCGTCGCCTTTGTCGCAGGCTTTACTGGCCTGACCCTGACGCGAAACCTTTCGGAAAAGACCGAAAGCCAGCGTAAGGTCGCGATCGCGCTCGCCGCCGTTTCGCTGGGAGGTGGCATATGGTCGATGCATTTCGTCGCCATGCTGGGCCTTCAGCTTCCGATCCTGTTCTATTACGACGCGGCCATAACGCTTGCCTCTGCGCTTCTGGCGATCCTGATTGTGGGTATGGCGCTGATTGTTTTGCATTTTCTCGAACGCACGCCTTTTGCCATTCTTGCCTCTGGCGCTCTGGTCGGTGTCGGCGTGCTTGCCATGCATTATGTCGGAATGGCAGGATTGCGGCTTTGTCGCGCGGTCTATTCGCTGCCGGGTGTTGCCTTGTCCTCTATCGTGGCCACTGCGTTGTGTATGCTGGCCGTCTGGGTCGCCTACCAGCACCGCAACAACCGCAACATTCTCCTGGCGACCCTGTGCTTCGGCGTTGCTGTGTCCTCAGTTCATTTCCTGGCCATGGCCGGAACGGGGTTTGTCGAAATCCCCACCACCACGGATTTCGGACCTGCAATGAACAACGAGGTCCTCGCGATTGGTGTGATCTTGTCGAGCTTTGTGATCTTTGGGGCCTGCATCTGGGTCAGCACGACCTATCTCGTCAAATCGGGTCCGATCGGGGTGGCACAGACAATTGCAGGATCCGATCCACGCACCGATCCACAGATTGCAGAACTGTCAGCGCTCCAGATCCCCTGTGAGAGAGACAGCCGCAAAGTCTTCGTCGCACCCAGCGAGGTCGCCTTCGTACGGGCGGATGGTCACTACACCCAAATCTATACGGCGGCGGATCGGCTCTTTTGCGCATGGCCAATTACGGAGGCCACCAAAAGGTTGCTGCCGGCAGGCTTTCTTCAGACGCACCGGTCTTACCTCGTCAATCCACGGCAAGTGTCGCGGTTCGAACGGACAAAAGACAAGGGCCGCTGTACCTTCAAGGTCGCGGATCTGCCGCCGGTTCCGGTCAGCCGGTCCAAGTTGAAAGACATCCAGCACGTTCTGTCATCAGAGCCCGGCGCAACTGGTGCAGCCTAGGGCGCATTTCGTGCAAAACCGACGGCAATCAATGGTTTCCTGACGCCATAGCATGCGACCGCATGCCAGCGTCGCCCTCAGCCAGACATTTGCTTTGAGGGAGGAAAGCCGATGATTCCAGCGTCATTCGAGTATTACAGACCCAAGGATATGGGCGCCGTGATCGCCCTTCTTGAGGAACACGGCGACGATGCACGCGTCATGGCAGGCGGCCACAGCCTGATCCCCATGATGAAGTTGCGCATGGCGGACATTCCCCATCTGATTGATCTTCAGGATGTGGCCGGTCTTGGCGGGATCGAGGTGACAGATGACACGATCCGCATCGGCGCCATGATCACGCAGGCAGAACTGATTGACCATGCGGGCCTCGCACAGGCTGCCCCGATCCTGCGTGAGGCTGCCCTGCAGATTGCCGATCCGCAGGTCCGCTACATGGGCACTGTGGGCGGCAACGTCGCGAACGGAGATCCCGGCAATGACATGCCCGGCCTGATGCAGTGCCTTGACGCGACATTCTCGCTGATTGGGTCAGAGGGCGAACGCGATGTGGCAGCCCGGGACTTCTACGAAGCGGCCTATATGACCGCGCGCGAGGATGAGGAGGTGCTGACAGCTGTTACCTTTCCTCGGCCAAATGGAGGTCACGCCTACGAAAAGCAAAAGCGCAAGATCGGCGATTACGCCACCGCAGCCGCTGCTGTTCAGATCACGAAAGAAGGTGGCACCTGCGCCTCGGCAGCCATTGCAATGACAAATCTGAGCGATACGCCGATTTTCTCCGAAGCGGCCTCTGGCGCGTTGGTCGGCACCTCGGTCGATGCAGCAGCGGTCAAATCTGCTGTCGCGGCAATGCTGGACGATATCGATCCCGCCGAAGACAACCGCGGCCCCATCGCCTTCAAGACGCATGTCGCTGGCATCATTCTCACCCGCGCGATCGAACGCGCCTGGTCACGCGCCTGAGGGAACCATCATGTCCAAGAAACAGCACTACAAACTCACCGTGAACGGTACGGAAACGAAATTGCTTGCCGAACCGCGCGAACTTCTCATCTACACTCTGCGGGAAAGGCTGAACATCACAGGGCCACATATCGGGTGTGAAACCTCCCATTGCGGGGCCTGCACGGTGACGATTGACGGCAAGTCCGTGAAGGCCTGCACGATGTTTGTCGCGCAGGCAGACGGTAAGGACGTCACCACCATCGAAGGGCTTGGCTCTCCCGATGCGTTGCATCCGCTGCAAGAGGCCTTTCGGGAACATCATGGGCTGCAATGCGGTTATTGCACGCCGGGCATGATCACCCGCGCCGCCAAGCTTCTGGAGGAAAACCCCAACCCGACCGAGGAAGAGATCCGCTTTGGAATGGCGGGCAATCTTTGCCGCTGCACCGGCTATCAGAACATCGTGAAATCCATTCAGGCCGCTGCGGTTGAGATGAACGCGGCCAAGGAGGCAGCCCAATGAAGGACGAAGTGGAAAACCGCGAAGACCGCGTCGCCAACCTCAAGGGCATGGGCTGCTCGCGCAAGCGGGTCGAGGATGCGCGCTTTACCCAAGGCAAGG